>JADMIO011294198.1_pt1 | contig 37338 bp, 28 predicted proteins | sample 8958161 | NCBI WGS metagenome assembly JADMIO01 (sample SAMN16585339, study PRJNA669376) | soil metagenome | isolation source: Crop rotation soil | place: USA: Cullars Rotation, Alabama | collected 2011 | reverse complement strand
GGGCTCCTACCAGCCGATGATCCTCTCGGCCCTGCACCAGGTGACCCCGGCCGACCGCCACGGCCAGGCGCTGGGCCTGCGCATGCTGGTGTCCAGCGGCATGAGCATGACGATGCCGATGGGCTTCGGCCTGCTGGCCAGCGGCACGGTGGCCTTCGCGCCGCTGTGGCTGATGGCGGGCCTGGCCGCGGCGGCACAGTGGCCGGCGCATCTGGTGCGGCACGCATTGCGGGGATGACTTCAGGCTCGGCTCAGGCGGCTGGGCTCAGAATGCGCGTTCCTCTCACGGATTGCGCTTCATGTCCCCACACCGTCCGACCCTGATCGCACTGGCCCTGGCTCTGGCCCTCTCCGGCAACGGCTTCGCCAAGGAGGCGCCGGCGGCGCCGTCGAAGCAGGCCGTTAGCGCCCCGGCCGCGGCGCCCGCTTTCGTCCGCGAACTCGGTGGCATCGAGGAATACCGCCTCGCCAACGGCCTGCAGCTGCTGCTGTTCCCCGACGAGGCGCAGAGCACGACGACGGTCAACATCACCTACCGCGTCGGCAGCCGCCAGGAGGCCCAGGGCGAGTACGGCATGGCCCACCTGCTGGAGCACCTGCTGTTCAAGGGCACGCCGAAACACAAGGACGTGGCCACCGAGTTCGCCGAGCGCGGCATGCGCTTCAACGGCAGCACCACCTCGGACCGCACCAACTACTTCGCCAGCTTCAACGCCGACCCGAAGACGCTGGACTTCGCCCTCGAACTCGAGGCCGACCGCATGCTCAACAGCTTCATCGCCAAGTCCGACCTGGACAAGGAGATGACCGTGGTCCGCAACGAGTTCGAGCGCGGGGAGAACGAGCCCTTCCAGGTGCTGTCCAAGCGGGTGCAGGCGGTGGCCTTCGACTGGAACGCCTACGGCCACGCCACCATCGGACCCAAGAGCGACATCGAGAACGTACCGATCGAGAAGCTGCAGGCCTTCTACCACCTGTACTACCGGCCCGACAACGCGACGCTGATGGTGGCCGGCCGCTTCGACAAGGCGGCCACGCTGAAGCGCATCGCCGAGCTGTTCGGCCCGCTGAAGAACCCGAAGCAGGCCGTGCCCCAGCCCTACACGGTGGAGCCCGCGCAGGACGGCGAACGCACGGTGACCGTGCGCCGCGTCGGCGGCCAGCCGGCGCTGCTGGCGGCGTATCACATCCCGGCCATGGCCCAGCAGGACACGGCGCCGCTGCTGGTGCTGGGCCTGCTGCTGTCGCTGGAGCCCAGCGGCCAGCTCTACAAGGAACTGGTGGAGCCCAAGCTGGCGATCCGCGCCAGCCTGGGCGGCCTGGGCGGCATCGAGCCGGGCCTCTTGCGCGCCTTCGCCATCCTGCCGCCGGATGCCGACCAGCCGGCGGTGGAGAAGAAGTTCCTGGACCTGATCGAGGGTCGCGACAGCAAGCCCTTCACCGAGGAGGAGCTGGCGCGGGTGCGCGAGCTGGCCCTGCTGTCCTATCGCGACCAGATGAAGAACCCGCAGGCGCTGATCCAGCAGATCTCGAGCCTGGGCGCCGGCGACTGGCGGCTGCTGTTCCAGCTGATGGAGGACCTGCCCAAGGTCACGCTGGCCGACGTCGACCGGGTGCGCGCCGCCTACCTGCGCCCGGCCAACCGCACGCTGGGCCGCTACCTGCCGGCCGCATCCGTCGAGCGGGTCGAGATCCCCGCGGCGCTGCCGCTGGAGCAGCGCCTGGCCGGCCTCAAGGGCCCGCCGAAGGTGGAGGAGGGCGAACGCTTCGACCCCACGCCCGAGCACCTGGCCGAGCGCACCCAGGTGCAGAAGCTCGCCAGCGGCATCGAGCTGTCCACGCTGAAGAAGCAGACCCGCGGCAACACGGTGCAGCTGGACATCGCGCTGCGCTGGGGCGAGCGCGACGAGACCTTCAAGCGTCGCGGCACCAACTTCGTCGGCGACCTGATGATGGAAGGCAGCGCCCACTACGACAAGCAGCAGCTGGCCGACGCGCTGCAGAAGCTCAAGGCCTCGATGAGCGTCAGCAGCGCCGACCAGGGGCTGACCGTCAACATCGACGCCGAGAAGGACACGCTGCTGGACGTGCTGAAGATCGCCGCCGACGTGCTGCGCCAGCCGCTGCTGCCGGCCGATGCCTTCGCGCGCCAGCAGAAGTCCGGCCTGGCCGGGCTGGAGGGCTCGCGCCAGGAGCTGGAGACGCTGCGCCGCGAGGCGGTGCGCGGCTACTACAACACGACCCGCGGCGTCGGCCGCGACAGCCCGGACTACATCCGCAGCGTGGACGAGCAGGTGGCCGACCTGAAGGCCACGACGCTGGACGACGTCAAGCGTTTCTATGCCGACTACGTGTCCTTCAACGATGCCCGCGTGTCGGCGGTCGGCGCGCTACCCGACGGCCTGGCCGGCGCGATCGAGCAGGCCTTCGGCGACTGGAAGAAGCCGGCTGCCGCTCGTTTCGTCCGTTATGAGCCGCAGGCCGTCACGATCCCGGCCAAGCGCTTCGACGCGATCGCCCGCGACAAGGCCAACGCCCAGCTGCGCCTGCAGCTGGAGTTCCCGCTCAACGAGCTGGACCCCGACTACCAGCCGCTGCTGCTGGCCAACCATGTGTTCGGCGGCGGCGGCATGGAGAGCCGCCTGTCCACCCGCGTGCGCCGCGAGGAGGGGCTCAGCTACGGCGTGGGCAGCTCGCTCTCGGTGCGGCGCTTCGGCAACCAGGCGCTGCTGGTGATCGGCGGCAGCTTCGCCCCGGCCAACCGCGACAAGATCGTCGCCGTCATCCAGGAGCAGCTGCAGCGCATGGCCACTCAGGGCATCACCGCCGAGGAGCTGGCCCGCGCCAAGCACGACATCGCCGAGGGCAGCCGCCAGCGCCGCGCCCGCGACGACGCGCTGGCCAATGCGCTGCTGACCCTGTCGGACCAGAAGGAGAGCTGGGCCGACGTGGCCCGCCGCGACGCGGCCCTGCAGGCGGTGACCCTGGAGCAGGTGAACGCGGCCTGGAAGCGCCACATCAAGGCGGACGGTTTCGTCTTGTCCACGGTCGGTGACTTCCGCTGATTTCCCCGCCCATATAGGTAGAGCAGCGGACGCGCCGGCCGAAGTTTTGACCTACTATCGGATACATCTGCTAACGCCGAGGTTGAGCGCATGAAGACTGTTCTGTTAAGTGCGGCCGTGTTGTTGAGTCTTCCGGTGCTGGCAGCGCCGGTGGCCGAGGTGACGGCGGTTCGCGGGGCTGCCAGCACCGGCAGCAGGGCCCTGGCGCTGGGCGACAAGCTGGACCGCGGCGCCGAGGTCAAGACCGGGGCCGACGGCCGGGTGAGGCTGAAGTTCATCGACGGCTCGACGCTCGTGGTCAGCGACAACTCCGAGATGCGCATCGAGAGCTTCGAGATGAAGGCCGACCAGAAGCAGCGCGACTCCGCCAGCATCGTGCTGCAGGCCGGCCTGATCGGCCAGAAGGTGGCGCCGTCGACCAACGGCTCCTGGGAAGTGCGCACGCCCACCGCGGTGACGGCAGTGCGCGGCACCGAGTTCATCGTCGAGGTGGATGACAACATGGCCACGGCGGTCAACGTCAGCTCCGGCAAGGTGGACGTGGATCCGGTGCCGACCCGCTCGCTGCACCAGCGCGGCGGCCGCGTCAGCCTGGGCACGCCGCAGGCGGGCACCATGTGCAACCTTGCCAGCGGCTGCAGCGAGTCCTCGGCCTGGTCGCCCGACCGGGTCAAGCGCACGCAGGAGCGCCTGAGCATCGACTGAGAGCGCGGGCGCTCCGATGGGACGGACCATCCTGCACCCGCGCGAGAAGCGCCAGCGCAGCGCCTATCTCGGCGTGGCGCTGCTCAGCAGCATCCTGGCGCTGCTGCTGTGGATGAACCGTCCGGGATCCCCGCTGCTGGACCGCATCGACCGCCTCACGCTGGACGCCCAGCTGCAGTGGCGCGGCCCGGTCAAGCCGGCCGGGCAGGTGCTGCTGATCAGCATCGACGACGCATCGCTGCGCGAACTGGGCACGCTGGCGCCGGACCGCGCGCAGGTGGCCCAGGTGATCGACAAGCTGGCCGAGGGCAAGGCCCGGGTGATCGGGCTGGACACGCTGTTCCTGAGCCCGGCGCGGCCCGATCCCGCCTCCGACGATGCGCTCGCCGGGGCGATGAAGCGGGCCGGCCGGGTGCTGATCCCCTTCGCGCTGCCGGGCGAGGCGGCGCACATGCCCGCCGGCGCCATGCCCGACGTGGTGGTGGACAACGCCTACACCCGCATCCAGGGCGAGTTCGACACCGGCAACACGGTGCTCAAGCCGGCCGGCGCGGTGCTGCCGGTGAAGGCCCTGGCCAGTGCCAGCGCCGGCATGGGCCACGTCACCGCGCAGCACGCACTCGACGGCGCGCTGCGCTTCGACCTGCCGGGCCTGCCGCTAGAGGGCGAGCTCTATCCGTCGATGGCGCTGCGCATGGCGGCGATGGGCAGCGGCGTGCCCTGGAGCAAGGTGGAGTTCCTGGTCGGGCGCGAGGTGCGGCTGGGGCCGGACCTGACCGTGCCGCTGGACCCGCTGTCGCGGCAGTGGATCAACTACTACGGCCCGGCCGGCACGCTGGAGACCGTGCCCTTCATCGACGTGCTGCAGGGCAAGGTGCCGCCGGAGCGCTTCGCCAACCGGGTGGTCATCATCGGCACGGCGGCGCTGGGGGCGGGCGATACCGTGCCCTCGCCCTTCGACGGCGGGCTGCCCGGCGTCGAGCGCCTGGGCACGGTGGTGGACAACATCCTCGGCGCCCGGGTGCTGAGCCACCCGGGCTGGGGCTCGATCGTCGAGATCGCGTCGATGCTGCTGCTGCCGCTGCTGGCCGTCTACCTGATCGCGGCGCTGCGGCCGATGGTGGCGCAGGCGGTGCTGGCCGGCCTGGTGCTGGCGATCGCGGTGGCGCTGCAGTGGCTGCTGGTCAAGCGCCACGAATTCCTGGCGCCGGTCTTCCCGCTGCTGTCGCTGGGGCTGGCCGGGCTGGGCGCCGAGGTCCGCCGCAGCATCGCCGAGCAGGGCCGCCGCAAGATCGCGCTGGAGCAGCTGCGCGCGAGCGAGGAGCGCTATGCGCTGGCCATCCAGGGCGCCAAGGACGGCATGTGGGACTGGGACATCGGCTCCGGCGAGGTCTACTTCTCCGAGCGCTGGATGCAGCTGATGCGGCTGGCGCCCGAGCAGGCCCGCGACATGGGCGCCTGGACCTCCCAGCTCGACCTGGCCGGGCGCCAGCAGTTCGAGGACGTGCTGGCCGACCACCTCGCCGGCCGCAGCCAGCAGCTCAACCATGTGCTGAACTTCCGCCAGGGCGGCGGCGAGGTCTGGCTGCTGGTGCGCGGCGTGGCCACCCGCGACGCGGCCAGCAAGCCGCTGCGCATGGCCGGCTCGCTGACCGACATCAGCCAGGAACGCCAGCTGCAGCACCAGATCACCTTCGACGCGCTGCATGACCGGCTCACCGGCCTGCCCAACCGGGCGGCCTTCCTGGAGCGGCTGGCGCAGGTCTTCACCGGCGCCGGCGTCACGCCGATGGCCGGCGTCGTGGTGCTGGACCTCGACGGCTTCCGCGCCCTCAACGAGAGCCAGGGGACGACCGCCGGCGACGCGGTGCTGCACGAGGTCGGCCGCCGCCTGCGCACCCGCGACGGCGCACCGCTGAACGTGGCACGGCTGGGGGCCGACCGCTTCGGCCTGCTGTTCACCCAGCCGCTGGGCGACACCGGCGTCGACGAGACCCGGCTGGCCCACTGGGCCCTCGCGCAGCTGCGCCAGCCCTTCCAGGTGAACGGCGCCGGCACCGTGCTGACCGCCAGCATCGGCTGGGCCCACACGACCCAGGGCCTGAGCACGCCCGGCGAGCTGATGAGCGCCGCCGAGATGGCGCTGGCCCATGCCAAGGCGCATCGGCGCGGGCACATCCACATGTTCGACCAGGCCGAGCTGCTGGTGGAGAACTCCCGCCGCTGGCTCAAGGAGAACATCCAGCTGGCGATGGAGCGCAACGAGTTCCGGCTCTACTACCAGCCGCTGGTGCGGCTGTCCGACCGCAAGCTGATCGGCTTCGAGGCGCTGATCCGCTGGCCCCATCCGGTCAAGGGCATGGTGATGCCGGGCGACTTCATTCCCTTCGCGGAGGAGAGCGGGCAGATCGTCGAGCTCGGCCGCTGGACGCTGCAGGAAGTGGCGCGGCAGCTGGTGGCCTGGAACGCGATCGGCTTCACCGGCGAGATCGCGGTCAACCTCTCCGGCGTGCAGTTCACCGAGGGCGACCTGGAGGCCGATGCCCGCGCGGTGCTGGCCATGCTGGGCGGCATCAGCCCGCGGCGCATCAAGCTGGAAGTGACCGAGAGCATGGCCATGGCCAACCCGCAGCGCACGGCCCTGGTGCTGCAGACGCTGGCCGCGCTGGGCTTCAAGATCTCGATCGACGACTTCGGCACCGGCTATTCCTCGCTGGCCTACCTGCACCGCTTCCCCTTCGACACGCTGAAGATCGACCGCTCCTTCGTGATCCGCCTGGCCACCGGCCGCGAGGCGGTGGAGATCGTGCGGACCATCGTCGGCCTGGCGCTGGCGCTGGACAAGCAGGTGCTGGCCGAAGGCGTGGAGGAGGAGGCGCAGGCGCAGCTGCTGCAGCAGCTGGGCGTGCATGTGGGCCAGGGCTGGCTGTTCGCCAAGGCGCTGCCGTCCGAGCAGGCGCAGGCGCTGTTCACCGCCGCTCCCGCCGGTGCGAAGGCGTCCGGTGTGGCGGTGTGACACGCGAAGCTGACACGAGGCCGACAGGGCTGCATCAGCGCCACAGAAAAGACTTGTCGCGTGCGCCGCGATGGTGCGGCGCTGGTGTCCGTTCCGGTGGTGGCCGACACTGTCGGGCGCTCCTGGTATTTACCTGTACGTAATGCCACGAACACGATGCAGCATGCGTCTCTGGCATCGTGGGCCGGCGCCCGGCGCAGCGGGCCAGTCCACAACAATTCTGGAGACCGAGATGAACCAACTTCGCACCTTCGCCCTGGCCCCGCTCGCGGCCCTGATGCTGGCCGGCACCGCGCTCGCCGCCGACCCGATCAAGATCGGCGTCAGCGGCCCCTTCACCGGCGGCTCCTCGTCGATGGGCGTCTCCATGCGCGACGGCGTGCGCCTCGCTGCCAAGGAGATCAATGATGCCGGCGGCCTGCTGGGCCGCAAGATCGAGCTGGTCGAGCGCGACGACGAGGCCAAGAACGAGCGCGGCGTGCAGATCGCCCAGGAACTGATCCAGCGCGAGAAGGTCACCGCCACCGTCGGCTACATCAACACCGGCGTGGCCCTGGCCTCGCAGCGCTTCTACCAGCAGGCCAAGATCCCGGTGATGAACAACGTGGCCACCGGCTCGCTGATCACGCATCAGTTCGACAAGGAAGCCGAGAACTACGTGTTCCGCAACTCGGCCAACGACAGCATCCAGGCGCCGATGATCGTCGAGGAAGTGGCGCGCCGCGGCTTCAAGAAGGTCGCGATCATGGCCGACTCGACCAACTACGGCCAGCTCGGCCAGAAGGACCTGGTCGCCGCGCTCGAGAAGAAGGGCATGACCCCGGTCGTCAACGAGAAGTTCAATATCGGCGACGTGGACATGACCGCCCAGCTGCTGAAGGCCAAGGCCGCCGGCGCCGACGCGGTGCTGACCTACGGCATCGGCCCCGAGCTGGCTCAGCTGGCCAACGGCATGACCAAGATCGGCTGGAAGGTGCCGATGGTCGGCTCGTGGACGCTCTCGATGGCCAACTACATCGACAACGCCGGCCCCGGCGGCGAAGGCGCGCGCATGCCGCAGACCTTCATCCAGGAGCCGACCAATGCCAAGCGCCAGAGCTTCATCATCTCCTTCCTGAAGACCTTCAACCCGAAGAACGGCCGCATGGACTCGCCGGTGTCCGCCGCCCAGGGCTATGACTCGGTCTACCTGCTGGCCGCCGCCATCAAGCAGGCCAACTCGACCGACGGCCCGAAGGTCAAGGCCGCGCTGGAAGACCTGAAGGCGCCGGTGGAAGGCGTGGTCACCACCTACAAGAAGCCCTTCAGCAAGACCAACCACGACGCCATCGACACGACGATCCCGGTGTTCGGCGAAGTGCGCGGCGCCCGCGTGGTCTACGCCTACGACAAGGACCAGCAGAAGGCCGCCGCAGAAGGCAAGAAGTAAAAAAGCCTCAGGCCCTTTGAGGAATGAAGTCCCGCCCGGTCTGCACGAAGGCCCGGCGGGACTTGCTTTGATACCGGGAGTTCCATGGACCTGCAGATCCTGACCCAACTGATCCTCAGCGGCCTCGCGCTGGGGATGATCTACGCCGTCATCTCGTTCGGCTACCAGCTCACCTTCGCCACCTCCGACACGCTGAACTTCGGCCAGGGCGAGGCGCTGATGCTGGGCGCGCTGGTGGGCCTGTCGCTGACCCGCGTGGGCGTCAACTACTGGCTGGTGCTGCCGCTGGTGTGCCTGTTCGGCGCGCTGCAGGGCTCGCTGGTCGAGTGGATCGGCGTGCGGCCGGCGATCAAGATCAAGAGCGAGTTCGGCTGGATCATGTCCACCATCGCCCTGGGCATCATCTTCAAGAACGTGGCCGAGAACGTCTGGGGCCGCGACCAGATGCCCTTTCCCTCGCCGCTGCCCGAGGCGCCGATCCATGTCCTCGGCGCCAACGTGCTGCCGCGCGAGCTGCTGATCGTCGTCGGCGCGCTCTTGATGATGCTGGCGGTGGAGCTGTTCAACCGCCGCTCGATCTACGGCAAGGCGGTGGTCGCCACCTTCAACGACCGCGACGCCGCCAAGCTGATGGGCATCAACACCGGCCTGGTGATCACCTTCTCCTACGCGCTGTCCTCCATGACGGCGGCGGTGGCCGGCGTGCTGGTGGCGCCGATCACGCTGGCCGGCGCGCAGATGGGCGGCACGCTGGGGCTGAAGGCCTTCGCGGTGGCCATCATCGGCGGCCTCACCAGCGGCTTCGGCATCATCGTCGGCGGCATCATCCTGGGCGTGGTCGAGAAGCTCTCGGGCTTCTACATCTCCACCGGCTACCAGGACGTGCCGGGCCTCGTGCTGCTGCTGATCGTGCTGGCGGTGAAGCCGGCGGGCCTCTTCGGCAAGACTTCCATCAAGAAAGTCTGAAGCTCAGACCATGGCGAACAAGACTGTACAAATCGCGGCCGCGGTGGCCGGCATCGCGGCGCTGGCGGTGTTCCCGCTGCTGGCCGGCAACCCGTACTACATCCACCTCGTCGTCACCATCATGATCTATGCGATGGTGCTGTTCGGGCTGGACATCGTGGTCGGCTACACCGGCCAGGTGTCGCTGGGCCATGCCGGCCTCTTCGGCGTCGGCGCCTACACGGTGGGCACGCTGACCATGCACCTGGGCATGCCGGTGCTGGTGTGCCTGGTGTCGGCGATCATCGTCACCTCGATCTTCGGCGCGCTGCTGGCGCTGCCCGCGCTGCGGGTGACCGGCCCGTATCTGGCGATGGTGACGCTGGCCTTCGGCACCATCATCCAGATCCTGATCAACGAGATGGATTTCCTGACCTCCGGGCCGCTGGGCATCATGCTCACCAAGCCGATCCTGCTGACCCACCAGCTCGACGAGCGGGAGTTCTTCTGGGTCGTCGCGGTGCTGATGCTGGCCTCGCTGGTCTTCGTCCATCGCGTGCTGCACTCGCACCTGGGCCGCACCTTCGAGGCGCTGCGCGGCAGCCCGGTGGCGTCCGACTGCATGGGCGTCTCGGTCTACCGCTACAAGGTCTATGCCTTCGTCGTCAGCGCCGGCCTGGCCGGCCTGGCGGGCGGGCTCTATGCCTACTCCGAGCAGTACATCTCGCCCAATACCTACAACTTCGAGCTGACCGTGCTGTTCCTGCTGGCGGTGATCATGGGCGGGCGCAAGTCGCGCACCGGCTCGCTGATCGGCGCCACCATCCTGGTCATGCTGCCCACGCTGCTGGACGACATCGGCAACTTCCGCATCGTCGCCACCGTGCTGGCGGTGCTGGTGCTGGTGTCGGTGGTGGTGGCGATCCGGCGCGGCAAGATGACGCCCAAGGCCGCCGCCATTCCGGTGGTGGGCAGCGCGGCGCTGGCGATCGTGTCCTACCAGCTGAGCGGCCTCGCCGACTGGCGGCTGACGATCTACGGCCTGATCACGCTGTTCATCGTCTACTACCTGCAGGACGGCATCGTCGGCTTCCTGCGCGTGGCCTTCAACCTGAAGACCGGCGCGATGGCGGCTGCCGCCGAGGCCCGCAGCGCCGCGGCCGACGGCCTGCAGGCCCAGGCGCTGACGGTGCAGGCGGCCGGCAGCGGCGAGACCCTGCTGGATGCGAAGCAGGTGCTGATGCAGTTCGGCGGCCTGAAGGCGCTGAACCAGGTGGACCTGCACGTGCGCCGCGGCACCATCCACGGCCTGATCGGCCCCAACGGCTCCGGCAAGAGCACGATGATGAACGTGCTGACCGGCATCTACGTGCCCACCGCCGGCACCGTGGCCTTCAAGGGCCGCGAGGTGAACGGCCGCAGTTCCTCGCAGATCGCGCTGTCGGGCATCGCCCGGACCTTCCAGAACGTGCAGCTGTTCGGCGAGATGACCGCGCTGCAGAACGTGCAGGTGGGCTTGCACCATGCCTACCGCAGCAACCTGCTGCAGGTGGCGCTGGCGCTGCCCTCGTTCCACCGCGAGCGCCGTGCCAATGCGGCGCGGGCGCTGGCGCTGCTGGAGTTCGTGGGCCTGGCCGACGTGGCGGGCGAGGAGGCTCGCAACCTGCCCTACGGCCGCCAGCGCCTGCTGGAGATCGCCCGCGCGCTGGCGCTCGACCCCGAGCTGCTGCTGCTGGACGAGCCCGCCGCCGGCCTGACCGCGCCCGACATCGAGGAGTTGCTGAAGATCATCAAGAAGATCCGCGAGACCGGCGTCACCGTGATCCTGATCGAGCACCACATGGACGTCGTGATGAGCCTGTGCGACACCGTCTCGGTGCTGGACTTCGGCCAGAAGATCGCCGAGGGCGGACCGGCGGAAGTCCAGGCCAATGAAAAAGTCATCGAGGCGTACCTCGGCGGCCAGTCTGCTTGAGTAACCAGTTATGTTGACGATCAAGAACTTGAGCGCCGGCTACGGCAAGGTCCAGGTCCTGCACGGCATCGACATCGAGGTGCCCAAGGGCAAGGTGGTGACGCTGATCGGCTCCAACGGCGCCGGCAAGACGACCACGATGCGCGCCGTCAGCGGCATGATCCGCCCGAGCGGCGGCGAGATCACGCTCAACGGCAAGCGGGTGGAAGGGCTGGAGAGCTACCACGTCGCGCGCCTGGGCCTGGCGCATTCGCCCGAGGGGCGGCGCGTGTTCGCCACCATGAGCGTGGTCGACAACCTGCGCCTGGGCGCCTTCCCGCGCTACACCGGCGCGCGGCCCCGCGGCGACATCGAGGCCGACCTGGAGCGCGCGATGGAGCTGTTCCCGCGGCTCAAGGAGCGCCGCACGCAGCTGGCCGGCACGCTCTCCGGCGGCGAGCAGCAGATGCTGGCCATGGCCCGCGCGGTGATGCTGAATCCCGAGCTGGTGCTGCTGGACGAGCCGTCCATGGGCCTGGCGCCGATCCTGGTGGACGAGGTCTTCAAGATCATCGCCCGGCTCAAGGGCGAGGGCGTGACGATGCTGCTGGTCGAGCAGTTCGCCGCCGCGGCGCTGGCCGTGGCCGACTACGGCTACGTGCTGGAAAACGGCCGCATCTCGGTGCACGGGCCGGCGGAGAAGCTGCGCAACGATCCGGCCGTGAAGGCCGCCTATCTGGGCGGCGGGCACTGAGCGCTATCACGGCGGCAAGACCTGACCCCGTGAAGATGACCGCCTGCTGACGGTCGGCTTTTGTGAGATAACGGCGAGTTCCACAACGGACTCGCCCCCATGTTCCTGAAGGACGCCTGGTCCATTGCCAAGGCCGAGACCGGCCTGCTGCTGCGTTTCCCGACGCTGGCAGTCTCGGTGCTGGGCATCCTGCTGATCCCCGCGCTGTACGCCTTCATCTACCTGTCCAGCGTCTGGGATCCGTATGGCCGCAGCAGCGCGCTGCCGGTGGCCATCGTCGACCTGGACGAGGGCTACGAGTACGCCGGCCAGCCGGTCAACCTGGGCCGCGAGCTGGCCGACGGCCTGGTGCAGCGCCAGACCTTCGGCTTTTCCGTCTCCCACGACGAGGCGGCCGCGCGCGACGCGGTGCGCGCCGGCCGCGTGGCCTTCGCGCTGATCATCCCGAAGGACTTCAGCGCCGCGGCGGTGCCCGGCTGGCGCAGCGGCGGCGGGAGGCTGATCGTGTTCGCCTCCGAAGGCAATAACTACACCGGCGCCGGCCTGGCCAAGCGCTTCGCCGCCGAGCTGGGCCACCAGGTCAACGAGACGCTCAACGAGAAGCGCTGGTCGCTGGTGCTGGGCAGCAGCGTCACGGCGCGCCAGAGCCTGGGCCGGCTGCGCGACGGCGTCGCCCGGCTGCACGAGGGCGCGCTGGAGCTGGACAAGGGCCTGGCCGCGGCCAAGGACGGCTCCTCCAGGCTGGCCGGCAACGGCAACCAGTTCGCCGCCGCGGTGACCCAGCTCAGCGAGGGCGTCAAGCAGCTCGGCGCCGGCCTGCGCGAGATCGAGAGCCGCCGCCCGAGCGCGCAGGACCTGCAGCAGCTCAGGAACGGCAGCGCCCAGATGGCGGCCGGCCGGGCCGAGCTGATCCGCGGCCTGGACGAGCTGCATAACGGTGCAGTTCGACTGACCCAGGGCGCGGTGCAGATGCGCGACGAAAGCAAGGACATCCCCTTCGTCGGCGAGCGGGTGGCCTCCGGCGCCGGCCAGCTGGCCGACGGCGGCCTGCAGCTGAGCCAGGGCATCCAGCAGGCCCACGCGGCCGAGCAGCGCCTGGCGGAGGGCGGCCAGCGCATGGGCAGCGGCGTGGCCGCGCTGGCCGAGGGCGTGAACTCGCTGGGCGCGGCCCTGTCCACCATCAGCTCACGGCTGCCGGCCGATGCGCGGCTCAACGAGCTCTCGGCCGGCGGCACCGCGCTGGCCGGCGGCGCCAAGGGCCTGGACGGCGGCCTGGACAAGCTGCGCGCCGGCGCCCGCCAGCTGCTGGCCGGCCTGGAGCTGCTGGACAGCTCGCTGCCCGACGTGCCGGGCCTGGAGGGCGATCCCAAGGGCCTGGCCCAGTCGGTGGCGCCCAAGGTCGAGATCGATGCGCCGGTGCCCAACAACGGCACCGGCTTCACGCCCAACATCCTGCCGATCACGCTGTGGCTGGGCGCGGTGATGACCGCCTTCGTCTTCCACATGCGCCGCCTGCCCGAGTTCGCGGCCAGCGCCTCGCGGCCGGCCCAGCTGCTGGGCAAGCTGGCGCTGCCGGGCGTGATCGTGCTGCTGCAGAGCGTGGTCGTGCTGGCGATGCTGATGCTGGCGCTGCACATCCACGTGGCCAACCTGCCGGCGCTGGCGCTGATGACGGCGGTGGCCGGCATCGCCTTCATGCTGATCATCGTCGTGCTGACGCGGGCCTTCGGCGATGCCGGCAAGGCGATCGCGCTGATCCTGCTGATCCTGCAGCTGTCCTCGGCCGGCGGCGTGTTCCCGGTCGAGCTGAACGGCCCTTTTTTCCGCAGCATCAGCCCCTGGCTGCCCTTCACCTGGGTGGTCAAGGGCGTGCGGGCCAGCATGTTCGGCGCCTTCGGGGCCGAGTGGCTGACGGCGCTGCAGGTGATGATCGGCATCGGCGCGGGCGCCTTCGTGGCGGCCATGCTGATCGGGCGCTGGAATTTCGTCGGGCCGCAGGAGCATCGCCCGGCACTGGATCTCTGAGCTGAAGGAGGTCGGTATGGAAGAGGGAATCAGGCGCAAGCCGATCGTGCTCGCACCGGGCGCCGGCCGCAGCTGGCCGATGGGCCGCATCTCGGCCGTCTTCAAGGCCGACGAGGCCGAGACGGACTCGCGCTACTCGGTCTCCGAATGGTGGCTGGAGCCGCGCTGCACCGGCCCGGGCCTGCACCAGCATCCGGAGGACGACCTGTTCTACGTGGTCGAGGGTGTGATGAGCCTGCGCGTCAACGACGAGTGGCACCACTGCCCGCGCGGCGCCTTCGTGCTGGTGCCGGGCGGCACGCCGCATGACTTCGAGAACCGCGGGGACGTGCGGGCCGGCGTGCTGAACTTCCAGGTGCCCGGGCCCTTCGAGCCCTTCATGGCGGACATCTCGGCCTGGTTCATCGCCAACCCGCCGGGCGAGCCGGCTCAGGCGTAGAGCGCGGCCATCTCGCTCGCGAGGACGGCCATGCGCTCGCGCAGGTCGCGCGGGCCGAGCACGATGGCCTCGGGCCCGAGCCGCAGCAGCTGGCCGGCAGCATGGGCGGTCGACTCGATCGGGATGCGCAGCAGGGACCAGCCAGGCCGTTCGGGGTCAGGTCTTGCGCTGCGGCGGCTGGCGGCGGCGACCGCGCTGCTCAGCTCGCCCAGCAGCTTCAGGCCGCGCGGGCTGGCCGTCAGCCGGGCTTCGCTCCGGTACAGCTCGGCCTCGAAGCGGCGCGTCGATTCGCGCCAGTACGCGGCCAGGTCGAAACGGGCGGGGCGCCTGAAGGCCTGCTCCAGCGGCCTCAGCTCGAGGATGCTGGAGAGGCGGTAGGTGCGCGGCGGCCGCGTCGCGCTGCTGCGCGCGACGACATACCAGGTGCCGCCCTTCAGCACCAGGCCCAGCGGCTCCAGCTCGCGCGTCGCCTCGCCCTGCCAGCTGTCGTAGCGCACGGCGATGCGCTGGGCCTGCCAGACCGCGCGGGCGACGGTGCCGAGGTGGTCGACCGGCGGCGCCTCGCGGTACCAGTCCACCGGATCGAGGTGGAAGCGGGTGCCGACGCGTTGCGCGTCGTCCTGCCATTCCGGCGGCAGGGCGGCGCGCAGCTTGAGCTGCGCCGAGGCCAGCGCCTCGCCCAGGCCCAGGTCGGCCGCCGGGCCGGGCAGGCCGGCCAGGAACATCGCTTCGGCCTCCGGCACGGTGAGGCCGTCCAGCTTCGTGCGCCAGCCCTCGCGCAGCTGGAAGCCGCCGCTGCGGCCCTGCTCGGCCCAGATCGGCACGCCCGAGGCGCTGAGGCGGTCCACGTCGCGGTAGATGGTGCGGACCGACACCTCCAGTTCGGCCGCCAAGGCCTGGGCCGACATGGGCTGGCCCGGGTCGCGGCCCTGCAGCAGCATCAGGATCGAGAGGAGGCGGCTGGCTTGCATCGTGATCGCATTGTGCGGCGTAAACACTGACAGGCCTTGTCAGCTTTTGACGCGCAGCATGGCGGCTCCTTCAACCCACCCGATGGAGAGATCCCATGAGCACCGTCTTCGAACTGCGCCACTACACCCTGCACCCGGGCCGCCGCGACGAGCTGATCACCCTGTTCGAGCGCGAGTTCATCGAGGCCCAGCAGGCCGCCGGCATGGCGCTGCCGGGCCTGTTCACCGACATGGACCGGCCGGACAGCTTCGTCTGGCTGCGCGCCTTCGCCGACATGGCCGCACGCCCCGGCGCGCTGGAGCGCTTCTACACCGGCCCGGTCTGGCAGCAGCATCGCAACGCGGCCAACGCGACGATGATCGACTCCGACGACGTGCTGCTGCTGAAGGGCGTGACGCTGCCGGGCACGCGGGTCGGCGCGCTGTTCCTCTGCGTGGACGTCGTGACCGACCGGGACCGCGAGATCGAGGACCTGCTGACGGCCCGTCTCGATGGCGACATCGTCGGCCGCTGGGCCACCGACGCCACGCCCAACAACTTCCCGCGCCTGCCGGTGCGCGAAGGCGAGCGCCATGCGGTCTGGCTGCTGCGGCTGGCGAAGGAGCCCGATCTGCCCGCGCTCGGCGCGGCGCTGGCGCCGCTGGGCGCCGGCGCGCCCCGCCTGCTGCGCCTGCAGCCGACCGCGCGCTCGGCCCTGCAACTCGATCCCGGTACCTCGCGCTACGTCGGCCGGCCGGGCGACTTCGACTTCCTCGTCGACGGCCGCTGGTCGGTGCGCAACCGCCGGCTGATGACCCGCCTGCGCGGCAATACCAGCGACTGGCGCGAGTTCGATGCCGTCATCGAGGCCTGGACCCATATGAAGGGGCAGATCAGCTTCGACGAGATCGCCTTCGAGTCCGAGGGCTTCTCCGGCGCGACGATGCGCACGCTGGACATCGCAACGAAGCAATGGTCCATCTACTGGATCAACAGCCGCAGCGGCAAGCTGTTCCCGCCGGTGCAGGGCGGCTGGTGCGGCGACCGCGGCGAGTTCTACGGCGTCGACGAGGACGACGGCCGCACGGTGCTCGTGCGCTTCGTCTGGGAGCGCCTGGGCGCGGACGAGGCGCGCTGGACCCAGGCCTTCTCGATCGACGGCGGCCGCAGCTGGGAGGACAACTGGTTCATGCAGATGCAGCGCTGCCGCTGAGGCGCCGGCGGCGCTGCAACAGGCCGCCCAGCAGCGAGCCGCCTCCGAGCAGCATCGCCAGCGGCGCCGGCTCGGGCACGGCGGCGGTGTCGACGACGATGGCCTGCATCGTGCCGGTGAAGCTGCCGTCGGAGACGAAGCTCAGGCCCGTGACGAAGGCGGTCACGCTGAACGGGTTCAGCGCCGCCGCGGTCTCGATGCCGCGGATCTCGAAGCTGTCCACGCCGCCGGCGCCGAACTCGAAGGCCTCGTTGGCGGCCAGGCCGCTGCGCACCAGCGTCCAGTTGCCGGCCACCTTGACGTACACGTCGTAGAGGCCGTCGCCGGCATCGGTGGCGATCGTCACGCTTTTGAAGTTCGGATCGCCGGCGCCCTTGACGTAGCTGAAGCCGCTGGCGACCAGCGGGTCGATGAAGGTCACGCTGTCGGGACCGACTTGTGGAACCTGGAAGCCGTACAGGGGGCCGGCGGTCTGGCCGCTGGTCGTCGGCACCGGCGAGAAGGTGGGCAGCGCGACACTCGGCGCACCGGGCAGATCCAGCGGCGTGAAGTCGAAGTAGGACTGCGAGCGCGAGTCCACGCTGCCGTCCGCGCGTTTGTGCTCCAGCGAGATGGCGATGCTGTAGTCGGTGTTGAACGAGAGCAGTCCGGCGGGCAGCGCGTAGCCGCTGGCATCCGGCGCCAGCAGCGGGGAGACGAAGATCGAGTCGGCCTGCTGGAAGCTGTTCGTGAAGCTGGGCGTGCGCGAGGTGGTCGTGATCCGGTTCGTGTTGTCGTAGATGCGGATGCGGACCTGGTCGACCGCCACCGGCGTCGTCGTCGGCAGGGTCCAGCTGATCGTCGGCGTCAGGCCGGCGCCGGTGATGCTCATCGAATGCACATAGGGCATCAGCGCGACATCGCCCACCGCCGGCGTGTTGACCACCGTCGTCAGCCCCGTGCTGGTGGCCGGAAAGCTCGGGTCGGACGAGAGCACCAGCGTCCACGGGCCGGTGAGGCCGGCGTCATAGGGCCGCGAGGCGAAGTACTGCGCGGGTGCGGTGGTGAAGGGCCGGTCGTAGATCGCCTGGCGGATGTAGTCCGGGTCGCTGGGCGAGGTGCAGGAGGCGCCGCTGGGACACTGGCGCGTGAAGGCGTAGCTGGTGTCCGGGGCCACGTTGTTGGCGCCCCAGTAGAGGATGTCGCCGGTGGCGAAGTTGTTGGAGTTGGCGCTGTTCTGCTGGCGCGTGGCGAACAGCTGGGAGGCTGTGGGAGGCGCTGCCGCGGCCGAGGCAACGAGGGTGCTGCAGGCCAGCAGCCCGAGGCAGGATGCGTGAAGTCGAATGCGCATGGCGTCCTCCGTCGTCTTCCCCGGGGGGACGATAGCGCCGAGCAGGGAGGTCGGCCTCATCAAATCCGATGAGGCCGTCCGGCGTCCCTCAGTCAGGCCATGCCCTGGTGCCGCAGCAGCGCGTCGATCCTGGGCTCGCGGCCGCGGAAGGCCTTGAAGTTGTCCATCGCGTCGCGGGCGCCGCCGACCTCGAGGATGCTGTGCAGGTAGCGCTGGCCCGTCGACGCATTGAACACGCCTTCCTCCTCGAAGGCGCTCCAGGCATCGGCGCTCAGCAGCTCGGCCCACTTGTAGCTGTAGTAGCCCGCCGCATAGCCGCCGGCGAAGATGTGGCTGAAGCTGTGCTGCATGCGGTTGAAGGCCGGCGGGATGATGACGGCCACTTCCTGCCGCACCGCGTCCAGCAGCGCCTGCACCTGCGTCTCCTGACCCGGCTCGGCATGCAGCCGCATGTCGAACAGCGCGAACTCGATCTGGCGCAGCGTCATCAGGCCGCTCTGGAAATTCTTGGCGGCGGTCATCTTGTCGAACAGCGCGCGCGGCAGCGGCGCGCCGGTGTCCACATGGGCGGTCAGCTGCTGCAGCACATCCCATTCCCAGCAGAAGTTCTCCATGAACTGGCTGGGCAGCTCGACCGCATCCCACTCGACGCCGTTGATGCCCGAGACGCCCAGCTCGTTCACCTGCGTCAGCATGTGGTGCAGGCCGTGGCCGAACTCGTGGAACAGCGTGGTGACGTCGTCGTGGGTCAGCAGGGCGGGCTTGTCGCCGACCGGCGACGAGAAGTTGCAGACCAGCTGCGCGACCGGCGTCTGCTGGCGGCCGTCGGGACGAGCCCAGCGGCTGCGCACTTCATCCATCCAGGCGCCGGGGCGCTTGCCGTTGCGGGCGTAGAGGTCCAGGTAGAACTGGGCGACCAGCTGGCCCTTGCGCTCCAGCCGGTAGAACTTCACCGTCTCGTGCCAGACCTCGGCATTGGCTTCCTCGACGATCTTCACGTCGAACAGCTTCTCGATGATGTCGAACAGGCCCTGCAGCACGCGCGGCGCGGTGAAGTACTGGCGCACCTCCTGGTCGCTGAAGGCGTAGCGGGCTTCCTTCAGCTTCTCGGACGCGAAGGACACGTCCCAGGACTGCAGGTCGGCCAGGCCCAGCTCGGCGGCGGCGAAGTCCTTCAGCTCCTTCAGGTCCTTCTCGGCGAAGGGCCGGGCGCGGGCGGCGAGGTCGCGCAGGAAGGCCAGCACCTGCGCCGGCGAACTGGCCATCTTGGGCACCAGCGAGGTCTCGGCGAAGTTGGTGTAGCCGAGCAGCTGGGCCTCTTCCTGCCGCAGCATCAGCAGCTCCTGCATGATGGCCGAGTTGTCCAGCTCGGGCTTGGCGCCGATCTCGCTGGCGCGGGTGGCGTAGGCGGTGTAGATGGTCTCGCGCAGCAGGCGGTTCGTGCCGTACTGCATCACCGGAAAGTAGCTCGGGAAGTGCAGGGTGAGCTTGTGGCCGTCCTTGCCTTCCGCCTGTGCGGCGTTGCGCGCAGCCTCGACGGCGTCCGCCGGCACGCCGTCCAGCTCGTCGAGCGTCGCGTAGTAGGCGTAGCCGTCGGTGGCGTCCATCACATGCTCGGAGAACTTCTGGCTCAGCTCGGCCGTGCGTTCCTGGATCGCGGCAAAGCGGGTCTTGGCCTCGCCCACCAGTTCGGCGCCGGAGAGCACGAAGTCGCGCACCGCGTGGCGCAGCACCTGCTGCCTTGCCGGATTCAGTGCGCCCGGATTCGCGGCGATCGCCTTGTACTTGGCGAACAGCTTCTCGTCGGCGCCGTAGCGCGTATAGAACTCGGTCACCGCCGGCAGCATGCCGGTGTAGGCCTCGCGCAGCGCGGGCGTGTCGGCCACGGCGTTGAGGTGGCCCACGGCGCCCCAGGCATGGCCCAGTCGCTCGGTGGGCACGTTGAGCGTGCGCGAGAGCGCGTCGTAGTCGGCCGGGGTCTCGTCCGAGGTGGCCAGGGCCAGCGCCTTGTCGGCCTCGGCCAGCAGCTGGTGAATAGCGGGCTGGATGTGCTCGGGCTGGATCGAGGCGAAGAGGGGGAGGGGGGCGGTGGAGAGGAGGGGGTTGGTCATGGTGCGTCAGTGAGGATGGCCGCGATGTCCTGTCGATCCGCCAGCAGGCGGACCACGTCGAGATGATCGGATCGTACGAAATAGAACCACTGCAGCGGGAAGCCCTTGACCCGCCAGCTTCGCAGGCCGGAGATGCCGCAGAGCCTGCCCAGGCGCATGGAACCGATATGGGGATGCTGGCACGGCGCTTCAAGCGCATCGAGTGCCGCGTCGAACAGGCGTTCGCCCAGCTCGCGCCCGCCGGCTTCGGCGTAGTGGCGCGCCTCATGCACGAGATCCTGCTCCGCCTCGGGGCGAAGCCGGGCCTCGAACGGCGCTTCAGCCACCCAGGGCCAGCTTCTTCAGCTGCGCAGCGCGGCGCGGCGTCAGGGCCTTGGCTTCGCCTGAATCCAGGCCGGCGGCGATCAACTGCCGCAGGCGCTGCCTCGCCTGCTCTTCCTGGTCGCGGCGGATCAGCTCGCGCAGGTATTCGCTGGCGTTGCCGTACTGGCCCGAGCGCACGCGCTCGTCCACATAGCTGCGCATGGCTTCCGGCAGGGCAAAGCTCATGGTGTTCGTACTCATGAGGAGATGCTCTGCGGATTATCAATAGTTGTCAACCTTCCGGCCCGATCAAGCCCGCTCCGCCGACTCCATCGTGTTCACCAGCAGCATCGTGATCGTCATCGGGCCGACGCCACCGGGCACCGGCGTGATCCAGCCGGCCACTTCCTTCACGCCGTCGAAGTCCACGTCCCCGCAGAGCCTGCCTTCGTCGTTGCGGTTCATGCCCACGTCGATGACGACGGCGCCGGGCTTGACCATGTCGGCGGTCAGCACCTTTTGCTTGCCGACGGCGGCGACGACGACGTCGGCCTGGCGCGTGATCGCGCCCAGATCGGCCGTGCCGCTGTGGCAGACGGTCACGGTGGCGTCGGCGGCCAGGAGCATCATCGCCATCGGCTTGCCGACGATGTTGGAGCGGCCGATCACCACCGCATGCTTGCCGCGCAGATTCTTCATGCCGATGCTCTCCAGCATCTTCATGCAGCCGTAGGGCGTGCAGGCCTTGAAGCCGGGCTCGCCCACCATCAGCGCGCCGGCGCTCTCGACGGCGAAGCCGTCCACGTCCTTGGCGGGCGAGATCGCCTCGATGACCTTGTGGTCGTCGATGTGCTTGGGCAGCGGCAGTTGCACCAGGATGCCGTGGATGGCCGGGTCCTTGTTGAGCGCCTCGACGCGGGCCAGCAACTCGGCCTCGGTCATCGTCGCCTCGTACTTCTCCAGCACCGAGTGGAAGCCGACGTCCTCGCAGGCCTTGACCTTGTTGCGCACATAGACCTGGCTGGCCGGGTTGTCGCCGACGAGGACGACGGCCAGGCCGGGCTTGGTGCCGGTCCTGGCGACCAGCGCGGCGGCGCGCTGCGCGACTTCGGCGCGGACTTGTTTGCTGAGGGCGTTGCCGTCGATCAGTTGGGCGGTCATGGTGAGGAACTCCTTGGAAATGCAAAAGGCCGCTGGAGTGCAGCGGCCTTGTGAGAGCGGGTGGGGATCAGACCTTGGCCGGGGCACCCAGCGCGATCTTCAGCAGGTCGGCCACGGTGTTGGCGTTGAGCTTTTCCATGATGTTGGCGCGGTGCGCCTCCACCGTCTTGATGCTGATGCCGAGGTCGTCGGCGATCTGCTTGTTCAGGCGGCCGGCGACGATGCGCTCCAGCACCTGGGCCTCGCGGGTCGTCAGGCGCGACAGCAGGGCGTCGCGGCTGGCGGCTTCCTGGTGCGTGCTGAAGGCGTTGCGCGCCTGGTCCAGCATGCGCTCCACTAGGGCCAGCAGCTCGTCTTCCTTGAAGGGCTTCTCGATGAAGTCCATCGCGCCCTTCTTCATCGTCTGCACCGCCATCGGCACGTCGCCGTGGCCGGTGATGAAGACGACCGGCAGCGGGCTGCGGCGTTCGATCAGCCGGTCCTGCAGCTCCAGGCCGCTCATGCCGTCCATGCGGATGTCGGCGATCAGGCAGGCCACCTCGCGCGGGTCGTAGCGGCTGAGGAAGGACTCGGCGGAGTCGAAGCACTTGACCCGGTAGTCCTTGCCTTCGAGCAGCCATTGCAGGGAATCGCGGACCGCCTCGTCGTCGTCGACGACGTAGACGTTGCCCTTCTTCGGAATCAGACTCATGGTGTCGCTTGTAAGTTCACTGCTGATGGCCCGCTGGTCCCCGTGGTGTCAGGGCGGGAGATGTCGACCGGTATCGTGAAGGCGAATCGGCACCCCACGATGGCCGAGGCATTGTATAAGTTCTCGGCCCGGATCCGGCCCTGGTGGGACTCCACGATAGACCGGCATAACCCTAGGCCGATGCCCATGCCATCGGCCTTTGTGGAGAAAAACGCCTCGTACATCCGGGAGATCACTTCCTCCGGCAGGCCCGGCCCCATGTCGGTCACGCTGAACTCGATATGGCCCCCCAGCTCGGGGGTGTGCTTGGGCACCACACGTAACTCGATATGTCGACGGCTTGCCGGCAGCGAGGCGTTGTCGATCGCTTCCGCCGCATTCTTCAGCAGGTTCATCAGCACCTGCTCGATCAGGATCGGGTCCACCATCAGCGAGGGCAGGCGCTGGGCCACGTAGGTGTGGATTGCCACGTTGCGGCGGCGCAGCTCGATGCCGGCCAGCTCCACCGCGTCCTCGACGATGTCCGCCGCCTGCGAGGCCTGGCGCTGCGGCTCGCTGCGCTTCACGAAGTTGCGGATGCGGTGAATGATCTGGCCCGCCCGCTGGGCCTGCTTGGCGGTCTTCTCCAGCGCGGTGAGCAGGTCTTCCTTGGCGATGTTGTCGCCGCGCACCCGGCTGACCATGCCGTTGCAGTAGTTGGTGATGGCGGTGAGCGGCTGGTTCAGCTCGTGGGCCACGCTGGAGGCCATCTCGCCCATGGTCATCAGCCGGCTGGTGACCTGGGCCTTCTCGGCCTGCTGGGCCGCCAGCGCCTCGGCTCGACGGCGCACCGTGATGTCGGTGGCGATCAGCATCTGGGCCAGGCGGCCGTCGGTCCACTGCAGGTAGCGGGAGCGAACGTCGAACCACATCTCCAGCGATTCCACATAGACCTCGCGCGGGTCCGAGCCGGCTTCGGTCAGCGCCTGGGCGGGCAGGCCGCTGTAGTCGTCGATCTCGTCGACCGGCTCGGTCGGCAGCGCGCGGCCCAGCGGACCGCCGGCCAGCAGCGCATGGCCGGCCGGGTCGGCGCCGAACCAGAGCCGGTAGCTGCGGTTGGCGAACAGCAGCTCGCCCTGCTGCACCGAGAGCACCGAGACGGCCGCGTCCAGGCCCTCCAGCACGGTGGTGAAGCGCTCGTGCGAGGCCGAGAGCTGGTCGCGCACCCGCTTGGCCTCGGTGATGTTGGTGATCGAGGCCATCCAGCCGCTCTGCTTGCCCTTGCTGTCGATCAGCGGGGAGACGTACATGCGGGCGTCGAAGATCGTGCCGTCCTTGCGCATCACGCGCACCTCGGCGCCGCCGGCCGGGCTGCGGCCCTGCACCTCCTGCTGCTGCAGGCGGGCGTTCTCTTCATACCTGTCGGTGGGCCAGTAGGGGAAGGGCGGCTTGCGGCCGATCAGCTCGGCCTCGGAGAAGCCGGTCATCGCGCAGAAGGCCGGGTTCACGTAGGAGATGCGGCTTTCCATGTCCATCGCGCGCATGCCGGTGAGCATGGAGTTCTCCATCGCGCGGCGGAAGTTGGTCTCCGACGCCAGCGCGGTCTGGATCTGCAGCCGCCGGCGCATGTGGCGCCAGGTGCCCAGCAGCATCCAGACGGTCAGCACCGACAGCGCGACGACCATCCAGAAGAGGGTGTTCGAGATCAGGCCGATGGAGGTGCGGTAGCCCTGGCCGCGCAGCACCAGGCCGTTCAGCGCCGGCGCCATCGGCACGTCGTGGATGATCGAGGCGCGCTGGATGCGCTGGCCCGGCATCGGCGTGACCGTGCTGCTGACCACCTGCTCGCGGCCGTCCAGCACCAGGATCGCGTGCCGCGTGGCCACCTCGGGCGGCACCGCATGGCGCAGCAGCGCCTCCACGCTGTACTCGGCGATCAGCACGCCGGAGAAGCCGGTGCGGTCCACCAGCGGCACCTGGATCTGGAACACGGTGGCGCCGTTGCCGTCGGCGAAGGGCAGCGAGTAGACCGGCTGGCGCCGTTCGCGCGCGGCCAGGAAGGCCAGCTCCGGCGGGCTGGACTGGTTGGCCAGCGGCAGCGAGGGATCGACGCCGGTGTTCTCGGTGACCACCAGGCTGTCGTCCTGGTAGCCGCTGCTGTAGATGCGGGCGCGCCGGTCGCGGTGGCTGCCGATCCAGTCCACCTCGGTCAGCTCCGGCCGCTCGCGCACGAAGGCGCGGGCCTGGGCGCCGAAGTCGTGGGCGTCGACGGTGCGGGTGGCGATCTCGCGCGCGATGCGCACCAGCTGCTCCTGGTTCTCGATCAGGCGCAGGCGGATCTGCTGCTGGGCGATCTCGGTGTCGCGCTTGACGGCTTCCGTCTCGCGTTCGATTTCCTCGTTGCGCAGGTACCAGAAGGCGGAAATGATGGCGGCCAGGAAGAGCAGGACGGAGATCAGCGGCCCCAGCGTGGCGAAGCGGTCCTGGCGGGCGGGAGACTGGCGCCGCCACCAGCCGGTGACGACACGTTGCAGCGGAATCAGCTTGCGGCGCGCGGCGCCGCCGAAATCGGAGGAAAACGGCATAACGCGATTATCGAGCGGAGGCTCGGAGGCCCCGTAGAGTGCGATCCCTCATTTCATAATTTGAAATCGACTTGCGCCATTTGGAAGTGCTCGAATCTTGTGCGAAACTCCGCGCCAACCGAATTCGACCGACCTCTGTACAAGCAGGAGACAAGCCTCATGTCCGCGCAACCCAACGAATTCCTTGGCGCCGCCGCCAACGACACCGACTCCCAGGAAACCCGCGAATGGCTGGACGCGCTGTCCGCCGTCATCGGCGAGGAAGGTGGCGACCGCGCCCACTTCCTGCTCGAACAGCTGATCTCGCACGCCCGCCAGGCCGGCATCGACGTGCCCTTCAGCGCCAACACCGCCTACGTCAACACGATCCCGGTCGACCAGGAGGAGCGCTTCCCCGGCAATATCGAGATCGAGGAACGCCTGCGCGCGATCATGCGCTGGAACGCGATGGCGATGGTCGTGAAGGCCAACCGCCTGCACCCCGCCGACGGCGGCGACCTGGGCGGCCACATCAGCTCCTTCGCCTCGCTGGCGACGATGCTGGGCTGCGGCTTCAACCACTTCTGGCATGCCGATGACGGCGAGCACGGCGGCGACCTGCTCTACATCCAGGGCCACAGCGCCCCCGGCATCTACGCCCGCGCCTTCATGGAAGGCCGCATCACCGAGGAACAGCTGCTGAACTTCCGCCAGGAAGTCGACGGCAAGGGCCTGTCCAGCTACCCGCACCCGAAGCTGATGCCCGAGTTCTGGCAGTTCCCGACCGTCTCGATGGGCCTGGGCCCCTTGATGGCCATCTACCAGGCGCGCTTCCTGAAGTACCTGCATGCCCGCGGCATCGCCGACACCAGCAAGCGCAAGGTCTGGGTGTTCCTGGGCGACGGCGAGATGGACGAGCCGGAATCGCTGGGCGCCATCGGCCTGGCCGCGCGCGAGAAGCTGGACAACCTGATCTTCATCGTCAACTGCAACCTGCAGCGCCTGGACGGCCCGGTGCGCGGCAACGGCAAGATCATCCAGGAGCTGGAGAGCGAATTCCGCGGCGCCGGCTGGAACGTCATCAAGCTGATCTGGGGCTCCTACTGGGATCCGCTGCTGGCCCGCGACAAGGACGAGATCCTGCGCAAGGTCATGATGGACACGCTGGACGGCGACTACCAGGCGATGAAGGCCAACGACGGCGCCTTCGTCCGCAAGAACTTCTTCGGCCGCCATCCGAAGCTGCTGGAGATGGTCGCGAAGATGAGCGACGACGACATCTGGCGCCTGCAGCGCGGCGGCCATGACCCGCAGAAGGTCTACGCGGCGTATCACAAGGCGGTCAACACCAAGGGCCAGCCGACCGTCATGCTGATCAAGACCGTCAAGGGCTTCGGCATGGGCAAGATCGGCGAAGGCAAGAACACCGCCCACCAGACCAAGAAGCTGCAGGACGACGACATCAAGGCGATGCGCGACCGCTTCAACATCCCGGTCTCGGACGCCGACCTGCCCAACGTCCCCTTCTACCAGCCGCCCGAAGGTTCCCAGGAACTGAAGTACCTGCACGAGCGCCGCAATGCACTGGGCGGTTACCTGCCCAAGCGCCGCCCGAAGACCGACGAGTCGCTGAAGGTGCCCGACCTGGCCACCTTCCAGGCCGTGCTGGACCCGACCGCCGAAGGTCGCGAGATCTCCACGACCCAGGCCTATGTCCGCTTCCTGACGCAGCTGCTGCGCGACAAGGAACTTGGCCCGCGCACGGTGCCCATCCTGGTGGACGAGGCGCGCACCTTCGGCATGGAAGGCCTGTTCCGCCAGATCGGCATCTACAACCCTGCGGGCCAGCAATACACCCCGGTCGACAAGGACCAGGTGATGTACTACCGCGAGGACAAGGCCGGCCAGGTGCTGCAGGAAGGCATCAACGAAGCGGGCGGCATGGCCTCCTGGATCGCCGCGGCGACGTCGTACTCGACGAACAACCGCGTGATGATTCCCTTCTTCGTCTACTACTCGATGTTCGGCTTCCAGCGCATCGGCGACCTGGCCTGGGCCGCCGGCGACATGCAGGCCCGCGGCTTCCTGCTGGGCGGCACGTCCGGCCGCACGACGCTGAACGGCGAAGGCCTGCAGCACGAGGACGGCCACAGCCACATCCTGGCCGGCACGATCCCGAACTGCGTCAGCTACGACCCGACCTTCGCGCATGAAGTCGCCGTCATCCTGCACTCGGGCCTGAAGCGCATGGTCGAGAACCAGGAGAACGTGTACTTCTACCTGACCCTCCTGAACGAGAACTACCCGATGCCGGGCCTGAAGGCCGGCACCGAGGAGCAGATCCTCAAGGGCATGTACCTGCTGGAAGAGGCGCACCAGGGCTACGGCGCCACCGTCAACCTGCTGGGCTCCGGCACCATCCTGCGCGAGAGCCAGGCCGCCAAGGAACTGCTGGAAAGCGACTGGGGCGTGGGCGCCAACGTCTGGAGCTGCCCGAGCTTCAACGAGCTGGCCCGCGACGGCCAGAACGCCGAGCGCTGGAACCTGCTGCACCCGACCGAGCTGGCCTGCGTGCCCTATGTGACGCAGCAGCTGGCCAAGGTCCAGGGCCCGGTGATCGCCTCCACCGACTACATGAAGAACTACGCCGAGCAGATCCGCGCCTTCATCCCGGCCGGCCGCTCGTACAAGGTGCTGGGCACCGACGGCTTCGGCCGCTCGGACTTCCGCTCCAAGCTGCGCGAGCACTTCGAGGTGAACCGCCACTACATCGTCGTCGCCGCGCTGAAGGCGCTGGCCGATGAAGGCAAGGTGCCGGCCGCCAAGGTGGCCGAGGCGATCCAGAAGTACGGCATCAACGCCGACAAGATCAACCCGCTGTACGCATAACCCTGAGCTTCGACGGAGACAAGAACATGGCATTGGTTGAAGTGAAGGTGCCGGACATCGGCGATTTCGAGGGCGTCGGCGTCATCGAGCTGCTGGTCAAGCCGGGCGACACGGTCAAGGTGGAACAGAGCCTGATCACCGTCGAGAGCGACAAGGCCTCGATGGAGATTCCGTCCAGCGCCGCGGGCGTGGTGAAGGAACTGAAGGTCAAGGTCGGCGATACGGTCAAGGAAGGCAGCGTGGTGCTGGTGCTGGAAGCGGCGGGTGAGGCGGCTGCTGCCGCTCCTGCGCCGGCTCCCGCAGCGGCTGCCCCGGCGCCGGCTCCGGTGGTTGCTGCTCCGGCCCCTGCGCCGGTGGCTGCTGCCGGTGGCGGCGTGGTCGACATCGTCGTGCCGGACATCGGCGATTTCGACGAGGTGGCGGTGATCGAGGTGATGGTCAAGGCCGGCGACACCGTCAAGGTCGAGCAGAGCCTGATCACCGTCGAGAGCGATAAGGCCTCGATGGAGATCCCGTCCTCGCACGCCGGCGTGCTGAAGGAACTGAAGGTCAAGGTCGGCGACAAGGTCAAGAAGGGCTCGCTGATCGCGACGCTGGAAGCGGCGGGTGGCGCGCCTGCTGCTGCGGCAGCGCCGGCGCCCGCGCCTGCGCAAGCTGCCGCCGCACCGGCGCCGGCGCAAGCCAGCGCCCCGGCCGAGCGCACCAGCCCCACGGCCGCGCTGCCGGCCCATGAGCCGACCGCGCCCACCGGCACGCTGCCCCACGCGTCCCCGAGCATCCGCAAGCTGGCCCGCGAACTGGGCGTGCCGCTGGCCGAGGTGAAGGGCTCCGGCGCCAAGGGCCGCATCGTCGAGAGCGACGTGCAGGGCTTCGTCAAGGGCGTGATGGCCGGCGCCATCCAGACCGCTGCGCAGAAGGCCTCGGCACCTGCCGCAGCGGCCGGCGCTGCCGGCGGCGGCGCGGGCCTGAACCTGCTCGCCTGGCCCAAGGTCGACTTCGAGAAGTTCGGCCCGGTCGAGCGCAAGGAGCTGTCGCGGATCAAGAAGATCAGCGGCGCCAACCTGCATCGCAACTGGGTCGTGATCCCGCACGTCACCAACCACGACGACGCGGACATCACCGAGCTGGAAGCCTTCCGCGTGCAGCTGAACAAGGAGAACGAGAAGGCGGGCATCAAGGTCACGATGCTGGCCTTCATGATCAAGGCGGCCGTCGCGGCGCTGAAGAAGTTCCCCGAGTTCAATGCGTCCCTCGACGGCGACGGCACGCTGGTGCTGAAGCAGTACTTCCACATCGGCTTCGCGGCCGACACGCCCAACGGCCTGGTGGTCCCGGTCATCAAGGACTGCGACAAGAAGGGCATCTTCCAGATCAGCCAGGAAATGGGCGAGCTGGCCAAGAAGGCGCGCGACGGCAAGCTGGGCCCGGCCGACATGAGCGGCGGCTGCTTCTCGATCTCCTCGCTGGGCGGCATCGGCGGCACCTACTTCACGCCGATCATCAACGCGCCTGAAGTCGCGATCATGGGCGTCTGCAAGAGCAGCACCCAGCCGGTGTGGGACGGCAAGGCCTTCCAGCCGCGCCTGATCCTGCCGCTCAGCCTGAGCTGGGACCACCGCGTGATCGACGGCGCCGCCGCGGCCCGCTTCAACGTCTACTTCGCATCGCTGCTGGCGGACTTCCGTCGCATCGCGCTCTGAAAGGATCGATGAGATGGCAACGATTGAAGTGAAGGTGCCGGACATCGGCGATTTCGACTCGGTGGGCGTGATCGAGGTGCTGGTGAAGGCCGGCGATACCGTCAAGGTCGAGCAGAGCCTGATCACCGTCGAGAGCGACAAGGCTTCGATGGAGATTCCGTCGAGCGCTGCCGGCGTCGTCAAGGAAGTGAAGGTCAAGGTCGGCGACAAGGTCGCGATGGGCTCGGTCGTGCTGACGCTGGAAGCTGCCGGCGACGTGGCTGCTGCCGCGCCCGCTCCGGCTCCTGCAGCGGCGGCTCCCGCGCCCGTTGCTGCTGCGCCCGCACCGGCCGCCGCGAGCTACACCGGCTCCGCCGACCAGTCCTTCGATGTCGTGGTGCTCGGCGGCGGCCCCGGCGGCTACTCGGCCGCCTTCCGCGCCGCCGACCTGGGCCTGAAGGTCGCCATCGTCGAGCGCTACACCACGCTCGGTGGCGTCTGCCTGAACGTCGGCTGCATCCCGTCGAAGGCGCTGCTGCACGTGGCCGCCGTGATGGACGAGGTCAAGCACTTCGCCGACCTCGGCGTCGAGTTCGGCGAGCCCAAGGTCGAGCTGCCCAAGCTGCTCGCGCACAAGCAGAAGGTCATCGGCAAGCTGACCGGCGGCCTGGCCATGATGGCCAAGATGCGCAAGGTGACGGTGATCCGCGGCTACGGCTCGCTGGTCGACCCGAACCACCTGAGCGTCGATGAGACCAGCGGCAGCGGCCAGGAGAAGACCGGCAAGACGCAGACGGTCCACTTCAAGAAGCTGATCATCGCGGCCGGTTCGCAGGCCGTCAGCCTGCCCTTCATGCCCAAGGATCCGCGCGTCATCGACTCGACCGGTGCGCTGGAGCTGACGACCTCGCCCAAGCGCATGCTGATCGTCGGCGGCGGCATCATCGGCCTGGAAATGGGCACGGTGTACAGCACGCTGGGCGCCCGCCTGGACGTCGTCGAGATGCTGCCCACGCTGATGACCGGCGCCGACCGCGACCTGGTCAAGGTCTGGCAGAAGATGAACGCGCCGCGCTTCGACAACATCATGTTGAACACCAAGACGGTGGCCGCGGAAGCGACGCCCGAGGGCATCAAGGTGACCTTCGAAGGCGAGGGCGCCCCGAAGGAGCCGCAGGTCTACGACCTGGTCCTGCAGGCGGTGGGCCGCACGCCCAACGGCAAGAAGATCGGCGCCGACAAGGCCGGCGTCATCGTCACCGACCGCGGCTTCATCCCGGTGGACGTGCAGATGCGCACCAACGTGCCGAACATCTTCGCCATCGGCGACCTGGTGGGCCAGCCGATGCTGGCGCACAAGGCCGTGCACGAGGGGCATGTGGCGGCCGAGGTCATCGCCGGCGAACTGCTGGGCGACGACAAGCTGGCCAAGGCGCAGTTCGACGCCCGCGTGATCCCGAGCGTGGCCTACACCGATCCGGAAGTGGCCTGGGTGGGCCTGACCGAAGATGAAGCCAAGGCCAAGGGCATCAAGGTCAAGAAGGGCCTGCTGCCGTGGAGCGCCTCCGGCCGCGCCATCGCCAACGGCCGCGACGAGGGCTTCACCAAGCTGCTGTTCGACGAGGAGACGCACCGCATCGTCGGCGGCGGCATCGTCGGCACACATGCCGGCGACATGATCGGCGAGATCGCGCTGGCCATCGAGATGGGCGCGGATGCCGTGGATATCGGCAAGACCATCCACCCGCACCCGACGCTGGGCGAATCCATCGGCCTGGCGGCCGAGGTGGCGCACGGCTCGTGCACGGACGTGCCGCCGGCACGGAAATGAAGCCCCTCGCCCAGCACTGCGGCGCTGAACGCGCGCAGCGCTGGTCGGTCCCCCGAGGGGACGCGGCCGTTTGCGGGATCGACCCGCAAGCGACCGCAGTGGGCCGGCTTGGGAGCGGCCCGGCGCCCGGCCCGAAGTACGAACGCCGCATCGTCGACGGCGCGGATTTGGCGAGGTCCCATGCCAGGTGAGATGAGGCGCGGCAGTTGGCGGGTCCTTATCGCCGGAATGGTCCTCGCCCTCGTTGCGGCGCGAGCAGGCGCTGTTGAGCCCCTGCGCCTGCTGGTCCCGCCCCACGACACCGACGAGCGCCTCGGCGCCAACGAGCCACCCCACCTCGTGGTCTACGACCGCGACGCCGCCGGCACGCCGCCGCTGCTGATCTGGCTGGCCGGCACCAACGGCCATCCCTCCACCGGCCCGCAGAAGTTCTTTGCCACCGCGGTGGAGCAGGGCTACCGGCTGATCGGCATCTCCTACTTCAGCGAGCCGGCCGTCTCGCAGGTCTGCACGCAGCGCCGCGTGCGCGAGCAGCCGCGTTGCGCCGAGGCCTTCCGCCAGCAGCGTGTCTGGGGTGATGCGACGGGCATCGTGCAGGACCGCCCCGAGGACGCGATCGTCCCGCGCCTGACGCAGTTGCTGCGCCACTTGCAGAAGGCCGACCCGGCGGGCGACTGGGGTCGCTACCTCGATCGCGACGAGCCGCGCTGGAGCCTCGTGGCCGTGGCCGGCCAGTCGCAGGGCGGCGGCATGGCAGCCTATCTGGCCAAGAGCCGCAAGCTGGCCGGCGTGATCATGTTCTCGGGCGGCTGGGACCATGGCCGCGACGGCATTGCCGCCTGGTACCGGCGCGACAGCGCAACCCCGGCCGAGCGCTGGTCGGGCACCTATCACGTGGATGAGAACCAGGCCGGCACGATGGATCAGATCTATCGCACGCTGGGCCTGCCGCCGAGCCACATCCATGCGCTGAACCTGCCCGTTACGCCGGGTCATCTCCCGCACGGCGAGGGCATCTCCAACATCGGCTACCAGCCGCTGTGGCGGGAGATGCTGGGGACGGCGTCTCCGTGACGGCTTGCCGCAGAATGCGGCATCCCCATCGTCCATCGAGCCGCCATGCGCCCCATCGCCGCACTGATTCTTGCCTTCGTGGCCTCCTCGGTCATCGCGCAACCGAACCCGCCGGCCAATGCGCCGCGGCCACCGTCGCCGGAGCAGATGCAGCAGCTGATGCAGGCGCAGATCGAGGTGCAGCTGGCCGCCGCCGCCAGGCCCGAGACGGCCGAGCGCATCGCCGCCTTCAAGCGCAACCTCTACGAGGCGCTGCTGAAGAAGGGCTTCACCCAGCAGCAGGCGGTGGAGATCACGGTGGCGACGCCGCTGCCGGGATCGTCCGGATCCGGCAAGTAGTAACGCCGAACTTCAGCGCAGCGGCACGCTCGAGCAATCGGCCGTGCTGAAGCGGTCCACCCGCAGCCGGAACTGCTCGCCCAGGCGCACCCGTTCCCACAGCTCGCGAGGCAGCTCGCAGTCCCATTGCTGCTCGTGCACGGCCGAGCTCATGTGCAGCAGGAAGCGCATCGTGCGCTTGCCGGGCCGTTCGGCGCCGATGGCGTCGGGCGGCAGCTCGCCCAACGGCAAGGCCGGCCAGTGCGGGCTCTCTGCCTCGGAGCCGCTCGCCTGCCGGACCCAGCGCCTGCGCCACTCCGGCGCGCTGTAGCGGCAGTGCTCGCGGCCGTCCACCAGGCGGCGCTGGATGTCGATGGCCCCGGCCGGCAGTTCATCGCACCAGCCGGAGCCGGTCTCGAGGATGCGCTTCTCGATCTCCACCTGGTAGAGCCAGGTCTTGGATTCGACGGTGACGATGAAGCCGCGCGGGCCGAACAGCTTCCACAGCAGCGGCGACACCAGCAGCGCCATCAGCGGCACCGCCCAGCGCAGGCGGCGGCGCCAGATCCTTTGCGGGTTGCGGAGAGAGGACGAAGCGGACGACATGTGGCGGCGATTGTGACGCCCCGTCGGCGGCAGAATTGGCGGGATGAAAACACCGCCATTCGCCATCGAGCGCATCGATCATCTGGTCTTCCGCGTACGCGATCTCGCCGCCAGCGTGAGCTTCTACGAGACCGTGCTGGGCTGCAGCGTCGCGCGTCGCCGCGACGACCTGGGCCTGGTGCACCTGCGCACCGGCGCTTCGATGATCGACCTGATCTCGGTGGACGGGAAACTGGGTCGCCTCGGCGGTGAAGCGGCGCGGCCCGACACCGGCCGCAACGTCGACCACCTGTGCCTGCGCATCGAGCCCTTCGACGAAGCGGCGATCGTCGCCCATCTGGCCGCCCACGGCATCGCGCCGTGCGGGCCGGCCTCGAACAACTTCGGCGCCGAGGGAGAAGGACCGTCCCTCTACTTCAGCGATCCGGACGGCAATGTGATCGAGCTGAAGGGCGCCGCCTAGGCCTCGTCCAGCAGCGGCCAGAGCATCTCCTGCCAGGTCTCCAGGTCGTCGAAGCCGATCTGCAGCCATTCCATCGCCACGCTGTGGTTGGTGGCCCAGTCGGCATCCTCGGCGAGGCCCTCGTGACGGCGCATCAGGTGCTCGGCCACCAGGCCCATCGCGATCAGCGTGTGCACCTCGGGCTCGATGCCGGCATGGCCCAGCGAGCGGAAGTCGTGGTGCAGCCGGATCGCCGCCATCAGCTCGGCCGGCATGTTCCAGGCCCGCGCGGTCAGCGCGCCCACCACCGCATGGTCGGTCTTGTGGTTGGCGTTCTCGGTGGCGATGAAGGGCCGGTCGATGCGCGCCGAGGCTTCGATGATGGTGCCGCCGTAGCCGCGCACGCTCTGCAGCAGCACCGGCATGCCCACGTGCAGGAACAGGCCGAATGCATGGGCCATGTCCTCAGACACACCCGGCAGCTGCGTGGCGATGAAGCCGCAGGCGATGGCGCGCTTGGTCGAGCGCTCCCAGAAGCGCGCCAGGTGCGGGCTGTTGACGGGAATGGCGTTGCGCGCGAGGAAGCCGCTCATCACCTCGGCGCTCTGCTTCAGTCCGATGCGGTTCATCGCCTGGCCGACGGTGGTGCAGGGCAGGCCCAGCGGCTTGTGCAGCGGACCGTTGGCGATGCGCAGCAGCGTGGCGGACATGGCCACGTCCGCCGCCGCGATGCGCGCCACCGCGTTCAGGTCCGGCTCGGGCGCCTGGCGCATCGCCTCGCGCAGCTGCACCAGCAATTCCGGGCAGGGCGGGATAACGATCTGCTTCAGCGCACCCTGGGCGCGGGATCTGTCAATTTCTTGGCGGATTTGCTGGGTATTCATGGACTGCGGTTGGGCCGTGGCGGGCGTGGATCCGTCCGCACCTGTATCAGCCTGTACATTGCCCGCTACGATAGCCCGGCCCCGGTACGGCCCGCCACAACTACTCCACAGACAGGCGCTTTTGTTGCGCATGCTTTGCACCGTCCGCCCAATACTGCGCATGCGGCTGCCCATGCTCCGCCGAACCTGGGCGTTAGCACTGGCGGGCCTGCTCGGCCTCGTCGTGCCGGCCCAGGGCCTGGACAACACCCGGCTCAAGGAGGCGGCCGTCAAGATCGGCCCGCGCGCCGTGGCCGAGGTGCCGCTGCTGCTGCAGATGATCGACAAGGCCGCGGCGGTGGACGAGGAGGCGCGGCTGAAGCTGGTCAACGACTACTTCAACCAGAAGATCGCCTTCAAGGAAGACACCGAGGTCTGGGGCGTGATCGACTACTGGGCCACGCCGCTGGAGGCGCTGGACAAGGGCGCCGGCGATTGTGAGGATTACGCGATCGCCAAGTACTTCAGCCTGGTGTCGGCCGGCATGCCGGTCTCCAAGCTGCGGATGGTCTATGTGCGGGCGGCGCTGCGCGGGCAGTCGCTGGCGCACATGGTGCTTGCCTACTATGCGCAGCCGGGCGCGGACCCGCTGATCCTGGACAACCTGATCCCCGAGCTGCGGCCCGCCTCGCAGCGCCCCGACCTGCGGCCGGTCTTCAGCTTCAACACCGAGGGCCTCTGGCAGGGCACCGGCAACACGACGCAGGGCGATCCGGTGGCGCGGCTGTCGATGTGGCGCAACCTGCTGCAGAAGGTGCGGGCCGAAGGATTCTGATCACCGATGAACATGAACGTTATGCCAAGAGAAGAAGAGAGACTGCCATGTCCCTGATGCGTCAAGTGTGGTTGCTGGTCCTGGGCGTGGTGCTGGCCTCGCTGGTGGGCAGCGTGGCCGTGTCCACCGGCTCGGTGCGGCAGGTGCTGCAGACCCAGCTGCAGCTGAAGAATGCGGACAACGCGGCGGCGCTGGCGCTGGCCCTGTCCCAGCAGGGCGGCGATGCGCAGCTGATGGAGCTGCTGGTGTCGGCCCAGTTCGACACCGGCGCCTACCAGCGGGTGCTGTGGCGCCAGGCGGACGGCAAGATCGCCGTCGAGCGCCATGCCGAGCCCAGGCCCAGCGAGGCGCCGGCCTGGTTCGTCAACCTGATGCCCATCGTCGTGCAGCCGGGCGTGGCCCAGGTGTCCAACGGCTGGAACGCGATCGGCTCGGTCGAGGTGAGCAGCCATTCCTCCTATGCCTACGACGAGCTCTGGCGCGCCAGCCTGCGCAGCGCGGCGCTGCTGGCCGCGGTGGGCCTGGTGGCGGGCGTGCTGGCGCTGTTCGTGCTGCGGCGCATCCGCCGGCCGCTGGACAACGCGGTGCAGCAGGCGCAGTCCGTCGTGGATGGCAGTTATGCGCTGGTCGAGGTCTCGCGAGTGCCCGAGCTGCAGCGGCTGACCGAGGCGATGAACGCGATGGTGCAGCGGGTGCGCTCGATGTTCGAGGCGCAGTCCGAGCAGCTGCAGGTGCTGCGCGTGCAGGCCCATGCCGACGCGCTGACCGGCATGAGCACCCGCAAGCATTTCCTGGCCGAGCTGGACTCGGCGCTGACCCGCGACGAAGGACCGGCCGAGGCCGGCCTGGTGCTCGTGCGGCTGCGCGACCTGGCCGGGCTGAACCAGCGCCTGGGCCGCCCGGCGGTGGACCAGGTGCTGGTGGCGATGGCCCATGCGGTGAAGGTCTACCCGGAGCGGGTGCGCGGCTGCCTGGGCGGGCGGCTCAACGGCGCGGACTTCGCGCTGTGGCTGCCGGCGCCCGACGTGGCCGCCGAGACGGCCCAGGCCCTGGCCGACGCGCTGCGCGCCAGCCTGCCGGCCTTCGGCGGCGGCATCCAGGTGGCGCTGGGCGCGGTGGACCTGCCGCGCGACCAGCCGATGGGCGTCTGGTTCGGCACCGCCGACACCGCGCTGGCCCGCGCCGAGACGCAGCCGGGCTTCGTCGTCGAGGCGATCAGCACCCGCACGGCGGACAGCCAGTCGCAGGGCGAGCGGGCCTGGCGCGCGCAGATCGTCGAGGCGGTCAAGGAGCGGCGCGGGCGCCTGGTCGAATATCCGGTGCTGGACCGCGAGGGTCAGGTCTTGCATCTGGAGTGCCCGCTGCAGCTGCAGCTGCAGGGCGACGGGCCGTTCGAGTCCGCCACCCGCTGGCTGCCGCTGGCGATCCGCAGCCGGCTGACCGCCGAGGTGGACGCGCTGGCCGTCTCGCTGGCGCTGGAGGCGATCGCCCGGGACGGACAGCCGCGCTGCATCAATATCGCGCCGGCCTCGCTGCTGGATGGCGGCTTCGTCGCGCGGCTGCGCGAGATCGTCTTCCAGTCGCCGCCGGCGGCGCGCAAGCTGGGCCTGGAGCTGGCCGAGAGCGCGGCGGTCCAGCATTTCGACCTGCTGGTCGAGATGGGCCGGCAGCTGCGCCCGCTGGGCGTGAAGCTGGGGCTGGAGCATGCCGGCGCGGGCCTGTCGCAGGTGGACCGGCTCTACCAGGCCGGGCTGGACTACGTGAAGCTGGATGCCTCGGTGGTCACCGGCGTGTCCGGCGACGCGGCCCGGGCCGCCTTCGTGCGCGGCATGCTGATCATGCTGCGCAGCCTGGCGCTGAAGGTCTATGGCGAAGGCCTGGCCGATCCGATGGACGTGCAGGCCGCCTGGGACTGCGAGCTCGACGGCGTGACCGGCCCCTGGGCGACGGCACGCCGCGGGCAACGCTGATCGATCGGTCAGACCGGCAGCAGGGAGCGCTCGCCGGCCCGGTGGGCGCGCCACATCAGCCAGGCGGTCTGCGCCAGCAGCAGCAGCGCCAGGCCCAGGGCGACGCCCGCCGAGACATCCGCCCCGCTCAGCCGGCTGCGCCTTTCCAGCACAGTGGGATCCGAAGCTTGGAATTCACGTGACTTGAAGTCGCGGC
>JADMIO010819978.1_pt1 | contig 37344 bp, 36 predicted proteins | sample 8958161 | NCBI WGS metagenome assembly JADMIO01 (sample SAMN16585339, study PRJNA669376) | soil metagenome | isolation source: Crop rotation soil | place: USA: Cullars Rotation, Alabama | collected 2011 | reverse complement strand
CTTTCCCCAGGGCGCGGACCCGGGCATGGTACACCGGCCCCAGCCTTCCCGCCTCCACGCAGGCGCGCGCGGCGCGCGCCGGACCCGCGAAGCGCAATTGATGCTTGGCCATCAGCATTTTGCCCGCCCGTTCGGACCCCTCCCCCAGCTTCATCGTCTCAGCGGAGGTGATGGTCAGGGGTTTTTCGCAAAGCACGTGCTTGCCGGTTTCCAAGGCCTCCAGGGAAGCGGCGAAGTGAACCCCATGGGGGGCGCAAACCGAGACGGCATCCAAATCCAACGCCAACAGATCCCGATAATTGGAAAACACTTTCGGGACGCCGAAGTGTTGCGCAACCACGCCGGCCGCCTCGGCGTCGGGAGCGCATAAAGCGACGACTTCCACTCCCGGCAAGGCCTGCCAGCCCGGAATATGCGCGCGCCGGGCAATGGAACCGGCTCCGATAATGCCGACGCGAAAAGGAGAGGGACTCATGGGGGTGAAAAGTCCTGAAAGTAGCGATTTTGAAGCGCTTCAGGTTACCTTCATCCAAGTTTGGACGTCAAATGCGCAAGACGACGGCTTGGCATCGGACTCATCAAATCTCAAGGGGTGTTGAATGCGTTACCCGAATATCATCCTGGGAATCCTCTGCGCGGCGGGGATGGCTTCCGCGGAAAGCCTCCTGCTGCTTCCCATCGTGGGGGAAATGGACAACGCCGCGGACCTGAAAACGGTGAACCGCCTCTACCGCGACGTCATCGAGTCGCAGTTCAAGGGTTCGACGCTTCCCGCCGAAACGGGACCCGGCTGCGCGGAACGGGACTGCGCCCTCCACGCGGCCCAGGAAGCGAGGGCGGACGAGGTGATTTATTCCACCCTCAACCGCCTGGGATCCAAATGGGTCTTCAGCTCCACCCTGTTGAAAATCGACGGAAGCGCTTTCAATCAGCGCCTGACGGCCCTCTCCGTGGAGGACTTTGAAGCCGTGACCCAGCGCATGTCCGACGCCCTCCTGAACCACAGAACCACGGAGCAAGTGGCCTCGCTGGACAATATCGTCCAGAAAGAGGAGAAAGAACCCGAACGCCGGCGCAGCCTTTCCGCCTCCGGAGTGGCGCTGGGATATCTGTACCCGAGCAATCCCGAAAATTTCAACGGCTATGACCAGGTCATCCGCGTGGCCTTCATGAACACCTGGGAAATGCGCAACAACTTGCTCCTGGACGGCGAGGTGGTATGGGGCGTGCCGGACGCTTCCATCGGCGCGGATCTCAGCCTGTTGTACGTCTTCAACCGATCCGATTACTCCCCGTTCCTAGGCGGCGGCGTGGGCCTGCACGCCGTGCAAGCGCTGGTGAGCGATCCGAACAGGCGCAGTTCCGGCCCGGCCTTGAACTTCCAGGGGGGAATGCTCCTCTTCCGCACCTATGATGTGCACGTCATGCTGCGCGGCCAATACCAAATCATTTTCAACGACGACGTCGCCCAGGGCTTCGGCATCAGCGCCGGCTTCACCTTTCGGCAGCTGAGCATCTGAACAATCCGCCGGGCCATTACTCCAAATAAGTGTACCCGTAAAGCCCGGAACGATAGTTGGCGAGGAACTCCTTGCCTTCCGGGGCCGTAATCTTGCCTTCCTTGACCGAGGTGGAAACCCAGGTTTCCATGTCGCGAACCAGCTTCTTGGCGGAGAACTGCACGTAGTCGAGGACGTCCGCCACCGATTCGCCGTCGATGACCTGTTCAATGCGGTAGCCCCCGCCCGCGGAGACCACGTGCACGGCGTTGGTGTCTCCGAAGAGGTTGTGCAGATCTCCCAGGATTTCCTGATAGGCCCCCACCAGGAAAACGCCGAGATAATAGGGTTCCCCCGGCTTGAGCGCGTGCAGGGGAAGGCTGCGCGTCAATTCGCCGGCGCGGATGAAACGGTCGATCTGGCCGTCCGAATCGCAGGTGATGTCCTGCAGCGTGACCTGGGCGGGCGGCTCCTCGTCCAGGCGGTGGATGGGCATGATGGGAAAAATCTGGTCGATGGCCCAGGCGTCCGGCAGCGATTGAAACAGGGAGAAGTTGCAGAAATACTTCTCCGCCAGCAGCCGCCCCAGGCTTTGCAGCTCGAACGGCGGATTCTTCATCTCCGCCACCAAGCGGTGCACTTTCTGGGCGATGGTCCAGAAAAGCCTTTCGGCCATGGCGCGCGTCTGGAGGTTGACCAGCCCGAGATTGAAGCCGTCCAGCACGTCCTCGCGGATTTGCAGGGCGTCGTGCCAGGATTCCAGCAGGCTGTTGTTGGAAAGGTTGCGGCAGATCCCGTGCAGTTCGCGCACCTGCTCGTGATCCTGATCGGTGACGGGAAAATCATGCTCATTCCACAGGGGCAGGGCCGTGGTCTCAAGAACGTTGAAGATTAGCACGGAATGATGCGCCGTGAGGGCGCGTCCCGATTCCGCGATGATGCTGGGATGCGGCAGACCGGCTTTGTTCGCCGCCACCACCATGGAGTACACCACGTCGTTGGCGTATTCCTGGATGGTGTAATTCACGCTGTTGGAGGAGGTGGAGCGCGTGCCGTCGTAATCCACGCCCAGGCCGCCCCCCACGTCCACGAACTCAATGTTCAATCCCAGTTGTTGCAGCTGGATGTAGAATTGCGCCGCCTCGCGCAGGCTGGCCTTGATCTTGCGGATATTGGTGATCTGGCTGCCCAGATGGAAATGGATGAGCCGGATGCAGGAATCGAGTCCCTCCTGCTTGGCGAAGTTCACCGCCTCCAGCAACTCCGCGGAGTTGAGGCCGAACTTGCTTTGATCACCGCCGCTTTCCTCCCATTTTCCGCTTCCCGAACTGGCAAGCTTGATGCGCACGCCGATGTAGGGCCGTACATTGAGCCGCTCGGAAACGTTTTTGATGAGGCGCAGCTCATTCAATTTCTCCACCACCACGAAAATGCGCTTGCCCATTTTCTGGGCCAGGAGGGCGAGCTCGATGAACTCCTCGTCCTTGTACCCGTTGCAAATGATGAGCGACTCGGGATTGTCCATGATGGACAGAACGGCATGCAATTCCGGCTTGGATCCGGCCTCCAGGCCGATATTGAACTTCTTGCCGTGCCGGACCATTTCCTCCAGCACGGGACGCTGCTGGTTCACCTTGATGGGATAGACGTTGTAGCTCTTGCCGTTGAATCCGAATTCCCGGCTGGCGCTCTCGAAGCATTGAGAGATCTGCTCGATGCGGTTGTCGAGGATGTCCGGAAAACGCAGCAGCACCGGGGCGTTGATGTCCCGCAGGGCCAGCTCGTCCATCACCTCCTTGAGATCGATGGCGGGACCCTTGTCCTTCAGCGGCGAAACCGAGACGTGGCCCTGCTCATTGACGCCGAAATAGCCTATGCCCCAGCCGGCCACGTTGTACAGCTCACGAGAGTCCTCGATCCGCCACTTGCGCATGTTCATGTTTTTTTGCTCCCGAAGTGTTTCAAATTTAAGCAATTACGGAGGCGAGGAGGTTTCCAGGTATTTTTACCGGATGTATTTTATCGGACCATACATCAGCAAGGCGGAAAATCATGCGCGCAATCACCGCGAAAGACGACGAAGAGAAGGAAAAGGAAGAGGCGCCGAGTTTCCTGTCCAAGGAAATCGCCGAGTCCTTCATCAAGCAACGGAAAATTTTTCTTTGGTCCGCGGTGGACGACGCCGTGGCGGAGAAAATCGTCAAGCAATTGATGTATCTCGACTCGCAGAATCAGGAAGAGATTACGCTCTACATCAATAGCCCGGGCGGGGTCATCTCCTCCGGGTTCGCGATTTACGACGCGATGCAGGCGGTAAAGTCGCCCGTAGCCACCGTGGTTTGCGGCCAGGCCGCCAGCATGGGGGCGATCTTGCTTGTCGCCGGCCGCAAAGGCAAGCGCTACGCCTGGCCCAACGCCCGCGTCATGATCCATCAGCCGCTCATCTCGGGGCACATGTACGGACCCGCTTCGGACATTGAAATCCAGGCCGAGGAAATGCTGCGCATCCGCCAAAGCCTGAACAAGATTCTCGCCGACCGCACCAGCCAGTCGATCGAAAAGATCGAGGCCGACACCGATCGCGATTATTTCATGACCGCGGAAGAGGCCCAGGCCTACGGCATGATAGACGCCATTGAAAACAGGCTGTAAAAGCCTTTAATGGGTCTTTTCGACAAAATCCGCGAGGGCCTGACGCGAACGCGCCAGGCCATGTCGCGGGAAATCCAGGCCGTTTTCGGCAAGGGCAAGCTTACCGACGAAGTCATTGAAGCGCTGGAAGAAAAACTCCTGGCGGCCGATATCGGGTGGGATACGGCCCACATTATCCTGGAAGGCGTCCGCAAGCGCGCGCGCGGCCAGGAAATCGATCAAACCCAATTGTTGGCTTGGATGGCGGATGAAGCGCGGGACATCCTGCGGGAAGCCCCCCCCTCCAAGTCGGATGCAAAGCCATATGTCATTCTTTTCGTCGGCGTGAACGGGGCCGGTAAAACCACTTCCATCGCCAAAATCGCTCATCATTATGCTTCCCGGGGAAAGAAAGTGCTGCTCGCGGCCTGCGACACCTTTCGCGCCGGCGCCATTTCCCAACTGGAGGTGTGGGCCGGACGGGCCGGGGTGGAAATCGTAAAGCACCAGGAGGGCTCCGACGCGGCTTCCGTGGCCTACGACGCCTATGCGGCCGCCAAGGCGCGCGGGTACGACGTGCTGCTGGTCGACACCGCGGGCCGGCTGCACACCAAGGACGGTTTGATGGAGGAGTTGCGCAAACTGGTGCGAGTGCTTCGCAAGCACGATCCCGACCTGCCCCATGAAACCCTGCTGGTGGTGGACGGAAACACGGGCCAAAACGCCCTGCCTCAGTTCAAGGGTTTTGAGGCCGCCGCTCCCCTGAATGGCTTGGTGGTCACCAAGCTGGACGGCACGGCCAAGGGCGGGGCGGTATTGACGCTTTCAAGGGAATTTGGCATTCCCATCCGGTGGGTGGGCGTGGGCGAGGGCTTGGATGACTTGATACCTTTTGACCGGGAGGCCTTTGCCCGGGGTCTTTTCGCCGTATGACAGTGAGGAACCCCTTTCTTGACCCAACCATGACAGAGAAAGGGCCATTTGGAGACCTTGTGGGGCCTCCGTCGGCTTAGGTTAGAGAGCGAGGAGAGAGCCCCGTGTTCGATTTTTGCATTAAAACAGCCCCCCTCGTCATTTTTACCCTTTTGGGGGGATGTCAGGAAGGGCGTTACGGCGCGGATGCCAAATTTGTAGATTTGTACGCAGAACTTAAACTGGCATCCGTAGCGTCCGCCCAAGACCCAAGCAAGACAGGTGAGGTCCAAAGGTCGGTTTTGGCTCAACACGGAATGACGCCGGCGGAGTTCCATGAGCGTTTCATGCATCTCGCGAATCACCCCGACTCTTGGAGGGTATTCCAGGAAAAGGTGATCAGCCGCATGGAGGCTTTTCAAAAAGAGCGAAAGGGAGAGGCATTAAATGGCCAGTGAGAGCGTGGTCCAGTTGACCAGCGAGAACTTTGAACAGGAAGTGAGCCGGTTCTCCGGCACGGTAATGGTGGACTTTTGGGCGGAATGGTGCGGCCCCTGCCGCATGGTTGCGCCGATTGTCGACGAGCTTTCCGGCACTTATCAGGGCCGTGCCAAGGTGGCCAAGCTGAACACGGACGAGGCTCCGGACATCGCCGGCCGCTTCGGAATCCGCAGCATTCCCACCATGCTTTTTTTCAAAAACGGCGAGGTTGTCCAGCAGCTCGTGGGCGCCTATCCCAAAAGCAAAATCGTGGAAAAACTCGAAGCCTCCCTGTGATTCCCATGCGGTTAGCGGTCTCCCTCGCCCTGTTTCTTTCCAGCCTCTCCCTTGGGGCTGAGAAGAAGGCTTCCATTCGATGGACTCCGCTCGCCGAAGCCGCGCAAAGCGCGCCCGCCAACGGCAAATACATCTTCGTCGACGTGTATACCGACTGGTGCGCCTATTGCAAGAAACTGGACGCCACGACCTACCAGGCCGGGTCCGTGATCGCCGAGTTGGACAAGCATTTCATCAGCGTGAAACTCAACGCCGAAAGCGACGCGGAAGTGATCTGGAAGGGCCGCAAGACGACGGCCCGCGCGCTTTCCGAATTGTGGAGGGTGGACGGCTTTCCCACGCTTCTTTTCCTGAACGCCAAGGGCGAAATCATCGGGAGCTTCTCCTCCTACGCGGAGCCCGACCTGATGGTCCGGCTGCTGACCTACATTTCCTCCGGCGCCCGGGAGCGCAAGATCAGCTTCGACAATTACCTCAAGGGATCGAGTTGATGGAATTCGCTTTCTGGATCGCGGGAGCGCTGTTGCTCCACACTTACGTGCTTTATCCGCTCTCCTTGCCGATTATGGGGGGAATTTTCGGCCGCCGCCGCGGGCGGGGCAACCCTTCCCCGGCCCGCCACAAAATCTCCCTGATCCTCGCGGCTTACAACGAGGAAAAGGTCATCGAGGAGAAAATCCGCAATTGCTTTGAGCTCGAGTTTCCCCGCGAGGATTTGGAAATCCTCATCGGCTCCGACGGTTCCACGGATCGCACCGAGGCCATCGCGGCGCAGTACGCGCCCGACATCAAGCTTTTCGCCTTTCCCGACCGCGCCGGAAAATCGGCCGTATTGAACCAGCTGGTGCCCCGGGCGCGCGGGGACATCCTCGTGTTCTGCGACGCCAATACCATGCTGCTGAAGAACGCCCTGCAGAAATTGCTGGCGCCCTTCGACGATCCCAAGGTGGGCTGCGTTTGCGGACGGCTCATCCTGCACGACGCCGGAAATTCCGCCCTGGGAATCGGCGAAAGCATTTACTGGAACCTGGAATCGGAAATCAAAAAACTGGAAGGCCGCCTGGGAATCGTCATCGGCGCCAACGGCGGCATCTACGCGATTCGCAAGGAGCTTTACGAGTCCATCCCCGCGGATCGCAAGATCATGGACGACTTCTTCGTGACCACGCGGGTGCTGATTTCCGGCCTGGACGCCATTTATGAGCCGCAGGCCATCGGCAGCGAGGAAACCTCCCTGGATTCCTACGGCGAATTCCGGCGCAAGGTGCGCATCAGCCAGGCCAACTTCAACCTGCTGCCCCGCTACGTTCCCCTTCTCAATCCCCTCCGGCCGCTGGTGGCTTACGGCTTCTTCTCGCACAAATTCCTGCGCTGGTTCGCCCCGTTGATCCTTTTGTTCCTGATTGCGGCCAACGTCGAGCTGCTTTCGCACTCCGCCGTTTACACCGTGCTTCTTGCCGCGCAAGCCCTCTTCTATACCTGCGCCGCCCTAGGGTATTTGGGAAACGGGCGGACGCGCGCGTACAAGTTTCTCCTGATACCTTACTATTTCACCTCCATGAACATGGCCCTCTTCGTCGGCATGTTCCGGTCCTTTTTTGTCGCGAAGGACACCGGCACTTGGAGCCGCGTGGAACGCGCCCCAGCTCCGGCTCGGCGCGTCCAAGCCCCTTCCGTTCCAAGCTCTTCGGCCGCCGTTCTTTCCAGCCGCTCCGCCGTTCAGGCGGGCGAATATCCCAACTGAACTAACTTTTTAGCCGTGCTGGCACACGGGCTCTTCGGGCGGTCGCATTGGCTTGCCGCGGCGGTTTTAATTGCCGGGGGGCAAATTGCTTTTTCGGGCGTGGCCGCCACCGCCACGCTCGGAATCCAGGCGCTTTCCGGTTTTAGGGCCATGGATTTCGGCTATAACGTTTCCGGCTATTACAAATTCGACGATCAGGTCCTTCTGGGGGCGCAATCCGGGCAAGGGGTGGCGGGAGACGCCTCCGCGATTCCGGTGCTGGCCGCGGCTTATGTCCGCCTGCCGTTGGGCCGCGCAGTGGTTCCCGCCGCCACCGGCGGCGTGGGCTACGCCTTTTCTCATTCCAACGGCGGCCTGTTGTGGCGCGCGGGAGGCTGCCTGGATGTCCGCAACGGGCGCCGGTCCAGCATCGTTTTCGGCGGAGAATATGAAGGCCACGAAAATTACGGGGGCGGCATCGTGATGCGGGCCGGACTGTTGTTGGAGATTTGAGGGACTATCTTCCTTTCATGAGCACGTTTCCCAATCGCCGCGTCCTTGTCAAGATTTGCGGGATTAAACGGCCCGTGGATGCCGAGGCGCTGGACGCCTTGGGCGTCGACTACCTGGGCTTTAACTTCCATCCGGGCAGCAAGCGATTCGTGGATCCGCGCCGTGCGGGCGACATGATTTCACGGTTGCGGAAGGCGGAACCGGTGGGCGTTTTCGTGGACGCTTCCCCGGAGCACATCGCCGAAACGGCCGCCATCACGGGAATTCGCTGGGTTCAACTGCACGGCGAGGAAAGCTGGGACATTTTGGAAAAAATTTCCTTGCCGGTGATTAAGGCCGTGCCCCATTCGCGTCTGGGCGATTACGGGGGGCTGAAGAAGGAATGGGAGGATCGCGGCGGCCGTCCCCGTTACTTTCTCGTGGATACCCAGGCCGGAAAGGAGTTCGGAGGATCCGGACAAGCTTTCGATTGGACCTTGTTGAAGTCCCATTCCTTGCCGGTTCCTTTCTTCCTGGCGGGCGGATTGGGGCCTGAAAACCTTGCAGCCGCCCTGAAAGCCACGGAGCCTTTCGCCGTGGATCTCAATAGCAAGGTTGAAACCGCACCCGGATCGAAGGATATCGACTCGGTAAAACTTTGTTTGGAAATCGTGAACGGGTTTCGGCGCGCTTAACCCGATGCAGTCCGTTTTCATTCTTGCCGCCCTGCTTTGCGTCCCCGCGGCCCGCGCAAACGAATGGGCCGAGCCAATCAAAATGCGGCTGGGCCCGGACAGCAACGCCTGCGGCATCCTTACGCCCAAACGGCTGAAGCCCCGTCCTCTGATTCTATGGCTGCACGGCGGAATGCGATCGCAGAATACCGCCAAGGGTTCAGAGGCGGAAAAGGCCCTGATTCCCTATCTCAAGCCGGGCTCCTATTACCTGTGCAGCCCTTCGGCTTATGCGGGCGCGGATTGGCTGAGCCCCGCCGGCATGGCGCATATCGAGACGCTGCTCGATTACATGGCCAAGACTTATCCGGTCCGGATGGACAAACTGATTCTTGTGGGCGTTTCAGACGGGTGCCTGGGAGCCTTGCGCTATGCCCGCGAAGGGAAACGCAAGGTGGTGAAGTTCGCCCTTTTTTCCTCCTACGCGCCCCTGGCCGTGGAGCCCGGGGAGCTGCTGCGCCAGCCGGCATATACCACCACGCGCTGGGAAATATTCCAGGGAGGCCGGGATCGTCTTTTTCCTTCGGAGCAGGTTTTCCCATTGCTGCGGGAATGGGCGGAGGTCAATCCCAAGGTAAAGTTGCATTTGTACCCCGAGGGGGAACACGATTTCTCCTGGTACGCGGAGCACGCCGCGCCGGAAATCAAGCGGCTCTTTTAAGGCGACGCCTTAAAAGGTGGTGAAGAACGTGGCTCCGCCGCGGTTTACCAACAGCAGGATCCGGTTGCCCCGCTTGTCCTTGTCCAGCATTTCCTGGAACTGTTCCAGATTCAGGATTTTGGTGCGGTTGACCTCCACCAGCACGTCGCCTTCCTTGAGCTTCGCGCGCGAGGCGCGGCTGCCGGGATCGACGCCCGTCACCACCACTCCCTGGACAATCGCGGGATCCAAATCGTACTGGCGGCGCGCTTCCGCGGATAAATCCGCCAGATGGAGACCCATCTCCGAAAGGCGCGACAGATCCGTTTCATCTTCATTTTGCAACCCGGCCATCCGCTTCTCGTCCCGCTTGGCAATCTTCGCCTTGAAAACCAGGTTTTTACCGTCCCGGTTCAGACCGACCTCCACCCAGGCGCCGGGCAGTTGGAGGGCGACGTAGTTGAGCAAATCGTTGGCGTCCTGAATGGGTTTTTGATCGATGCGCGTAATGACGTCGCCGCGCTTGATGCCCGCCTTGTCCGCGGGACTCCCGGCCACCACCCCGCCCACCAGCGCGCCCTTACGGTCCTTTACGCCCAGGGCATCCGCCAGGCCGGGTTCCAGGGATTGGATGGAAACGCCCAGCCAGCCACGCGTGACGGAGCCCTCGCGAATGAGATCGGCGGAAATCTTCTTGGCCATGCTGATGGGGATGGCGAAGCCGATCCCCTGGTAGCCCCCGCTGCGCGAAAAAATGGCGGTATTGATGCCCACCAGCTCGCCGCGCAGATTGAGCAGGGCCCCGCCCGAGTTGCCGGGATTTATGGCCGCGTCGGTTTGCAGGAAGTTTTCATAACTGTTGATGCCCGTGTTGTGGCGCCCCTTGGCCGAAATAATTCCGGTGGTGACGGTTTGGGAAAACCCGTACGGATTTCCCACGGCGATCACCCATTCGCCGACGCGCAGCTTGTCCGAGTCTCCCAGCCGCATCATGGCGAAGGCGCCCTTGGCTCCCTTGACGCGAATCACGGCCAAATCCGAGGGTTTGTCCGCTCCCAGGATTTCCGCGTCGAATTCCCGGTTGTCGTACAACTGGACGCGCACGCGATCGGCGCCCTCGATGACATGGTTGTTGGTGAGAATGGTTCCGTCGGAATCGATGATGACGCCGGAGCCCATGCCTTCCTCTTGATGCGGATGCGTGTCGGGTTCGCCGAAGAAAAAGTTGAAGGGAGATTCCTCGCCGAAGGGAGATTCGCCTCCCGACACTTTCTTTTCGCTGAGGATGCTCACCACCGCGGGCAAGGCCGCCTCCGCCACGTCCGCGAAGATTTGCTGGAAGTCGCCGTATTTGCCGGCGACCTTCCTTACCTCCGAGTCGGACGGCACCACCGCCGGCTGGCTTTCCAACTGCGCGGGGACATGGCGTTTACGGGTCCAAAAACCGTCTTGCCGGCATCCGGCCAGGAAGAGAAGCAACGCAAGGGCTATCCGGAATTTCACGGCGGCTCCTTTTCCGGGATGATTCCCCGGGGCGGATTAAGATACGGCTTTTCGCTTTGGGAATTACGGGATGCGCGGCTCGGCGGAAGAGGCGGGAGCGTTGTTCCCCCCGGAAACCCCTCCGGACACGATAAAGGAAAGCCAGCGCGCGCTTTGATTGGGCGGCAGGGGAATGACTTGGGAACGCGGGACCACGACCAGGACCCCCGAATAGTTGTAGGACTGGGGCAAATAAACGGCGACATGATCCGGAGCCCCCGGCAGGCCCGGATCCTGCGAGGTGACGAAGCCCAGCACTTTCGCCCCGCTTTCCGGATAGAGGGAAACGAGCACGGGAACCCGGAAGCTTTTCTTTTCGCCGACGAAGGCGCCGATAAGGTCCTTTAGGGAGAAATAGATCAGCTTGACCAGCGGCAGCCGGTTCAGGAATTTTTCCAGGTAGCTGATGAGGCGGGACGCCACGATGTTGGAGCCCAGGGCCCCCACGGTTACGATGATGGCCAGCGTGACGACGAAGCCCAGTCCCCGTATGGAAATGTGGAGAAGGCCGTCGATCCAGGTGAAGACGCCGTAGATCACCCACACCGTGACCGACAGGGGCACCAGGATGAGCAGCCCCTTGAGGAAGCTTTTGATCAGCCATTGGAAGGGCTTGTTCACGGCGCGACTTCCACGCCTCCGGCGTGGCCGATGGCCACGGTGGTCCGGGCGGCGTACCGGGTGAAAAGGCCGTGCCCCACCACGCCGGGAATGCCGTCCAGCGCGGGCTCCAGCGCGGCTACGTCCACGGATTTCGGAAAACGCGCGTCCAGCACGAAGTTGCCCTGATCCGTGATGACGGGACCGTCCTTCTCGGTGGCCAGCCGCAGGTTCACCGCGGAAGCTCCCATGGCGGCCAGTTCCCGCCGCGTCAAATGATAGGCGAAGGGAAGCACCTCGACGGGCACGGGAAAACGGACGCCCAGTTTCTCCACGCATTTGACCGGCTCAATCAACACGAGGAAGCGGGAGGCGAGATGCGTCAATATTTTTTCGCGCACCATTGCCGCGCCGCGGCCCTTGATCAGGCGTTTCTGGGGATCGACCTCGTCGGCGCCATCCGCATAAATATCCAGCCGCTCGACTTGTTCCAACGGAAGAAGGGAAAGCCCCACTTCCTCGGCCAAAAGAGCCGTGGAAAAGGAACTGGAGGCGGCCTTTATCTTGAGTCCCTCTTCCTTGACCCGCCGGGCGATGGCGCGGATGAAATACGCGGCCGTGGATCCCGTTCCGAGGCCCACCGTCATGCCGTCCTTGACTTGTTCCGCGGCCCAGACTCCCGCGCGTTCCTTGCCGTCCAAAATGAACTCCCTTGTTACTGGGGTTCAATTTAACCTTTGGACGGGCAAAATCGGTAAAAAGCGAGGCTTAGGGGCGATGACCCCAATTCAATGATTACGGCTTCGTTCCTAGGGTTTCCATTCGATACACAAAGCCCTTTGCCGGGGAAAGGGACGCCGGAACGACGACTTGCGTTTGACCCGGAGCCACTTTGATTTGGTTTAAGAGGGACCCATCGATGCCCAAGATCGAGAGGGTTCTATGCATCCTGGACTTTTGAAAATCGAGGATCAAGTGATCGCCCATGGGAAAGTAACGCGGATCCGGGTTTATCTCGCCCCGAAAAGCCGAAACAACAAGGTCGCCGCAATTGGGCGGATCTGTCGGACCACAAGGGGTTATAACGACATTAAACATGCGCGTCTGTCCGAAAGCGACGGATGCCGTGTCCGCATTCCTCAGCTGCGTTGTATTCGGATAACTATTGTACTGGGCCGGGGACGGGCTGGGAACGTAGAGGCGATACCGGCTTTGCGGCTGATCCGTTACCGAAATTCCAGCGGCGATTAGAGTATCGAAGCGGAAGACTCCGTTCTGGTCCGTGATCGTGGAATCCAGGCGTAAAAAGGCGGCATCGGCGGTGTCATTTCCGGGGCGGCGTCCCACGATAACTTTAACATTGGCCAGGGGCCCAGCAGGCGCAACGGTACGGCTGACGACACCCGTCAGGGCGGAGCGGGCCGGCGTCAGATTCACGTTGAGAGTTGAGGCGGAGCCACTCACTGTAACCATCGTATCCCGCGTCAGCCGGCCCATGGGGTTCTTATAGCCGCGGGCGCCGAATTGGACGTCGTAAGTCCCGGCCGCGAGTGCGCGTCCATAACGACCCAGGGAATCCGTGGTGGCGCTATCCAACCGCACCGATCCCAGTAGAAAAACAACTTTTACGCCCGCAATCACCTTGTCGGTGGTATCCGTGCGATGAACCGTGCCGGACAGATCCGCCGAAAATCCGGCCGCAGCGCATACCAGAATGCCAAAAAGAGAATGGGCTAGCCGTATCCGCATCGCCTTCCGTTGTCTAATGACAATTATCATGCCACTAAAGTATCCTCGATCGGTGAAACCGGGGGAAGATTTTTTAGGAATGCGACTGAAGTACAAACGAAGGATGAAAGCCTTGAAAGAAAACCGCGGATTTCAGCTTAAAAAGCTTTAATCTTCCGTAGTTTATGGTATTTAACGCCTATTCGCTGAGGCGAACCATTAAATAACCTTTGGAAATCATTTCCGGAAAAACACTTATGAAAACCTATCTGCGGCCAGATCCCCCAAAGGGTTATAAAATTTCTTTTGTTGTCTATTGACAACCCAGGAAAAGAGCTTAAAATACCAATGTCCATTTCCACGGGAACGAGCTTTCATGCGTCACGGAACCGCCTTCTTCATTTCATCCCTGCTTTCCATGGCCGGCGCCGGGCGGCCGATGGAAATTCCAGCTCAATTCCCGGACAGCTTGGCCGTACTTTCCCAACTGGGCGGCAAGGCTCAAAGAATTCTTCGCGTTGGACTCCGGGATAAGAAAATCCGGCGCGCCGAGATTATCGACTTGGATCTCGAAAGGATTCTCTCGGCTCAATCCGTGAACCTCCGCCTGTTCAATGAGGGTAATTCTTCATTCCGAATCATCCGGGTCGATTCGTCTGATATGGCGGGCGTGCGGATTTTGAGGCTGAAAAGCCCTTCGGGACGCCTGGCGCTTTTCGCGATTACCGAAAAAGGCGTCACTGGTAAAATCTATTCGGACTTATACAACCCGTATACGTGCAAAATAATTCCGGCGGAGGGTTCAAAACATTTATTGATGGAATTGGCCCACAGCACGACTTCCATCGATGGGCCTCCGGACGAACGGAACCGGCTTCCAATACCGAACGGAGCACCCTAATGGTCTTACAACGAAAGATTGAATGTTGTATTTGTCTCGCGATGGCCTTGTTTGCGCCAACTTTCGCCAAAAAAACCTTTAAAATCGCTCTTGGGTATTCCCCTTCGGTGGATAGCTTGTTGGCGGACGTGAGGGGAGAAATAGCCTTGGAGATTGCCGGGACAAATCTGATTTACGAAAACAGTCAAATCGATGCGGAAATGCGGCTGGCGAAATTGTTTCGCTGCGATATCCCGCCGCCTACGAGCGAGGACTACCTGCAGCACGATTTGGTTTGCCTGTTTTCCTACTACTTCGAAAGAGATACCGTCAATTATCTGCCCTTGGACAACCCTTATTTCGGCCGCCATTACAGAGAAAAATATTCCGCCGACGAGATGGCATTTTTCGTCTACGCCCACAGCAATACTCTTTGCGGTGGTTCACCTGGACGAGGTGGCGGATTTTGGCTTGAAGCGCAATGCGCCCACGATCAGGAATATGCCCCCGGAATTCTCATGGCCCATGAAATGGGCCATGCTTTCGGAGTCGATCATGATAGGTTTTATGGCCATGGGAAAAGCAAAGATAGCGCAGGCCTCGCCTACTACCCCTTTGCTTACGGTTACTATAACAAACCTGGTACCGACACCGTCCTAAAACGATGGATGGATGTCATGTCGTACAATTGTGGTGACTATGGCTCAACAGCCGCTGATTCCGCGCTCGGCCCGCCCTGGTGGCCCTGTTCGGCCTACCATACTGTGGTTCCGTATCTGTCGAATCCCGACATATCTTACCCCCCCACCGGGGAGCCTATGGGTACCTATGCTCACGAAAATGCGGCTTTGGCCCACAATCTTTACATCGACACCTTGGCTTCAAATCAAGTAGAACCCGGCTACCTATTCCTTCAAGACACTTTATTCAGCAAGGAAATAGGCAATCCCGCGGCCGTGGATTCCATGACCGTCGCCAATTTTCTTGTCAAGGACGCCGGCCAGTTGAACATCACCGCGGGCAAGTCCGTGCGGTTTCAAAACTTTAAGCTGCAGGATTACGGTAGGTTATCGGTTGTGGTCGGCACTCCCGCGCCACTCTCCAAAACGAGCGCCAGGCATTCCGACCGGGAAACCCCGAAAAACAATCTACCGGCGTTCGCGGGAGAGCCGCCCCAGATCGTCCGCGTCGGTGATTCCTTTTACCTCTTAAACGCCGGCGGATCGGAAAGCCTACGCTTGGCAGCTTTCGACATTTACGGCAGACGCCTATTTTCCCAAACTCTTTCCACGCTGAGTGGAAACGGACGCTATTGGATTCCCTTTTCCAAAAAATCAGCCGGCGGCTTTCTAATGTTCCGCATCGAAAACGAACGAGGGGTTTTCTGGAGCAAGGCGGGCCCGAGGTAGCGTCACTCCATATGTTCAGGCTTCAATAGATCCATGGCCGTCTTCACCGGCGTAAACAGGGTTAAAGGGATTTCCACGCATACCGTATCCCAATGCGCCATGCCGCCATTCCAGAGGCCTGGCCATTCCAAGGCCAAAAGTTTGCGCCCCTCGTGGGTTTTATGGGCCATGAAACAAGCTTCCGGATCGGAGAAATCTGACAAACGATACGGATGGCCCGAGGAATCGCGCAGAGCGCAAATCATATCCACGGGATTGAAATGCGTCGCGGATTTGAAAATTTCCATTTGGCCGGGGCCGGTGGCGTCCACCTCGGCGGATTCCACGATACGGATTTCCTCGCCGCCCTGCCCGGAAACCCAGAAAGGCCCTCCGCCGGGCTCTCCGGTGTTGGGCACCATGCCGCAAACCCGAAGCGGCCGGGTCGCGGATTTTCTTTCCCGCGCCAATCGAATCAGATTTCCGGCCAGGGCTTGATGAGTCCTTCGGCCCTTGGCGCGGTGCGGCTCGACCGCGATATTATCGACATTATGAATCCAGGCGAACTCCGCGCCGCAGGCTTCCAGATTCGGCAACAACGCTCCGTGGCCGCCCGGCCGGAGCAGAAGCTCGCCGGACGCGGCGCGGAAAGGCTTTCCTTTCTCGTCCAAAGCCAGCGTCTGGGTGGAGGCATCCTGCAGGGAATGCGTGACCTCCGCGCGGATGCCCTCCCGGAACAAACGGTCGAGCGTCTCACGGGTGTGAGTCCGAAAGCGGGCTTCGTATTCCGGCGCCACGGTAAAATGCAATCGCACGGACACGCCTGGCCCCGCCAGCGCGGCGGCTTCGCGGATGTGCTCTTCCACCGGCGTGACCACGCGGGAGCCATAGCTGTGGAAAGGCGCCAAAGCCTTGGAAAGGCCGGACAGCGACGCCTCGCCCTCCAACAGCGCGGAAATCGCCGGGTGGGAATGCCGATGATGGCGGACTTTTTCAAGGGATTCGGCCATGCGCGAGGCGGCGCCCGATGCCGGTATGAAATGGAGGATGCGGCCTTCGACGCAGGCTTTTCGGAATTCCTCCTCGAGTTCGGAAGTATCCTCGGGAAGGCGTCCAATGCCGTCCCCGATTTTGCAGGGCCTGACGAGGCGCGGCGGCCTAATCCCCTCCCGCAGCCTCCGGATCTGAAGCGTCGCGGCCTCCGGGGAAATGCCGGAGGCTTCCAACTGCCTCAAATCGGCAGGCGTCAATTCCGATGGAAGGCCGCTTTCGGACGTCACCCTGTTAAAATACCGGTAAGCGCAGCGTGCGGGAAAGCCCGGCGCCTTTCAGCCGGAGGAAATACAATCCCTTGGGAACGGGGGCGCCCTTGGAATCCGCCAGGTTCCAGCGGAAGGTCTCCCCGCTGACCGGCAAGCTCCGGAGGTTTCTCCCGAAAGCATCGATGATGTCCGCCCGGGTGAAATTTCCCACCCCGGACAGGTTCAAGCCGCGGGCATCCATCGAGAAACGCAACGGACTTTGCGCGGCCGGGGAATGAATCGCGGTGGTGGAGAAGATTCCGGTCGAATCCGCCAGCACATAATCGTTCCCGCTGATACGGAAGCGCAGGGAATCCGAGACCACGGCGGGAGCGGTCCAGGTATAGGTTCCCGTATTGGCGGTTGAATCCGTAATCGTCTGCCATGCGCCCGAAGGGCCGACCTTGTACTGCAATTTCACCTTCGGAATGGTTCCGATGCTTCTCCAGGGAATGGTCACCTGGGTATTGGCGGCGGGCCGGATGGGCTGCCGGTTGGTCAAGACCAAACGGTGCAGGAAATTTTCGTTCATGGGGGTGGATGCCGGGAATTCCATCACCTCCCAGCGACGGTGATTTATCAGAGCGCCTTCGCCCTCCACGGCCAATGCGCCGTGATCATAAGGGCCGTTGGGAGTGAAATTGGAAAGCGTGGCGCCGCCACTGGTTGTTGTGCCGCCGGTCTTTTTCGTGGAATCGTTGAAGATGCGGATGTTCCAAATCTTCATCACCACGGTATCGTTTACGATATGGATGGCGCTGTCAGCCCCGCGTTGAATGAGTTCAATCCTCATCCATTTGGGCGTGGTGCCAATGGCGGAAGGGATGTTGGGACTGCCCTTATAGGAGCGTGCGTTGCAACCATATTCGCAAACCTGGACGACACTGCCCGTTGGATTATAAGCACCGGAGGTGGCCCGTGTGGTGGCCGTGACCTGCTGAATGGAGTAAACCGCACCAGGTTCCGATTGCTGCATTTGAAACTCGAAGCCGCGCGGCCAGTTATTCTGCATGCGGATTACGGTTTCATCCACTCCGTAAAGCAGGCCAGCGTTATAACCGGACGAGGCCACGTCGAACCGGTATTCCATGCGGGTACGGTAATGGCTGTAAGTGGTTTTATCCGTGCCGACTTCGCCTTTTTTGCCCGTGGTCTTGACCCGCAAACAAGCCGTGTCGGTGCCGGGATAAACAATTCCAAAGGCGCTGGTATCGACGGGATGAACAACGGGGGCCGCGTACAATCGGGAATACAGGCCGGTGAAATCCACACCGTTAAAAATGCGGACCCAGCCGGAATCTTCCTTGGTGAAGCCCTGCGCTCCCGCGGACAAGGCCAAGGCCAAGCCTACCAGGATTGCCGACCGCGAAGCGTTTCGAATAAACCGAAGTTGCGGGTTCATCTTCACCTTTCCGGGCGGTAATCGCCCCCATTCCAGTGGCAAATATATACCAGAACCGGTTTTTTTACCGTCCGGAACGCATCAGGGATTTCAGAGAGAACTGCAATTTGGTGTCGTTCTGCTTCTTCTTGCCCTCGCTGTTGAACTTCTTGACCAGCTGATCCACCGTGGCCTGGGGTTTCTTGGGTTTTCCCTGGGGCTTGCCGCCGCCCTTGCTCCCCCGCGCGTCCTTGTCTTTTCTGCCCTCGCCCTGCTTCGGAGCCGCCTCCTTCTTCAGGGAAAGCGAGATGCGTTTTTGATCCATGTCCACGCCCACCACGCGCACCTGCACCACCTGGCCGGGAGCAACCACCTGCTTGGGATCGGACACGAATTTTTCACTGAGTTCGGAAACGTGCACCAGGCCGTCCTGATGGACGCCGATGTCCACGAAGGCGCCGAAGTTGGTGACGTTGGTGACCACACCCTCCAGCCACATGCCTTCCTGAAGATCCTTGAGATCCCTCAGCTTGGCGTTGAAACGCGCGTACACGAATTCCGAGCGGGGATCCCGCGCGGGCTTTTCCAGCTCGGCGGCGATGTCGAGCAGGGTGGGCAGCCCCACCGAGTCGTCCGCGTACTTTTTCAAGTCGATCTTGCGGACGGCTTCCGCGTTGCCGATGACCTCGGTCAAGGGCGCCCCCGCCTCCTCGCACATGCGCTTCACCAGCTCATAGCGCTCGGGATGCACGGCCGAGGCGTCCAGGGGATTTTCCGAATCGCGAACGCGCAAAAAGCCCGCCGCCTGCTCGAAGGCCTTGGGCCCAAAGTGAGGAATCTTGACCAGGGAGGCGCGGGAGGGAAAGGGGCCGTTCTGGTTGCGGTATTCCACCAGGCTCTTGGCCAGGGCCTTGTTGACGCCGGAGATGTATCCCAGCAGCGCCTCGGAGGCTTGGTTCACGTCCACGCCCACGCGGTTCACGCAGGATTCCACCACCTGCTCCAGCTTGCGCTTGAGCTCGTTCTGGTTGACGTCGTGCTGGTACTGTCCCACCCCAATGGACTTGGGCTCAATCTTCACCAGCTCCGCCAGGGGATCCTGGATGCGGCGCGCGATGGAAACCGCGCTGCGAATGGTGGCGTCCAGATCCGGAAACTCCTTGAGCGCCAGCGGCGACACGGAATACACCGAAGCGCCCGCCTCGGAAACCACCACCTTGATCAAGGGTTTTTCCAGTTGCTTCATGGCCTCGGAAATGAACTCGTCCACCTCGCGCGAGGCCGTGCCGTTGCCGATGGCCACGATGTCCACGTGGAAGCTTTCAATCATGGCCAGCAGGATGGTGGTCGAGGCGTCGCGCTGGTTTTGCGGCGGCAGCGGATAGATGGTGCGGTGCTCCAGCAGCTTGCCGGTCCCGTCCACGACCGCCAGCTTCACGCCGGAACGGAAGCCCGGATCCACGCCCATGACGGCCTTCGCGCCAGCCGGCGGGGCCAGCAGGACGTCGGAAAGATTTTTCTGGAACACCGAGAAAGCCTCGGCTTCCGCCTTTTCCCTCAGGTGAAGGCGGACGTCGGTTTCGACGGCGGGCTTGAGCAAGCGCTCGTAAGCGTCCTTCACCATGCGTTCCAAATCCGGCTGGAAGGGGGATCCGGCCTTGATGACGCGCTGCTGCAACAAGGAAAGAATTTTCTCGTCCTCGAGCTGAAGCTCGGTGCGCAGCACCTCTTCCTTCTCGCCGCGGCGCATCGCCAGCACGCGATGCGAGGGCAGATCCTTCACCTTTTCGCGGAAACTGTAATAGGTTTCAAACTTGGAACGCTTGCCTTCCCACTCCTTGCGGGCGCGGGCGGTGAAAACTCCCTGCTTGAACGCGATGTCGCGCAGTTGCGCGCGCACTTCGGGAGTTTCGGACAGTTCTTCCGCCAGGATGTCCAGCGCGCCTTGCAGCGCGGCCGCGGCGTCCGCGATGTTTTTCCCGGGATTGACGTAAGCCGCGGCGATCTGCTCGGGAGTCTTGTCTCCCAGGGGTTCCTGAGCCTCCAAAACGCGGGCCAGCGGCTCCAGGCCGGCTTCCTTGGCCGCCATGGCCCGGGTTCGGCGCTTGGGTTTGAAGGGGAGGTAGAGGTCTTCCAGCTCCACCCTGGAAATAGTTTCGTCAATTTTTTTCCGGAGCTCCGGAGTCAGTTTTCCCTGAGCCTCGACGGTATGGATAACGGTCTGCTTGCGCTCTTCCAGCTCCTTGAAGTACGCGTACCGCTCTTCCAGCGAACGTATCTGCGTTTCATCCAAAGAGCCGGTGGCTTCTTTCCGATAACGCGTGATGAAAGGAACCGTGGATCCTTGATCAAAAAGTGACAAAGTATTTCGGACTTGCTCGACGCGGAGCTTGGTTTCAGAGGCTAGTGTTTCGATAATATTCACAATGGAACTCCGGAAAAAAACATCCGTCCTTAGAGACGGAAACGCTGGGAGGGTAAAAGTTAGCACCGGGAAACAATCTTTGTTCGAAAAAAGGCCGTGCCATGACGTTCCCGTGACAAAAGCCCCCGGCCAGGGCCCTATTATTAAAAACGAAGAAACTCAACCAAGGAACCCGCCATGACGCATCAATCGATGGAAGCCTGGGAAGGCGCCTCGCTCTACTACCAGTACATCAAGGACATCAGCCGTTACCCGCTGCTTACCCGCAAGGAGGAGGTCGAGCTGCTGAAACGGGTGAAAGCCGGGGATCAGCGCGCGATGCACAAGCTCGTCTGCTCCAACTTGAAGTTCGTGATTAACGTGGCTTTCATGTATAAGAACCAGGGGTTCTCCCTGCCCGAGCTCATTAACGAGGGCAATATCGGCCTGATTGAGGCGGCCAAGCGCTTCGACATCAATCGAGAGCTGAAATTCATTTCCTACGCGGTTTGGTGGATTCGCCAGGCCATTACGCGCGCCATCGCGGAGCGGGCCCGCTTGGTCCGCATCAGCGCCGAAAAAGAGCTGATTTTGCGGCGGTTTTCCAAGCACAACGTCCCCCTGCGGCAAACCTTGGGCGGCGGACTCCAGCCCGATACGGAGGTTTTGGGCCAGAAGCTGGGTTACAGCGGCAAACAGGTCGAAAAAATCCTGGAAATGGGCATGCGCCACTCGTCCCTGGACGAGCCCCTGGGTAATGAGGAAGGCTCCTCGGTTTTGGACATCGTGGAGGATACCCAGGCGGAATCCCCGGACGCGGGGATTCAGGAAGACTCCCGCCGCCGCTACGTCTCCGACTTGCTGCACCGTCTCCCGGACCAGGAAAAGACGGTTTTAAGCATGTATTTCGGTATCGGGTACCATGAACCCTTGAATTTGGAAGAAATTGGGGAAATTATAGGTCTTTCCAAGGAAAGGGTGCGTCAAATTAAGGAAAAAGGGCTGGCGGCTTTGCGAAGTTTAGAAGAAACTCGTGAACTCGCTTTGGCCGGTTAGAGATAGATTAAAGAAAACCCAAAACCCGGAGATTCTCCGAGAAACCTCTCTCTCCCTCTCTCCATCCCCGGGTTCCGAGGCTCCTTCCAAGGAGCCTCGGTTTTTTTATTCAATGATGCGGGAGTCGGAGGGCGCGGCGGTTTGTCCGCGCAAAACGCTGTTGCCCTCGAACAGCTGGGTGCGATCGACCTCGGAAGGATTCAGCCAGTCGCTTTCGCGGATTTGCCCGCTCATGCCGTAAACCGTCAGCGCGTTGCGATAGCAGGTCCGATCGACGTCCGCGCGCGCGATGCCGTTTTCCAGCATGAGGTTCGCCGTCTTGGGCACGGCCAGCGCGTCGCTCATGCCCCAGTCCGCGCTGCTGTCGACGATGATGCGCTCGGATCCGTATTTCTTCACCACCTCCACCATGCGCATGTTGCCCATCTTGGTCTTGGGATAGATGGTGAAGGCGCACCAGAAGCCCCTGTCGAGAACCTCCTTGCACGTCTCCTCGTTGTTGTGATCGATGACCACCTTGGAAGGCGGCAGGCCGTGTTCCAGGCAGATGTCCATGCTCAACGTCGTGCCGCGCTTCTTGTCGCGGTGCGGCGTGTGAATCATGACGGGCATGTCGGTTTCCTTGGCCAGCTCCAGCTGCGCGCGGAAAGCCTTCTCCTCGGCCGGGGTGATTTCATCGAAACCGATTTCGCCCACGGCCACCACGCCTTCCTTGCCGATGAAGCGCGGAAGGAGATCGAGAACCTGCTCGGCGAGGGCTTCGTTGTTCGCCTCCTTCGAATTGAGGCCCATGGTGCAATAGTGCCGGATGCCGAACTGCGAGGCGCGAAACCGCTCCCAGCCCAGCAACGTGGCGAAATAATCCAGGAAGGTGCCGGGGGTGGTGCGCGGCTGGCCGATCCAGAACGCCGGCTCGATCACCGCCACGATTCCGGCGTCCCGCATGGCCTGATAGTCGTCCGTGGTGCGCGACACCATGTGGATGTGGGGATCGATGTACATCAGCGGTTTGGATTCGGCCATCTTCATTTCTCCGGTTTCAAGTTTCCGTTTTCATCCGCGTAAGGCGCGATGCAGCGCCATGCCTCGGGAGACAGGGGTCGGTTGGCGGCCTTGCGTTCCCGCGCCAAATCGATCAGGATGCGGCTCAGTTCCCGGTTGGCGCGCCGATCCAATCCGTAAATCGACTCCAGCGGCAAATCCACGAACAGGCACTTGACCACCATCTGGTTCCAGGCGATGTCGTCGCAATGTTCGGCGGGGTAGGGATTGCGCTGGGAAACGGCCGCGAACACGTCGCGCATGTTGCTGCGAATGGCCTCGCGGGCGATGCGCAGAAGAGCTCCGGCGTCCGGCAGGAGGAACAGGGAGCGCGCCAAGGCCACGTGCTCTCCCAGATCGGCGGTTTGATGCAGGGCCAGCAGGGCCGCGACGGTTTTGGCTCCCGGAGGCAGGCTTAAAAGCAATACCGCGCGCGCGGCTTGATCCAGGGTCCAGTCCCTCAAATCCCAACCGGGGTGAAGGGAAAACGCCTCGGCTTGATCTTCGGAACTCACCGCGAGAGGGGCCCTGCCCGTGTGGCGCACGGCTTGACTGAAAGCCAAATAAAGGATTTTTTCGAAGGAAGGGCCGTCCAATCGCTCGCACTGATCCCGCAGCCAGGCGAAGGCGCCCGGTTCCAATTTCGGCCGCAGCCAGCGCAGCAAGGCTTCCCGGGAATTCATCCGGTAAAATATAAGTGGGCATCGCGGGTTTCCGTTTCGCGGGCGCGGCGAATCCAAGTGCCGTTTTGACCATTACGCGGCAATAAAAAAAGCCCGCGGTCCGAGGAGCGCGGGCTTTTGAAAGAAGGCGGCCGAAGGTTACCAGCGGAATCCGATGGAGTCCAGCTGGGCGATCTGGCTCTTATCCAGCTTGCCAATCTTGCGCTTGTGGCGCTGCGTGCTGCACCAGGCGATGAGGCGGCGATCCTTCAGCGCGTCCGCTTCCAGGACCGGCCATTTCTTCGGGTTCAACCGCTTGTATTCCTTGAGCAGTTCGAAGAAGCGGTTCCAGCTGACCTGCTTTACGCTCCATTGAAAGTTGATTTTCTCCAGCTGGGCGGCGCGCTCGGGAAGCAGCTTGCCCGCCTTGTAGGCGCAGCGCTGCAAATGAGCCCAAAGGCCCAGGCGGTTGCCGGAAGGAAATTCCTCGCGGGCCTTGGGCCAGCGGTTGGGGTGCTTGGCGCGGTATTGCTTCAGCGTTTGATAATGCGTTTCCCAGCTGTCGGGAAGCTCGAAGGGAAAATGGATTTTCTCCAGCGCGGCCCGGCGGCGCTTGGGAAGCTTGTGGGAAGCGAAGGCCTGGCGCTGGCGCCATACCCAAAGCCCCAGCCTGTTTCCCTTGGGAAATTCCTGGCGGGCATAGGGCCAGCTGTCGGAGTTTTTCTTGCGGAACTCGAGCAGATAGCGGTATTGATCGTCCCAGTGCATGGCGCGGGCGTCCGGCTTGTCCCAGCTGAAGCCCACGTCGCGCAAGGCCTTTACCCGCTCCGCGGAAAGGAGCCCGCGCTCGCGCAAATCGCGCTGGCGATTCGCCCATTGGCCGAGGCGGTTGTCCTTGGGAAAGTCCTCCGAAGCCTTCGGCCAGCGTCCCTGTTTCTCATGGAACTTGACCAGATAGGAAACTTGCTTCTCCCACTGCTTGTCCCAGCGGGTATAAACGGCTTCATTGGATTTTTGAATGCTTTTCTGCCTCATTTTTTCCTTCTTTATTAGGGCGAAACGCTCGACTTCAGCGCCTGAACTGGTGTTGCAAAATAACTCTTTTTTGCTCTTTAGAACATTCAGAGCATGATTTTTATGGGTTTATTCTTCTGTTTCACTATGTAATGGTTTTCAAACCCGTTATTGGAATTTTTCTTTGGTTTGGCGATTCCTGACTCGATAATAATGGGGTTTATTGTAACGGCAGTGAAACCAAATACAATGCGCTTTAACCTAAGTTCTAAGAATTCTTATAAAAGAGTCGAAATCAAATCGTTTTCAGCTACCTAAATTGGATCCATGATCGTTCGCATTATAGACGTCGGCAGCAACTCCGTTAAAGCCTCCCTCTACGGGGTGGAGGAAGGCCGTCACCGCCTCCTCGATAAGGACAAACTGGATTATGCCCTGGGAGACGCCGTCTTCTCGGAAGGGTCCATCCCGGAATCGGGCATTGAAAAGGTGACGAATTTCATACAACGCTCATTAATGGAGTCGGGGGACAAAAAGCCGCATTTCACCTTTGTTTTGGCGACTTCCGCCGTTCGTTCGGCCAAGAACCGCGAAGCCTTCGTGAAAAGAGTCGGGGAGAAAACCGGCTGGCCGGTGCGCGTCCTGACGGGCGTGGAGGAGAGCTATCTCATTCACCTGGGCGTCGTCCACAATACCGGAGCGGAAGGCGTGGTGAAAACCATCGATATCGGCGGGGGAAGCGCCGAGGTTTCCTGGAGCCGGAACCATCAATACCTTTTCGGAAGAAGTTATGAGCTGGGGGCAATCCGCCTGACCCGGCGTTTTTTGAACGGCAAGCCCTTCACGCGCGAGACCTTCCAGCGCGTTTACGATCATGCCTGGGAGGAGTTCCGCGCGCGATCGCCCGCCGAGGCGCCCCCGACGGATCGCGCCATCGCCAGTTCCGGAAACGTGCGGGCCATCGTGAAAATGATGGAGGCGGTGAGAACGGACGCTTTTTCCAAGCACGTCCCGGAAATCACCGCCGGGGCGCTGGAGGACATCCTGGAAATGGCCCTGGGCCGCACGCCCCAGCAATTGGTGACGGTGTTCGATCTGAACGCGGAACGCGCGCGCATCATCCTTCCGGCGGTGTGCGTGCTGTTGGCCGGCTTGCGTTACTTCGGCATCCGCCGCTTGGAATTCACCGACGCGGGGTTGCGGGAGGGCGCGGTTTATTTTTGGGGCCGGTACGGGCATTTGAACCTGCCCTTGAAGGAGGGAGATTGACTTCCGGGCTTTACGAAGGCTCCGCGATTTTCATCGATCGGGAACTTTCCTGGCTGGCCTTCAACCGCCGCGTCCTGGAACAAGCCTACGATCCCGCGGTCCCCCTGTTGGAGCGCGCGAAGTTCCTCGGCATCGTGGCCGGCAACCTGGACGAGTTTTTCGAGGTGAGGGTCGCGGCGCTGCTGCAAAGGGCGGAATCCGGGGTGATGACGGACGGCATCGCGCAGCTCGACATCCAGGAAAAGCTGCAGCGCGTGCTGGCCGAATGCCAGGACATGGCGCGCGATCAATACCGCTGCTGGCAGGAAGTGCAGTCCCTGTTGCGGAAGGATGAAATCGCGATCAAGAGGATGGGGGAAACGAATCAGGAGGAGAAGGCCTTTTTGGAGGACTTCTTCCGCCGCGAGGTCTACCACCTGCTGACACCCATCAAGGTGGATCCCGCCCATCCTTTCCCCCGCGTGCTGAACAAGGCTCTTTGCCTCGCCCTGCTTTTGCGCGGACCCGGACGGGGGCGCGAAAGCCTGGGCGTGCTCACGGTTCCGCGCAGCCTTCCGCGCGTGGTGGCCCTTCCCCCCGACGGTTCTTCCCGGGGCTACATCTTCATCTCGGATCTCATCCAGCACTACGCCGCGGAATTGTTCAAGGGCTACCCCATCAAGGCCTGCGCGCCTTTTCGCGCCACCCGCAACTCCAACCTTTACCTGGACGAAACGGAGAGCGGGGACGAGGATGAAGACGAGGGCGGCAACCTGCTGCAGGCGGTGGAAGAAGAGGTGCACAACCGCCGCAAGGGAGACGTGGTCCGGCTGGAAATCGATGAAAACGCCGGCCCCAGGCTGGTGGACATGCTGACCCGCAATCTCGACGTCGACCCGGCTTTCGTTTTCCGCGCCGGCCATCCCATCAACCTCAACCGCCTGATGGCCCTGTACGGAGGGATCGCCCAGCCCAAGCTGAAATTTCCGCCTTACTCTCCGGTGATCGCGCCGGGATTCGAGGGGCCCGAGGAAATTTTCGCGCGCCTTCGCGCCCGCGACGTGCTCCTGCACCATCCCTTCGAAAGCTTCGACCCCGTGGTGCGCTTCATCGAAACCGCGGCGCGCGACCCGCGCGTGCTGGCCATCAAAACCACCCTGTACCGCACCAGCGCCGACAGTCCCATCATGTACGCCCTCATGGAAGCGGCCCAGCGCGGCAAGGAAGTGGTGGTAGTGGTGGAATTGAAGGCTCGCTTCGACGAGCAAAGCAACATCCACTGGGCGCGGCAATTGGAGGAGCGCGGCGGGACGGTGGTTTACGGCTTGGTGGGCCTGAAAACGCATTGCAAGCTTTCCCTGATCATCCGCAGGGAGGAAGAGGGATTCCGGCGCTACGCCCATACCGGCACGGGAAACTACAACCCCGAAACCGCGCGCCTTTACACCGATTTTTCGCTGCTGACCAGCGACCGGGGCCTTACCCAGGGAATTTCCGAGGTGTTCAATTTCCTCACGGCCTATGCCAAGGATCCGGATTTCCAGGGTCTGATGGTCTCCCCCGTTTCATTTCTCTCCAGCACGCTGGCGGCCATCCACAGGGAGGAAGAGAACGCGCGGCAGGGCCTCCCTTCCGGCATCATCGCGAAGCTGAACGCCCTGTTGGACACCGAAGTCATCGAGGCCCTTTACAAGGCCTCGGCGGCGGGGGTGCCCATACGCCTCGTCGTGCGCGGCATTTGCGCGCTGCGCCCCGGCGCGCCGGGGCTCTCCGAGAACATCCGGGTGAAAAGCGTGGTGGGACGCTATTTGGAGCACAGCCGCGTTTTCTGCTTCCGCAACGCCGGACGGGAGGAGATTTACATCGGCAGCGGCGACTGGATGGCCCGCAATCTCCGCGAAAGGGTGGAGGTGCTCGCTCCCGTCCGCGACCCGGAATTGCGCCGCCGCCTGACGCGGATTCTCTCCGCCTACTGGCGGGACGACGCCTGCACCTACTGGATGCGGCACGACGGGATTTACGGGAAAACCCCGGCCCTGGAGGCGGATTCCGCATTTAACGTCCAGGCATGGAATATGCGCGAGGCGGCGGGCGACGCGGATTTGCCGGAGGTGCCGTCCCTTTGGGAGGATTCACGCGCCTGAATTTGCGCGCCCAAGGCTGAAATAATATCTTGCCCTGCCAAAGGAGTTCATCATGTTCAGGCGCATTTTGCTTTTCGTATTGACCAACATTCTGGTCATCGTGACCATCAGCATCGTCGTGGGGATTTTAAGCCGGGTTCTCGGCATCAACCTTTACGGGAACACCTACGCCTCGCTTTTCCTCCTGTGCCTGGTCTGGGGCATGGGCGGCGCGTTCATTTCCCTGGCCCTGTCGCGCGTCATGGCCAAATGGATGATGGGAGTCCGGGTCATCGACCCGCGAAATTCCGGAGAGTTCCGCGACATTGTGGATATCGTGCACCAACTGGCGCAGAAAGCCCGCTTGCCCGCCATGCCGGAGGTGGGCGTTTACGACAGCCCCGAGGTCAACGCCTTCGCCACGGGGCCCTCGAAACGCCGGTCCCTGGTGGCCGTCTCCACCGGCCTCTTGCAACGCATGGATCGCGATCAACTCGAGGGGGTGCTGGGCCATGAGATCACCCACATCGCCAACGGCGACATGGTGACCATGACCCTGATTCAGGGCGTCATCAACGCCTTCGTGATGTTCTTCGCCCGCGTCATCGCCTTCGCCATCAGCTCGGCGCTGCGCAACCGCGATGATCGCGAGTCCTCCTTCAGCGGATTCTGGATGAACTATCTGCTTATCAGCGTCCTGGAAGTCGTGTTCGGCCTGCTGGGATTCATCGTGGTGGCGAAGTTCTCCCGCTGGCGCGAATTCCGCGCGGATCGCGGCGGCGCCGAGTACGCAGGCCGCTCCAAGATGATTTCCGCCCTGCGTCAACTGCAATTCCTCTACGGCCGGACTCCCGAGGAAAAGAAGGAAGGCAACGCCGTCGTGGCTACGTTGAAAATCTCCGGTAAGCAGGGCGGATTCCTTTCCCTGATGGCCACGCATCCCCCTCTCGAGCTTCGCATCGCCCGCCTGGAAGCGGCGTGATCTTTCCGCCCTTCCGGCGCTTCGCCAAGCTGGAAGCGGCGCCGGGTCTCCTGCTGTTCTCCGCAGCCGTCCTGGCCCTGGCCTGGTCGAACTCGCCCCTCGCGCCTTTCTACGCGGCTTTCAAGGAATGGGGTTTCGCGGGCGCCTTGGGCGCCCGAGTTTCCCTCGAGCATGCCGTCAACGACGGCCTCATGGCCGTTTTTTTCCTCCTGGTGGGACTCGAAATTAAGAGCGAGGTCCTCGAGGGGGAGCTGGCCTCGCTTCGCAGGTCCGCGCTGCCCGTCGCCGCGGCCGTGGGCGGCATGCTGGTTCGGCGGGCATTTACGCGCTCTTGAACCATGGCGCGGCTTCCGCTCCGGGCTGGGGCATTCCCATGGCCACGGACATCGCTTTCGCCTTGGGCGTCCTAACCCTTTTGGGCAACCGGATTCCCCTGGGATTGAAGGTTTTCCTGACCGCCCTAGCCATCCTGGACGACATCGGCGCCATTCTGGTCATCGCCTTGTTCTATGCGCGGGGATTTCATTTGGCGGCGCTGCTTCCGGCCGGACTCTGTCTGACGGTGCTGGTTGTGCTAAACGCGTACGAGGTCCGGCGTCTGGCGCCCTATCTCCTCCTGGGCGCCCTGCTGTGGTGGTTCCTGCTTCACTCCGGCATTCATGCGACCCTGGCCGGAGTGGCGTTGGCCTTATGCCTTCCCCGGGCCTCCGCGCGGCAATGCACGCGCCGCCTCCATCCCTGGGTGAACTTCGGGATTCTTCCGCTCTTCGCGCTGGTAAACGCCGGGGTCGCGCTTTCGGCTGGAACGCAAGGAATGCTGCACCCTCCGCTGGGTCTCGGCATTCTCGCCGGCCTTTGCCTGGGAAAGCCCCTGGGAATCCTGCTCTTTTCCTGGCTGGCGGTGCGGCTGGGAATCGGGGCCCTGCCGGGCGGCGTCCATTGGAAGCACATGCTGGGCGCCGGAATTTTGGGCGGGATCGGGTTCACCATGTCGCTGTTCATCGCCGATCTCGGATTTCCCGGCTCGCCTTTGCTCGACACGGCCAAGCTGGCCGTTCTGGGCGCCTCGCTGCTGTCCGGTGCGGCGGGCTTCCTGTATTTGCGGATGCTTGGCGGAAACATTCGTATTTCCCGCTCGAAAGCGACGTAAACCAAATGGGAGACTCAGCCTTTCTCTAACACTCGCATGAACAGGTTCGGATAGTCCAGCACGATACCATCCTCATCCACGGCGAGCTGCGCCGTGAAGCCGCCGCCGTCGAGGTTCTCGAAAAGGTAGAGCCGCTCGGCTAGCCGCGTGTAGGCCTGCCGTTGCGCATGAACCGTCAGGGCCGGCGCGAAAATCCAGGCCATGCGGAACTCCTTTCTCTCACCGACCGCCATCGGATCTCGAAGAATGGGAAAACTGTTCGTGAAGGGCGTCGGCCAAATATCGACATCCAAACAACCCTCGAGCTGGCCCAGGAGCCGGCCTTCGGAGTCCCGCCATTGGCCGAGACCGTCCGTTTGCAAACTCAGTGATCGGGTAGAGTGCTCCGTGGCAACGGCCAGGCTCGCGTGGTGAAGCCGCCACGAAGCATCCCAATGCATGCGGTAGGTGAACCGGAAAGGGTGGTTCTCCTCGTCGAACGCGAGAATAATGCTGTCGGCGGCATGCTCGGCAAGAAGCAAATGCTCCAATCCCACGCCTTTCCGGGCCTTGCTCCAAATAGGCGTCCAACAGATTGTTCTGTGCCGCGCGTTCACCATGAAACTTAAAATCCATTCCTTTGTGCTTCCTGGCTTTTCGGGCGCGCGGATTTCAACAATGGCTTAATGCTATTTTGCATTTCCTTCGATGATTACCACGCGCCATTTCCAGCATCGCTACGTTCCCGCCAGGAAAAAGGGCGAGCGTGAAAAAATCATGATCGTGTTGCACGGCCTCGGCGATTCGCTGCGGGGATTTTCCTTCCTGCCCGAAGCACTGCGAATCGACGAGTTCTCCTACCTGATGCTCAACGCCCCCGATCCCTATTATGGCGGATTCAGCTGGTTCGATTATCAGGGCGACTTCCGGCCGGGGGTGCTTCGCAGCCGGGGTCTTTTGTTCAAATTGCTGGCGGAATTGAAGGAGCAAGGCGTGGCGGCGGAGGAGGTGTTCCTCTTCGGATTCAGCCAGGGCTGCCTGATGGCCACCGATTTCGGGCTGCGCTGCGGCGAAATCCTGGGCGGCGTTTGCGGCGTTTCGGGATACGTGGCCTTCATGGAGGAGTATCCCGAAAAGTTTTCGCCGGTCGCCAAGGAACAGCGCTTTCTCATCACGCACGGCCGCCAAGATCCCATCGTGCGCTTCGAGCCCGCTTCCTATCAATTCGAACGGCTTAAATCCTTCGGCCTGAGCCTTGAATTTCGGGCCTACGACAAGGACCACACGATCCTGCCGGAGGAATTGAACGATATCGCGGCATGGTTCCGCGGGCGGTTGGGGTAAAAGCAAGCCTTGGCCCGCCTCCCGTTATTCCTGTTATAATTGTTGCGCTCGCACATCCTTTCGATCGGGGGCTCTCATGAAAAAAAACTTCGCGGCCTTGGCGGCGCTCGCCTTCCTTTCCTGCCTGAACACGGACGACGTCGCCGAAAATTGCGGCGGCAAGGATTTGCAGCAATTGCGCACCCAGGATGCCATTACCGAGCCGTGCAAGGAGGCCCTGCAGAACGTCCTTCCCGCCCCGGAAAACAACCTTTATTCCGTCGTTGCCTTGGGCAGCGGCGCGTTCAACCAAAAAACGGTGCTCTTCCTCACCGGCACGGACAGCAGCGGCCAGACGCTTTCCGTGACCCGGCGTTCCTTCCTCAAGATCACCGCCTCCACCGCCGCGGCCGATTCCCTGCTGGACACCACGCGCTACTCCGTCGGAAAATTGAAAGACTATTCCGGCACCAACGTTTCCATTTCATCCGTCCTGGATTACAGCGCCAGCATGAGCGATCAGGACATTCTGGATGCCTCCCAAACTTATTCCGGCCTGTTCGACGTTCTCGCGGCTTCCACCGCGCCCTTCGAAAGCAACGTCTTTTTCTTTTCGGACAGCGTGGTTAAGGTGGGCGACTTCTCCTCCCGCGCGGATACGCTCAAGAATCGCGTCCGGGCGAACCTGGCGTTCAAACGATCCAGTACCGCGCTCTTCGACGGAATGGCGGCGGGGTTGAAGTCCCTGGCGGGCCGGCCGGCCCCCATAAAGCTTCTCATCGTGTCCACGGACGGGCTGGAGAACTCCAGCAAGACCTACAAGACGGCGGACACCCTGTATGCACTGGCCAAGGCCTCCAAGACGCGCGTGGTGGTTCTGGGCGCCTTGCTGGCGGATTTGGGTTTCATGAGGTCCATGGCGGCGCAAACCGGCGGCCTCTATGTTTACAGCAAGTCGGTGGTCGCCTTGAAAACCGATTTCCTGAACGTGGAGTCGATGCTGGCGAACGTCACCGCGGTTCAGCTCAACAGCCTGCCGGCGGGGACAAAAACCATCACCGTTCAATACGGCAAAAAAACCGCGTCGTTCAGCCTATGACGCTTATCCGCTCCGCGCGATGAATTCCTTGAGTTCCGCGTACTCGTTCAAATTCCCGTAGTCCGGGAACTCGCGGGTGATACCCTCGGGCGCGCGAAAAAAGGTGGCGAAGTCCGCCGCGCGCAGCATGTGGATGTCGTTGTAGGAATCTCCCGCGGCCAGCACCTGGTATTTAAGCGAACGCAAGGCCTCCACCGACTTTTGCTTGGCGTTTTCCTGGCGCAGGATGTAGCGCAGGCTTTTTTCACCCTCGTCGTATTCAATGCTGTGGCAGAGAAGGGTGGGGTGGCCCAATTTTTGGATAAGGGGGCCGGCGAACTCGTAAAACGTGTCGGAAAGGATGATGAGCGGCATGCGCGCGCGCACCCAGTCGAGGAACTCCCGGGCGCCTTCCATCACGTCCAGCTCCGCGATGTATCCCTGAATGTCCGCGAGGGTCACGCCGTGCTTGCGGCAAATTTCCACCCGGTAATTCATCAACTCGCGGTAATCCTTCACGTCGCGCGTGGTCAGTCCCAGTTCGGGAATGCCGGTGCGCGCCCGGACGTGATGCCAAATCTCCGGCGTCAAAACGCCTTCCATGTCCAGGCAAAGAAGTTTCATGCCTAGAATTCCTCGGCAGGAGGCATCCCCGGCGCGCCGAAAGGCTGGATGGGGCCGAAATTGCGCTCGAAGCGAGAGACGTTTTCCTGAAGAATGGCCACCAGGGACTTGGCGTGCGCCGGCGTCATCACGATGCGGGCCTGGACTTTTCCCTTGGGCGGGCCGGGCAAAATGCGCGCGAAATCCACGATGAACTCGGAAGCGCTGTGAGCCACCAGGAACAAATTGGAGTAAATGCCCTCGGCCACCGCCTCAGGCAGCTCAATATTGATGGATTGGGAGTTTTGCTCCTCGAATTCGCCGTTGGGAGAGACCATGGATACCTCGCGCGGCGCGGATGGACTTCATTCCGCGGCGGGTCAAATATAGAACGCGCCAGGACTTATATTTTAAGGTCTTCATGGGCGCAAGAGACGAGGGTGTAGGCGAAGAATGCGGGGTGATGGGGATTTTCGGGGGGCCGGAAGTCGCCCGCCGGGCCTTGATGGGCCTGTATTCCCTGCAGCATCGCGGGCAGGAAAGCGTGGGCCTCGCCGTGACGGACGGCGCGGACATCCAGCAAATCCGCCGCATGGGCCTGGTCACCGAGCTTACCCGCGAGGAAAAGCTCGTCGATGACCTGAAGGGCATCGCTTCCATCGGCCACGTGCGCTATTCCACGGCCGGGCGCAGCAACCTCAACAACGCCCAGCCCATGCTGGTTTCCACCAAGCGCGGACCGCTGGCGGTGGCCCACAACGGCAACATCGTCAACGCCCCGGAAATCCGCAAGGAGATGGAGGAGATCGGGCACATCTTCCAAAGCACTTCGGACACCGAAGTCATCCTGCATCTCATCGCCCGTTCCAAAAAAGAATCGCTTTTCGACGCCATCGCGGAGTCCCTGGAAAAACTGACCGGAGCCTATTGCCTGGTCTTTCTCAGCAAGGACTCCGTTTACGTGGCGCGCGACGGCTACGGTTTCCGTCCTCTGTGCGTGGGGCGGCTGGGCGACGCCTGGGTCGTGGCCTCGGAATCCTGCGCGCTCGATCTCCTGGGCGCGAAATACGAGCGCGACATCCGGCCCGGCGAAATCTGCCGCATCGACGCCTCGGGAATCGAATCCCGCGACGCTCTCAAGAAGCAGCGCAAGGCGCATTGCGTGTTCGAGTTCATCTACTTCGCGCGGCCCGACTCGCGCATCTTCGAGGAAAGCTGCGACAAGATCCGGCGCAAGATCGGAAAGCAACTGGCCAAGGAGCATCCCGTTCCCGCCGACGTGGTCATTTCCGTGCCCGACTCGAGCAACACCGCCGCCCTGGGCTACGCCCAGGAATCGGGCATCAAGTTCGACATCGGCCTGCTGCGCAACCACTACGTGGGCCGCACCTTCATCGATCCCTCGCAAAACGTGCGCGAGCAGAAGGTCAAGCTCAAGTTCAATCCCATCGTCGGCGTTCTCAAGGGCAAGCGCGTGGTGCTGGTGGACGATTCCATCGTGCGCGGCACGACGCTGAAGTTCCTGATCAAGATGCTGCGGGACGCCGGGGCGGCGCAGGTTCACATCCGCATCAGTTCGCCGCCCGTGGTCAACCCCTGCTATTACGGCATGGATTTCCCCTCCAAAACCGAGCTCATCGCGGCCAACATGTCCAAGGAGGACACCCGCAAGCTGCTGGGCGCGGATTCCCTGGAATATCTCAGCATCAAGGGATTGCTCTCCGTGGTGCCTCACGGGGGCGGCAGCTATTGCGCCGCCTGCTTCGACGGGAAGTATCCGGAACAGATTCCCGAGGGCAGCACCAAGTTTTACTGCGAGTAACCTCGCCCTCTCCCGACTTTAGCACATTTTCCGGCATGGCCCGGTATCGATTCGCGGTGGAATATTTCGGGGCGCCGTTCGCCGGATGGCAGCTTCAGGAAAACGCCCGCAGCGTGCAGGGGGAATTGGAACGCGCGCTTTCGACGCTTCTGCGGCATCCGGATCCCATCCGCGTCACGGGCGCGGGCCGCACGGACGCCGGGGTCCACGCCACGGGCCAAGTAGCGCATTTCGATTTCGACGGCGAGGTCCGGCCCGGCTTGCTGGAGCGGGGCGTCAACGCCCTTACGCGGCCCGCGATCCTGATTCGCGGCCTGGAGCCTTGCCCTTCCGAATTCCATGCCCGCTACAGCGCCCTTTCACGCCAATACCTGTACCGGATCGCGCTGCGGCCCGTGGCGCTCTTGCATGCCCTGAGCTGGCATCCGGGCTATCCCTTGAACTTGGAGCTTCTTCAGGCCGAATTGCAAAGCGCCCTGGGAAAACACGACTTTGTCCATTTTTCCGTGCCCAGGCACGATGGGAAATCCACCCAATGCAACCTGCTCCGCGCCGAAGCCCGGCAAGACGGGGCCTTCCTGGACATCCATGTGGAAGCGGACCGCTTTTTGCACAAAATGGTGCGTTCCCTGGTGGGGGCCGCCGTGGAAGTGGCGCGGGGCGCGCACCCTCCGGGGCTGATCCGCGCCGTTCTGGAGGGCCGCTTCCAGGGCACCCGGATTTGGGCACCCCCGCGGGGATTGTGCTTGGAGAAGGTGAAGTACTCGGACTACGGAGCTTAGGGGAGTATTTTTAGGAAAAGAGGAATCCCCATGCAACGGAACCAACATCTCGGCTTCATCATTCTTTTCGTCTTTCTCGGCCTGATTGCCGGAGGCATCCTGGGCGAGTCGCTGGGCTACATCCTGGGAAAGTTCGGCGAAATGAGCGGCGGCAGCTTCGACAATCCCATTCGCAATTTTTTCGTGAAATCCTTCGATTTGGATCTGGGATTCAACCAAAACGGCTGGGCCCTGAATCTTTATCTCGTGAAGCTCCGGCTTGGCCTGGGATTCAAGTTCAATGTCTGCAGCCTTCTGGGCATGGGACTTTCGTTCTACATCCTCAAGTGGTGGCGTAGTTAATGGCCGCGTGCGGGTTGTAGGGGCGAACGGCCGTTCGCCCCTACAACCCGCACGGCCGTGTGAATTACCTTTCTATCGCCCCATGAAGACAATCCTTTCCCAACAAATCGCCAGGGTCCAAACCGGCGAAACCTCGGCGGAATCCGTCGTCCAGGCTTCCCTGGATCGCATCGGCGCCACCCAGCACCTCAATGCCTATCTCTCCCTCTTGCCCGAGTACGCCCTGGAAAAAGCGCGCGGGTTGGATGCCCGCCGGAATAAGGGAGAAAAGCTGGGTCCCTTAGCGGGAGTGCCCATCGCCATCAAGGACAACATCGTGATGGCGGAGGGAAAAACCACCTGCGCCTCGCGGATATTGGAGAATTTCCATTCGCCTTACGACGCCACCGTGGTCGAGCGCCTGCTGGCCGCGGGAGCGGTGCCGGTCGGCAAAACGAATCTCGACGAATTCGCCATGGGTTCCACGTCCGAAACCAGCGCCTTCGGCGCGCCCGTCAATCCCCTGGATCCCACCGTGATCACCGGCGGCTCCTCGGGCGGATCCGCGGTGGCCGTGGCTTCGGGCACCGTGCCCATTTCCCTGGGCTCGGACACGGGAGGCTCCATCCGCCAGCCGGCCGCCTGCTGCGGCGTCGTGGGCATGAAACCCACCTACGGGCGCGTTTCCCGTTATGGACTCGTGGCCTACGCCTCCTCGCTCGATCAAATCGGTCCTTTTTCCAATACGGTGGCCGACGCGGCGCTGCTGCTCAACGTCATCGCCGGACAGGATCTCCACGACAACACCTCCTCCACCCAGGCCGTTCCCGACTTTACCGCCGGATTGGGCAGGGGACTGAAGGGAAAATCCATCGGCATTCCCAAGGAATGCTTCGCGGAAGGCTTGGATGCGGAAGTGTCCTCCGCCCTCCGCAACGCCCTGGCGGCATGTGAACGCGAGGGCGCCAAGCTGGTGGAAGTCAGCCTCTCCAGCCTGAAATACTCCGTCGCCGCCTATTACGTCATCGCCACGGCCGAAGCCTCGGCGAACCTGGCGCGCTACGACGGCGTGCGGTACACCTCCCGGACGCCGTCCCCCAAGAATCTTTACGAACTTTACGCCAAGACTCGTTCCGAAGGCTTCGGGCCCGAGGTGAAGAAACGCATCCTGCTGGGAACCTACGTGCTTTCCTCCGGCTTCTACGACGCCTATTACATGCAGGCGCAAAAAGTCCGCCACGTGATTACCGAGGACTATGCCAAGGTTTTCGGGCAGTGCGACGTGGTGGCCATGCCCACCCTCGCCACGCCCACGCCCAAGGTCGGCGCGGTGTTCCAGGATCCCATGGCCATGTACCTTCAGGACATTTACACCGTGGCCGTGAATCTCGCCGGCCTGCCGGCCCTTTCCATGCCGGTGGGCAAGGCGGGCGGTCTTCCCACGGGGCTGCAGTTGATCGGCCGGCCCTTCGCCGAGCAGGAGTTATTCCAAATCGCGGATGCGGTGGAAACGATCGTAGGGGGAAAG
>JADMIO011081446.1_pt1 | contig 37349 bp, 30 predicted proteins | sample 8958161 | NCBI WGS metagenome assembly JADMIO01 (sample SAMN16585339, study PRJNA669376) | soil metagenome | isolation source: Crop rotation soil | place: USA: Cullars Rotation, Alabama | collected 2011 | reverse complement strand
GCCGGGCCGGCTTGGTCGGCGGTCGACGATGACGTGCTGTTGGCAGATGCTGTTCCGCCGGTCTCATCCGCCCACGCGACGCCATTGCCGACTGCGAATCCCACGCCCAGCGCGAACGCCAGTGCCCCGACTCGGCCGATCGTTACCGGGTGATGCATTTGGTTCCCTTTCGTGGCAAAGGCTGAATCCGCCGCCAGCGTCGGCAACAGCACGAAAGAGAATTTGCCAACGCGCTGCAATCTCAAACCATTGATCTTGGAAATTTTGGAAACTTGTCGTGCTCACCCCTGGTATTGACGGAATCGTTGAATTGATTTAGCAGGTCTGGACGTAGTCAACCCCGGCTTATCTGAATTTGCTAGTACTTGAGGCATGGCGAGGATTTTGCTGCTCAGCAAATTCAATTAGTTGCGTTAGAGAGTTCCTCGATCGCGGCGTACCAGCGGGCGGGGCCCAAAACGTCTGCGGCGGGGCAGATTTCGGATCGACAATCTAAAAGGCGGAGGCGAGGACGCCTCCGGCCTGTCGGGGTGGCTGACGGGACTTGAACCCGCGACCCCCAGGATCACAACCTGGTGCTCTACCAACTGAACTACAGCCACCATCGCCGCCGAGCGGTTGGGCACGGACAGCGTCGTCGATATTAGCCGCTCGGGCGCTCGTCAGCCGAATCGTTTGTCACCTGGCCGCCGCTTTCAGGTCCGAGCTCGGCAGCGATCTCGGCGATTTCGCTGGTGGACGGTCCCGGGGCGGGTACGAACGCGGTGCGGCGGTAGTAGCGCAGCTCACGGATCGACTCGTGGATATCGGCAAGCGCTCGATGCGCGAGCCCCTTCTCGGGCTGGCCGAAATAGATCCGCGGGTACCAGCGCCTGCACAATTCCTTGATCGAGCTGACGTCGATCATCCGGTAGTGCAGGTAGTCGTCGAGCTTGAGCATGTCGCGGGCGATGAATCCACGGTCGGTTGCGATCGAATTACCAGCCAGGGGAGCGGTTTTGGCCTGCTTGACGTGCGTGCGAATGTAGTCGAGGACCATGTCCTCCGCGGTGGCGAGGTCGACGGTCGACGAGCGCACCTCCTCGATCAGCCCTGAGCGGGTGTGCATGTTGGTGACGACGTCGATCATCGAGGACAGTGCTTCGTCGTCGGCGTGGATGACCACGTCGATGCCGTCACCAAGGATGTTGAGGTCGGCGTCGGTGACAAGCACCGCGATCTCGATGAGCCGGTCGGTCTTGAGGTCCAGCCCGGTCATCTCACAGTCGATCCACACCAGTTCGTCGCGCACAGGCCTCACATTAAGCCCACGACCGACAAGTGGCCGCCCACACCCACCCGCCGGGGATTGTCCCCAAGTAATGTTTCGAGCCATGACGACTGAGTCGACAGCCACCCCCGCGCAGCAGATCGCCGCAGGTTATGCCACCCAAGGCCCCGCGTTGGAACTGGGCACCGTCGTGGTCGACGGGACCTGTGATCCGTCTGCGCAGGTGCGTATCCCGCTGTCCACCGTAAACCGGCACGGCCTTGTCGCAGGTGCCACCGGTACCGGCAAGACCAAATCACTGCAGGTGATAGCCGAACAGCTGTCCGCCGCAGGCGTGCCGGTGATGATGGCCGACGTCAAGGGTGACCTGTCAGGCCTGTCGCGGCCCGGTGTCGCCAACGACAAGACTGAGCAGCGGGCCAAGGACACCGGCGACAGCTGGGCTCCGACGGCCTTTCCGGTCGAGTTCATGTCGCTGGGCACCACGGGTATCGGCGTGCCGGTACGCGCGACGATCACCAGCTTCGGGCCGATCTTGCTGTCGAAGGTGTTGGGGCTCAACCCAACTCAGGAATCCACGCTCGGGCTGATCTTTCATTGGGCCGATCAGAAGGGTCTGTCGCTACTCGACCTCAAAGACCTGCGCGCCGTCATCCAATACCTGACCAGCGACGAGGGCAAGCCCGAGCTGAAGAATCTTGGCGCGGTGTCGCCGACCACCGCGGGCGTGATCCTGCGGGCGCTGGTCAACCTCGAGGCCGAGGGCGCGGACACGTTCTTCGGTGAGCCGGAGCTGGAGCCCAAGGACCTGCTGCGGACCGATGCACAGGGCCGCGGCGTCATCACGCTGCTGGAGCTGGGCAATCAGGCCGCGCGTCCGGTGATGTTCTCGACATTCTTGATGTGGGTGCTTGCCGACCTCTTCACCACGCTGCCCGAGGTCGGCGATGTCGACAAGCCGAAGCTGGTGTTCTTCTTCGACGAGGCCCACCTGCTGTTCACCGATGCGTCCAAGGCATTCCTTGAACAGGTCGAGCAGACCGTGAAGCTGATCCGGTCGAAGGGCGTCGGTGTGTTCTTCTGCACGCAGCTGCCGACCGACGTGCCGAACGACGTGCTGTCGCAGCTTGGTGCGCGCATTCAGCACGCACTGCGTGCGTTCACGCCCGACGACCAGAAGGCGCTGTCCAAGACAGTCCGCACATATCCGAAAACCAATGTGTACGACCTCGAGTCGGCGTTGACCTCGCTGGGCATCGGCGAGGCGATCGTCACCGTGCTCTCCGAGAATGGTGCGCCGACGCCGGTGGCGTGGACCCGGATGCGGGCCCCCCGATCTCTGATGGACACCATCGGCCCCGACGCGATCGCCGCTGCGGCCAAGGCGTCACCGTTGCAGGCCGAGTACGGGCAGACGATCGACCGCGAGTCAGCCTATGAGCGGCTCAACGCGAAGTTGCAGCCCACACCCGCTGCGGCGCCTGACGCCGGCCTGCCGCCGCCGTTGCCCGTCGACACAGGGGCTGCGAGCACCGAGGGTCAGGTCAATTCACGCCGGGCTGCCGAACCTGGGATGCTCGACAAGATGATGAGCAGCCCGGCGTTCAAGAGTGCGATGCGCTCTGCGGGCACCGTGATCGGCCGCGAGATCACCCGCAGCATCTTCGGCACCGGCCGCAGGCGACGCTAGGCGGTCAGTCGCCGCCGAGTTTCTTGTAGACCGCGCCGACGATCGGCGTCACGATGGCCCGCGGGGAGTAACCGCTGGCGACCGACATCGCCTTCGACGTGACCCCGGGGACCACGCGCATCTTGTTGCGTTCCAAGCCATCCAGCGACAGCTTGGCCGTGTAGTCGGTGGAGATCCAGAGGAAATCCGGGATCAGCTTCTCGACGAGCGACTGCTCGTGCTCGTCGGGCAGGGTTTCTCGTACCGGTCCCGGGGCCAGCAGCGTGACGTGCACGCCCGCTCGCTTTAGCTCGCCGCGAAGCGACTCGCTGAACGTGTTCACGAACGCCTTGGTGGCCGCATAGGTGGCGTTGTTGGGGATCGGTGAATTGCCTGCGGCCGAACCGGAGATCAGGATGCCGCCCGCTTTGCGCTCCACCATGCCGGGCAGCACGGCGAGCACAAGGTCGTGCACGCCAAGCACATTCAGCTGTACCTGATCCTTCTCCGCGGCGGGGTCCAGGCCGGCCACCGGGCCGAACGTCGCCGTGCCTGCGTTGGCGCACAGGATCGAAATGTTTCTCGATGCGAGCTCGTCGCAGAGCTTGTCGCGTTCGCTCGGGTCGGCGAGGTCTACCGGCCGCACCTCGACGGTCACCCCGTACTGGTCGCGGAGCCGGTTCGCCAGCGCGGCCAGCACATCCTCGCGGCGCGCCGTGATGATCAGGTGGTGCCCGCGGGCGGCCAGCTCGGTGGCCAGTGCTTCGCCGATGTTCTGCGAGGCGCCGGTGACCACGGCACGGGCGTCCGCGCTGGGTGCGGGTACTGGCATGGCCGGACTATATCGTTCGACCATGAGCGAAACGCGGCCGCCCGCGCGCGCCGCGGCACGGTCGCAGGTGCTGGCCTGGGCGCTGTGGGACTGCGGGTCGACTGGCCTGAACGCGGTCGTCGTCACGTTTGTCTTCTCCGTCTACCTCACCGGCACCGTCGGCTTGAACGTTTCCGGCCCGACGACACCGGCGAGCTGGCTGGGCTGGGCGCTCGCCGCTTCCGGCGTCGCGGTCGCCGTGCTCGCCCCGCTCACCGGGGTGTGGGTGGACGTGCCTGCGCGACGACTGCGCACCCTGGCATTCCTCACAGCCACGGTCGTGTTGCTGACATTGGGGATGAACCTGATTCGCGACGACCCGAGATATCTGTTGGGTGGCCTGTTGCTGTTCGGATTGACGGCGGCGTTCAGCGACCTCGCCAGCGTCCCTTACAACGCGATGTTGCGGCAGTTGTCGACGCCGCAGACATCCGGCCGAGTGTCTGGATTCGGTTGGGGTGCAGGCTATGTCGGCAGCATGGTACTGCTGATCGTGGTCTACTTCGGGTTCATGTCTGGCGACGGGCCCACCCGCGGACTTCTGGAATTCCCTGTTGCCGACGGGCAGAACGTGCGTGCGGCGATGCTGGTCGCCGCGGGCTGGCTGGCGTTGTTTGCGCTGCCGGTGTTCATCGTGCCGCCACCGCGCACAGACATCGGGATTGTTGAGCCGAAGACGGGGCTGCTGGGCGCGTACCGCAAGTTGTGGGCGGACATCGCCGCCGAATGGCACCGCGACCGCAACGTCGTGTACTACCTGCTGGCCAGCGCGGTGTTCCGCGACGGGCTGAGCGGGGTCTTCACGTTCGGCGCCGTGCTCGGCGTCGCCGTCTTCGGCATATCGCCGGCAGACGTCTTGCTGTTCGGGGTGTCGGCCAACGTGGTGGCCGCGGTCGGAGCGGTGATCGGGGGACTGATCGACGACCGCGTCGGATCAAAGGTCGTCATCCTCGGCTCGTTGGCGGCGATGATCGCCGTCGGCATTGCGCTGATGATGTTGGCGGGCGCAGTCGCCTTCTGGGTGTGCGGTCTGCTGTTGTGCCTGTTCATCGGCCCGACTCAGGCTTCAGCACGCACGCTGCTGCTGCGGATGACCGCGGACGGCAAGGAAGGGGTGGCGTTCGGCCTGTACACCACGACGGGCCGGGCCGTCGCCTACCTGGCGCCGTGGATGTTCTCCACCTTCGTCGTGATATTCGGCACCGACCGCGCAGGCATAGCCGGGCTGCTCCTCGTGCTCGCCGCGGGCTTCTTGGCGATGCTCGCGGTGCGGGTGCCTGCCAAAGCGGTCCGTTAACGCACCGCGCTGCAGATCGTCAGGCCCGCGCCGGTGCGCTGCTCGACCTGCATGCCGTTGATGGTGACCGAGCAGGACACCTCGCGCCCGACGTTGATGATGCTGATGCTGGCGGAGTTCTGGGCCGGCTGGGCAAGCTCGACGGTCTTGCTCCATGGCAGCATCACGTTGAACTCTGTCTGCAGTACGCCGCCGGTATCGACGTAGGTGATGTTGATGGCCCGGCCGTCGCCGGTGACGTTGTAGATGACCGAATCCAACGCACCCGGCGTCGCGGGCGGCGCGCCCGGTGAGGTCGTGCCGGGTCTGCTCGGCAGGGTCGGCAGCGGGAAGACAGGGACCGTCGGCGTGCGGGAGGTCGTGGTCGGCGGCGGCGTGGTGAAACTGGTCTCGGGCAACGACGGCAACGGCGCGACGACGGTGTCTTGTTTGGAGCTGTTGACGATGACCAGCGCGATGACCAAGCCGATCACCGCCAGCACCGCCACCGCTGCGACTATCCACAACCAGCGCGGCGACCTCGGACCGCCCGGCTCGGGCCGATCAGGCGGCTCTCCCGGCGGATACTGCGCGCCGTACTGTCCGGTGGCATATGGGTCGTACCCGTATGCAGGCAGGCGCTCGGTGGGAGGCGGCACATATGGCGCCTGGTAGGTGGGCCCGTACGGCGCTTGGCTCGCGTATGCCGGATCGGTATAGCCGGGATAGACCGGTTGGTTCGGGTCGGGCCCGTCGCGGCGTGGTGAATCGGTCATGCCCACCTCATGGCTGCAGGGTACCTGTGCAGCCGCTCAGCCGGCCGTGCGGTTGCTGCGAACTGCGCAAATGCCAGGTCTGGATCGAAGGCGCGGTGAACGTGCAGAATCGGCACGGTGGGAGAGCAGGTTCGGCGGGTCTACGGCGCGTCCATGTCACCGGATGCGACGGCGTTCGCCCACCTCGTCGACGACGGTGGTTATCCGCGCGCCGTTCAGCGCTTCCTCCGCGGGTGGCGCGCGAGCTCCTCGCGTGATGTCGAGCTGCCCGTCGAAGGGCCCGTCACCCGGGTCATCCACTCCGCCGATGGCCACTGGCTGGCCTGCGAGGTCGCCCCTGAGGGTGGCACGCGCACCCAGATCTGGGTGGTCACGACCGATCCAGATGACCGCGATGCCCGCCGAATCGACAAGTGGCCCAACGTTGTTCAAGAAGGTACGGCAGAACTGATTGGGTGGGACGGCAGCTGGGTGGCGGCCATCCTCACCGGCGACGACGGCGTGGGCAGTTCGTGTTTGATCGACCCCGGCACTAGCAGCACCGTGGTCCTCGATCGCCGGTCGGGCGGTCGGCTCGTGGACGCTTGGGCGGGGGCGTCCCTGGTACGCGTGGGCCCGCGTGGCTATCGAGACCTGATCATGCTGCGCGGTCAGACCGAGATCGCCTTGCTTCCATACGATCCGGGCTCGACCACAGACACCGGTGTGATTCTCGACGACCACAGTCCGCGGCGTCTGCGGTCCGGTTTGGAGGGCGAGCGCGCCGAGCTCTACCACCCCGCCAAGTATTACGACCTGAACACGACCGAAGGCTATGTGCGGTCGCTCATCCGTAGCGAGAACGGCGCAGAGCACGCCCGCCTGCTCGAGGTGACCACCACGGCCGATGGTGTCTCGTACCAGGTCGTCGCGGAGCGACCGGGTTACGAACTAGACGAGTTCACCGTGAGCGACGATCTATCCACGGTCGCGATGTTGTGGAACATCAACGGCGCCAGCGAATTACAGATTCTCGAGTACGCCGACTATACGCTGCACGAGCCGATCCCGTTGCCCGGCATGGTGGCAAGTGAGCTGAGCATCAGCGCGGGCGGTTCGATGCTGGCGATGACGGTCGAGGGCCCGTCGGTGCCGCCGACGGTCGAGTTGGTGGATCCGCGGACCCGTGAATGGGAGCCCGTCGACCGGGAGCCGAGCAGCGGACCGGTCACCGCCGATCCGACGCTTGAAACCATCACCGCCCGTGACGGTTTGGAGTTCACCGGCTGGCTGTTCCGCCCACGCCCGGATGTCGAGCCGATCGGAGCGATGCTGTTCCTGCATGGCGGTCCGGAAGGACAGGGCCGCCCGGGCTACAACGAGTTCTTTCCGACGTTGCTCGAAGCCGGGGTGACGGTGTTCCTCCCCAACGTCCGGGGCTCCGGAGGATTCGGCCGGTCGTTCATGCACGCCGACGACAAGGAATTGCGATTCGCGGCCATCGACGACGTCGCCGATTCCGCAGGGTTCCTGGTGGACAACGGCTTCGCCGATGCCGACCGCGTCGCCTGTTGCGGTTGGTCATACGGCGGCTATCTCACCCAGGCCGCGCTGGCTTTTCATCCGGAGCACTTCAGCGCGGGGATCAGCATCTGCGGCATGAGCGACTTGAGTACGTGGTACCGCAACACCGAACCATGGATCGCCGCGGCCGCACACCCGAAGTACGGCCATCCCGTCGGTGACCGTGAACTCCTCGACCAGCTGTCGCCGCTGCTGCGCGCGCATGCGCTGTCCGCACCACTTCTATTGGTGCACGGCCTCAACGACACCAACGTTCCGCCCAGCGAATCGCAGCAGATGTATGAGGCACTGTCGGCGTACGGCCGCCGCGTCGAGCTATTGGTCTTCGATGACGACGGCCATGAGATCGACAAGCGGGAGAACAGGGCCGTGCTGGTCAGCGCCATGCGCGACTGGCTTGTCGGTGCGTTCGCAAGGACAGGTTTGGAGGAATTGTCCGGCGGGTAAATCATCCGTCATGCGAGGAATCATCGGAGTTGTCGTGGTTGTCTGGCTGCTGATCGGCGTACTGGCGGCCTGGCAACGGGATTACTTCACCAGAGGCGAAACAAACTGTGCCACTGCCGCAAACATCGCTCTCACGGTGCTTGCCGGCCCCCTCAACTACGCCAACGTGAACCCGAAAGTCACCTGCGATCTGCCGCAGCCCAGCCAGTAGTTTTCAACGATTGGAGTAACCATGATCATCTTCGGAGCAATTTTGCTCATCCTCGGTCTAGTGCTGAACCTGTACTGGCTGTGGGCGATTGGGATAATCCTGCTGGTCGTCGGCGCCGTGTTCTGGCTCCTCGGCCGAACCGGCCGTCCAGTCGGCGGCCGCCGCGCTTGGTACTAACCCTTAACGCCCGCCGGCCGAGGTCAGCGCCGCGACCGTCATCGCCCTCAAGACGGCACGCGAGCTGGCCTCGGCCGCTTTTCCCGGGGCGGGCCGCACGCTGTGCGGTGTCGAGTTCAACAGTCCGAACGTCGCATGGGCCATCAGCCTGGCGTCCGCCTCGCTGAGTTCGCTGTCGAGTTGACGTAGAACGTCAACCCAGATTTCCACGTACTGCCGTTGCGCCTTGCGGACTTGCCGTTTGGCCGCCAGCGGAAGTTGGGACAGGTCGCGATCCTGAATGCGGATCAAATCGGACTCGCCGAGCGCGAAGTCCAGATGGAAGTCGATCAGCCCGTCGAGTGCGGTCGAGGGATCGTCGGCCTTTTGCACGACGTCGGTGGCGCCGGCCAGCAGCCGGGTGCTGATCCCGACCAGCAACTCGACGAGGAGGGCCTCCTTGTTGGGGAAGTGCCGGTAAATCGCGGGACCGCTGACGCCCGCCGCGGCGCCGATGTCCTCCAGTCGCACCGCGAGATAGCCACGTTCTGCGACCAGCCGTTCGGCGGCAGCGATCAGCTGGGAGCGGCGATCGGATTTCGCTCTGCTCCTGCGCGTGGTGGAAGGCGTACTGGTAGACATTTCGGTTAATCGTGACTAACATACCATAAGTTAGTCGTCATTAACTCAACTGAACGGGTTCGCGAGTGAGGGCATCGCAGGGCACCTACCGGGACGAGCATGTAGCGCTCGTTGATCAGTTGCGGGCGAAGCTGGCCAGCGCGGCGTTGGGCGGTTCAGAGCGGGCCCGCGAGCGGCACGTGAGTCGCGGAAAGTTGCTTCCGCGCGATCGCGTGGACGGGCTGCTCGATCCCGGCAGTCCGTTTCTGGAACTGGCGCCGCTAGCCGCCGACGGCATGTACGACGACGAATGCCCCGGTGCGGGGATGATCGCCGGCATCGGCCGGGTGTCCGGCCGCGAATGCATGATCGTGGCCAACGACGCCACGGTGAAGGGCGGCACGTACTACCCGGTCACCGTCAAGAAGCACCTGCGCGCGCAGGAGATCGCCGGCCAGAACCGGTTGCCGTGCATCTATCTCGTCGACTCCGGGGGAGCGTTCCTGCCTCGCCAGGACGAGGTGTTCCCGGACCGCGAACATTTCGGTCGCATCTTCTACAACCAGGCCAACCTGAGCGCCGAGGGCATCCCGCAGATCGCGGCGGTGCTCGGCTCGTGCACGGCCGGCGGCGCCTACGTTCCCGCGATGAGCGACGAGGCCGTCATCGTGCGCAATCAAGGCACCATCTTCCTGGGGGGTCCGCCGTTGGTGAAGGCGGCGACCGGCGAAGTGGTGACGGCCGAGGATCTCGGCGGCGGCGACCTGCACTCCAAGATCTCCGGCGTCACAGACCATCTGGCCCACGACGACCGCGACGCCCTGCGCATCGTCCGTCGCATTGTCGCCACCTTGGGTCCGCGTACGCCGTTGCCCTGGGATGTGTCGCCGACGGTCGAGGCGGTCGCCGATCAGACCGAGTTGTACGACGTCGTCCCCGTCGACTCGCGTGTGCCGTACGACGTTCGCGAAGTGATCACCCGCATCGTCGACGGCGGCGAGTTCTCCGAGTTCAAGGCCGAGTACGGCAACACGCTTGTCACCGGCTTCGCCCGTATCCACGGCCATCCCGTGGGCATCGTCGCGAACAACGGCATTCTGTTCAGTGAGTCCGCCTTGAAAGGTGCGCATTTCATCGAGCTGTGCGACAAACGGAACACGCCGCTGCTGTTCCTGCAGAACATCTCCGGCTTCATGGTCGGCCGGGATTACGAGGCCGGGGGCATCGCCAAACACGGCGCCAAGATGGTAACCGCGGTCGCGTGTGCCCGGGTGCCCAAGCTGACCGTCGTCATCGGCGGCTCCTACGGCGCGGGCAACTATTCGATGTGCGGACGCGCGTATTCGCCACGCTTCCTGTGGATGTGGCCGAACGCGCGGATCTCGGTGATGGGCGGCGAGCAGGCGGCATCGGTGCTCGCCACCGTCCGTGGTGACATGACCGCGCAGGAGGAAGAGGAATTCAAGGCGCCCATCCGCGCGCAGTACGAGCACCAGGGCAACCCCTACTACTCCACCGCCCGCCTGTGGGACGACGGAGTTATCGACCCTGCAGACACCAGAACCGTTCTTGGACTGGCACTTTCAGTTGTCGGGCAGGCGCCTCTCGAATCGGTCTCCTACGGCGTATTCCGGATGTGAGGACATGAATTCCTTCGATACGGTCTTGGTGGCCAACCGCGGCGAGATCGCCGTCAGGGTCATCCGCACACTGCGCACGATGGGTATCCGGTCGGTGGCGGTGTTCAGCGACGCCGACGCCGCAGCCCGCCACGTCGCCGAGGCCGACGTCGCCGTCGGAATCGGACCGGCCCCCGCGCGCGACAGCTACCTCAACATCGAGGCCGTGGTTGCGGCAGCAAAGCGCACCGGCGCACAAGCGGTGCATCCGGGATACGGATTCCTCTCGGAGAACGCGCAATTCGCTGCCGCACTTGCTGCCGCTGGCATCGTCTTCATCGGTCCGCCGGTCACCGCCATACAGACGATGGGCGACAAGATCGCTGCGAAGGCCGCTGTGTCGGCGTTCGGTGTCCCGGTCGTTCCCGGCGTGTCGCGGCCCGGCCTGACCGATGCCGACCTGATCGCCGGAGCGGACGAGGTCGGCTATCCGGTCCTGGTCAAGCCGTCGGCCGGCGGCGGCGGCAAGGGCATGCGGGTGGTTCACGAGCCCAGCGAGCTCGCGGCCGCGCTGGTTTCGGCGCGACGGGAGGCAGCCTCCGCGTTCGGTGACGACACGTTGTTCCTCGAGCGATTCGTGTTGAACCCCCGCCACATCGAGGTCCAGGTGATGGCCGACGGGTACGGCAACGTGGTGCACTTCGGCGAGCGGGAATGCAGCCTGCAGCGCCGCCACCAGAAGGTCATCGAGGAGGCGCCGTCGCCGCTGCTCGACCCGGCGACGCGGGCGCGCATCGGCGGGGCGGCGTGCGATACCGCCCGCAGCGTTGACTACACGGGGGCAGGCACCGTCGAGTTCATCGTCTCCGCGGACCGTCCCGACGAGTTCTTCTTCATGGAGATGAACACGCGATTGCAGGTCGAGCACCCGGTGACCGAGATGGTCACGGGCTACGATCTCGTCGAGCTTCAGCTGCGCGTCGCGGCGGGGGAGAAGCTGCCGATCGCGCAGGACGACATCGAGATGCGCGGGCACGCCATCGAGGCCCGTGTCTATGCCGAGGACCCCGGTCGCGGCTTCCTGCCGACGGGAGGTGAGGTACTTGACCTCGCCGAACCTGCGGGGCCTGGGGTGCGAGTCGACTCCGGGCTCGCGCGCGGCACCGTCGTGGGCAGCGAGTACGACCCGATGCTCGCCAAGGTCATCGCGCATGCCGCCGACCGGCCCGCCGCTCTGCGTGCACTGGACCGGGCGCTGGCCGATACGGCAGTGCTCGGTGTCGCCACCAACATCGAATTCCTTCGGTTTCTGCTCGCCGACGACGATGTCGCAGCCGGCCGCCTCGACACGGGTCTGCTCGATCGGAGGACCCCCGACTTCGTCCCCGCGGTGCCCGGTGACGCCGAGCTGATCGCCGCCGCCGCGTACAAATGGCTGCGCCATTGGCCGCAGCCGCAGGGCGACCTCTGGGCCGTTCCGTCCGGCTGGCGGATGGGCGAACTCGCGCCCACAACGCTGCGGCTGCATGCGGGTGAGCGCACCGATCACGTCTACCTGACCGGTATCCCGGCCAACGCCAGGGCGGTCGTCGAGGACGGCGAATCGCGGTCTCTCGCAGCATCCCTCGACGGGGACCGGCTGGCGATCACGCTCGACGGCCTGCGCACTGACTATCTTGTGGCTTCGACCGATGGCCAGATCTGGCTGTCGGGCGCCGGTCACACGGCCGTTGTCGAGGAGGTGCGCGAGGCGCCGGTTCGGCCCGACGACGAGCACAGCGGCGACGCGGAGCTCACCAGTCCGATGCCGGGTTCGGTTGTCGCCGTTGGTGTTGCGGACGGCGAGCGGGTCGACGCCGGCGCCGTCGTGGTGACTGTCGAGGCGATGAAGATGGAACACGCGCTGGTCGCGCCCGTCGAGGGCACAGTCGAACTTCTTGTCGCCGTCGGCGACCAAGTCAAGGTGGGCCAGCTCCTGGTCCGTATCACCGCCGGCGGAGCCGGCAATCCAGCGAAAGCAGGAGAAGAGTCATGACCGATTTTTTGGCCACCGGCATGCTGCCGGACCACTACGAACAGCTCGCGAAGACTGTCCGCGACTTCGCCCAAAGCGTCGTGGCACCCGTTGCGGCCAAGCACGACGAAGAGCACTCCTTCCCGTACGAAGTCGTCTCGGGAATGGCCGACATGGGCCTGTTCGGCCTGCCGTTCCCGGAGGAGTACGGCGGCATGGGCGGCGACTACTTCGCGCTGTGCCTGGCGCTGGAGGAACTCGGCAAGGTCGACCAGAGCGTGGCGATCACGCTCGAGGCAGGGGTATCCCTTGGCGCGATGCCGGTGTACCGCTTCGGCAACGAAGAGCAGAAGCAAGAGTGGCTGCCGCTACTGGCCAGTGGTAAGGCGCTGGGCGCTTTCGGGCTGACCGAGGCGGGGGGCGGCACCGATGCGGGCGCCACCAGGACGACGGCCAAGCTCGACGACGGGCACTGGGTCATCAACGGCTCCAAGCAATTCATTACCAACTCGGGTACCGACATCACCAAGCTGGTGACCGTCACCGCTGTCACCGGAGATGCCGGCGGCCGCAAGGAGATCTCGTCGATCCTGGTGCCAGTGCCCACCGAGGGCTTCACCGCCGAGCCCGCCTACAACAAGGTCGGCTGGAATGCCTCGGACACCCACCCGCTGTCCTTCGACGACGTCCGGGTGCCTGCCGAGAATCTGCTCGGCGAGCGTGGCCGCGGCTATGCCAACTTCCTGCGCATCCTCGACGAGGGGCGGATCGCGATCGCTGCGCTGTCGGTCGGCGCGGCGCAAGGCTGTGTCGACGAATGCGTGAAGTACTCAAAGGAGCGGCAGGCGTTCGGTGCCGCGATCGGCACTTATCAGGCCATCGCGTTCAAGATCGCGCGCATGGAGGCCCGCGCGCACGCGGCTCGCACCGCCTACTACGACGCCGCGGCACTGATGCTGGCGGGCAAGCCGTTCAAGAAAGCCGCCGCCATCGCCAAGCTGGTGGCCAGCGAGGCCGCGATGGACAACTCCCGCGACGCCACCCAGGTATTCGGTGGCTACGGTTTCATGAACGAATACGCTGTCGCTCGCCACTACCGGGACAGCAAGATCCTCGAGATCGGTGAAGGGACGACGGAAGTGCAGCTGATGCTGATCGCGCGGGAGGCTGGTTTGTGAGCGACAAGAAGGTTGTCGTCCAGCGCGGGTTGTGGTTCGAGGAGTTCGAAACGGGAGTCCTGTACCAGCACCGCCCGGGCAGAACCATCACCGAGGCCGACAACGTGCTGTTCACCACGCTCACGATGAACACCCAGGCCCTGCATCTCGATGCCGCGTTCGCGGACGCGTTGCCGCCGTTCAACCAGCGGTTGGTCAACTCGATGTTCACCCTGTCGACGCTGGTCGGGTTGTCGGTGGCGCAACTGACGCAAGGCACGATCGTCGGCAACCTCGGATTCGGCGAAGTCGCGTTTCCGAAGCCGCTCTTTCACGGCGACACGCTGTACGCCGAGACGGAGGTGACGGACAAGCGCGAGTCCAAGAGCCGTCCCGGTGAGGGAATCGTGACCTTCGCGCACACCGGTCGCAATCAACACGGTGACGTCGTCGCAACGGCCTCGCGAAAGACCATGGTGCGCAAGCGGCCCGAGGGGGAGAAGTAGTGGCGTTGAACCAGCCCGGCCCGGCGTGGTTGTTCTGCCCAGCCGACCGCCCTGAGCGCTTCGAAAAGGCCGCAGCCGCAGCGGATGTGGTGATCCTCGACCTCGAGGACGGGGTGGCCGCCAGGGACCGCGAAGCCGCCCGCGTCGCGTTGATCGACACACCGCTGGACCCCGCGCGCACCGTTGTTCGCATCAACCCGAGCGCGACGACCGATCATCAACTCGACCTCGATGCGCTTACAGGCACCTCTTACACGACCGTGATGCTGGCGAAAACCGAAGACCCACAGCAGATCCGCGACCTCGCGCCGCTCGATGTGGTGGTGCTGATCGAGACCCCATTGGGCGCATTGGCCGTCAGTGAGTTGGCCCGGATGGACAATGCGCTGGGACTCATGTGGGGAGCGGAGGATCTGTTCGCGGTACTGGGCGGCACCGCCAACCGCAACGCCGACGGGTCATACCGTGAGGTCGCCAAGCACGTGCGTTCGCAGACCCTGCTGGCCGCCAAGGCGTACGGCCGGATGGCGCTGGACTCGGTGTACCTCGACATCAAGGACCTCGACGGTCTGCGCGCCGAGGTCGACGACGCGGTTGCCGTCGGATTCGACGTGAAAGTGGCCATTCATCCCACCCAGCTCGCCGTGATCAGAGCGGGCTACACCCCCACGGACGATCAAGTCGAATGGGCGCGACACGTGCTCGAGGCCGCCCGCGATGAACGCGGCGTCTTCCAGTTCGAGGGCATAATGGTTGATGCCCCAGTGCTGCGGCGAGCAGAGCGCATCGTCCAGCTAGCACCTCACCCCGGCGTCTAGCTGGAGGACCTCTCACCAGGGGTTTTGCTCTGACCGCCTCCGCGCTGAGCACCTCGCGGTTCGACGGCGGAACATGCCGTCACCGAAAAGGAGGCGGTATGGCTGGTGTAATTGCGGCGCCGACGGTCGTCGACCTTGAGCCGATCCAACTTGTTGCCCCCGACGGGGCGCCCACCTCGTGTGACCGCTACAGCCGGGATCTGCCGCCCGAGACGCTGGGTTGGCTCTACGAGATGATGGTCGTCACCCGCGGCCTCGACACCGAATTCGTCAATCTGCAACGACAGGGTGAACTCGCGCTGTTCGCGTCGTGCCGCGGTCAGGAAGCCGCGCAGATCGGCGCGACCGCGTGCCTGCGCAAGTCCGACTGGCTGTTCCCGCAGTACCGCGAGATCGGCGCTTTCCTGCTGCGCGGCATCACACCCGCGCAGATGGGTGCCGTCTGGCGCGGCAAGTGGCACGGCGGGCTGGAGTTCACCAAGAAGTGCGTCGCCCCGATCTCGATCGCGATTGGCACTCATGGACTCCACGCGGTCGGCGCGGCGATGGCCGCCCAGCGCCTCGGCGAGGATTCGGTGACCATCGCCTTCCTTGGCGACGGCGCCACCAGCGAGGGCGACGCGCACGAGGCGCTGAACCTCGCCTCGGTGTACAAGGCACCTTGCGTGTTCTTCGTCCAGAACAACCAGTGGGCGATCTCGGTGCCGCTCGGCAGCCAGATGGCGGGTCCGTCGATCGCGCACCGGGCGATCGGGTACGGGATGCCGGGCATCCGCGTCGACGGCAACGATGTGCTGGCCTGCTACGCCGTGACAGCCGAAGCTGCCGCGCGGGCGCGCGAAGGCGGTGGACCGACGCTCATCGAAGCGGTGACCTACCGCCTCGGCCCGCACACCACGTCAGACGACCCGACGCGATACCGATCGCAAGAGGAAGTCGACCGCTGGACCGCGCTCGATCCGATTCCGCGATACCGCACCTACTTGCAGTCCATCGGTGTCTGGTCCGAGCGGCTCGAGGAACGAATCACCGCCCGGTCGACGCGGTTACGCACCGAGCTGCGGGATGCGGTGGTCGGCTCCGAAGACTTCGATGTCGCCGAGATGTTCGACACCGTGTACCACGACATCACCCCGGATCTGGTGAATCAGCGCGAGCAACTGCTCGCGGAGTTGGCGAAGGAGGCGTGACGTGACGCAGATCATCGAACGACCGCCGATGCACGGCGACGACGTGCCCGAGCCGCGGGAGCCGATGCTCACCGCCGTGCAGACCGTGCCAACCCTCACCATGGTGCAGGCGATCAACCGGGCGTTGCACGACGCGATGGCCGCCGACGAGCGGGTGCTGGTATTCGGCGAGGATGTCGCCAAGCTCGGCGGTGTCTTCCGCGTGACCGAGGGCCTGAACGAAACATTCGGTGAGCAAAGGTGTTTCGATACTCCCCTCGCCGAATCGGCGATCGTCGGCATCGCGATCGGCATGGCCATTCGTGGATTCGTGCCCGTCCCCGAAATCCAGTTCGACGGGTTCGCGGCGCCTGCCTTCGATCAAATCGTCAGTCATTTGGCGAAATACCGAATGCGCACCCGAGGCGATGTCGACATGCCCGTGACCATTCGCATTCCCTCGTTCGGGGGGATCGGTGCGGTGGAGCACCACTCCGAGTCCACCGAAAGCTACTGGCTGCACACCGCCGGCCTAAAGGTCGTGGTGCCGTCGACGCCGTCGGACGCGTATTGGCTGCTGCGGCAGTCGATCACAAGCCGCGATCCGGTGATCTATCTCGAACCCAAGCGGCGATACTGGGCGCGCGAACCAGTCGACACCACCGGCCCTGGTCTTCCCCTCGGCCAGGCGGCGATTCGGCGCTTCGGCAGTGACGTCACGGTGCTGACCTACGGCTCGCTCGTCGCGACGGCGTTGAGTGCGGCGGAGCTTGCCGAACAGCGCGGGTGGAGCCTGGAAGTCGTCGACCTGCGCTCGCTGAACCCGCTCGACTTCGACACCATTGCGGAGTCGGTGCGCAGAACCGGCCGCGCGGTGGTGATGCACGAGGGACCGCGCACGCTGGGGTTCGGTGCCGAGCTAGCGGCCCGTATCCAGGAGGAGCTGTTCTACGACCTGGAGGCGCCGGTGTTGCGTGCCACCGGTTTTGACACCCCATATCCACCGGCCCGGCTGGAGAAACTGTGGCTGCCAGGACCGGACAGGTTACTGGACTGCGTCGAACGGGCAATGGGGCAGCCATGACCGACGAGGTGAAGGACTTCCTGGTGCCGGACCTCGGCGAGAGCCTCGAGGACGCGACGATCACCGGCTGGAGCGTGTCCGTCGGCGATGAGGTCGAGCTCAATCAGACGCTGTGCACGGTCGAGACAAACAAGGCAGAGGTCGAGATACCCAGCCCGTACGCGGGCCGCATCGTCGAACTCGGTGGCGCCGAGGGACAGACGCTGGACGTCGGCTCGGTTCTGGTGCGCATCGCAACCGAAGCTGCAACGCCTGGTGTCAACGGCGCCACCCGCAACCCAGTCCTGGTCGGCTACGGCGCAGACGACGAAATGGACAGCAGCAGACGGAGTTCTCCCGAACCTCGTCCGCGTGCTAAGCCGCCGGTGCGCAAGCTGGCCGCCGAGTCCAATGTCGACCTGAGCCACGTTTCCGGCTCCGGCCCCGACGGCGTGATCACGCGCGAGGATGTTCTTGCCGCGGCGGGCAAGTCGGCGCCGATGCCGGACATGATCGCGGTGCGTGGCGTGCAAGCCGAGATGGCGCATCGAATGACGATGTCGCGCAGGGAGATAGCGGATGCCCATGCCAGTGTGAACGTGGACTGCTCCGGCCTGCTGCGGCTACGGGACCGCATCCGCGAACACGGGTTGGACATCACGCCGTTCGTGTTGACGCTGCGGCTGTTGACGATCGCGCTGCGGCATCACCCGAGGCTGAACTCGACGTGGGTGGACACCACCGACGGGCCGCAGATTCACCTGCACCCCGCCGTGCATCTGGGCTTCGGGGTCGCCGCGCCGCGGGGGCTGTTGGTGCCCGTCGTCAGCGACGCTCAGGACCAGACGACGCGGGAGCTGGCCGATGTCGTTGGCCGGCTGATCGACGGTGCGCGGGCAGGCACCCTCAAGCCGTCCGAACTGCAGGGCTCGACGTTCACGGTGTCCAACTTCGGTGCGCTGGGACTCGACGAGGGTGTGCCGGTGATCAATTACCCGGAGGCCGCCATCTTGGGCATGGGGGCGCTGAAGTCACGGCCCGTTGTGATCGACGGTGCGGTGGTGGCACGGCCGACGATGACGCTTACGTGCGCGTTCGATCACCGCATCGTCGACGGCGCCGAAGCCGCGGCGTTCCTATGCGAACTGCGCGACCTGATCGAGTCGCCGGAGCTGGCGCTGCTCGACCTCTAGCCCATCGGCCCGTCGGGAACAGGCGCGTCGCAGCGATCACGGAAGTCGGCGGCGGGTTGCCTGATAGCCCTCAGCTCGTCTCGCACCTGGGGGTTGGCATCGGCGTACGCTGCGATTTCCGTGCGCATCTCGTCCCTGGTCTTGCCTTTGAGGCCAGTGAAGAATGCGTTCACGTCTGGATGGGTGAACAGGTAAGACGACGTCGCCGCGTTCACGCCGGACATGACGCCGGCGAGGTCGGCGGCCGTGCAGTTCGGCGGATCGGCGGCGGCAGTCGCGGCGGTGCCAACGAGCGTCGCACCGGCGATCACGCCGGCGCCAATCAGGCTACGGAGAAACATGTTGAGGCTCCTTGATGTGAGTGGATGGTTAGGGAGAGTGATCAACGTCCGCGTCCGCCGCCGGGGCGGCCGGGACGTCCGATGTCGATGCCGCCGCCGGGTGGTGGCAGGGGAACGATCACATCGAGATCCCAGCCGTCGTCGCAGTACCACGGGTCGGCACAGTACGAGGGGTAGGCCGGTCCCGCCGACGGGGCGGTCGGTCCACCGCCGCGGACGGTTCCCTGGGCACACACGGTGGACGCCCCGGCGCTTGTGCACTCCGCCGATGCCGGTGAAGCGGCGATGACGCCAACGGGCATCAACATCACGGCAAATCCCAAACTCAGGTAGCGCTGTCTCGATCTCACGGCGGCTCCCTCCTAACTAGGTGGTGAAACCGGTATTTGCGGAGCGTATGTCCCAGTTGCCTAGCTGCGTGGGGGATTGGCGATTTCATGATCGTCAATTCTTTTGCCATGTCCGAACGTGACGGCCGATGCCGGTGTTAGTGTCCGATTTTGGGGATTCGAGGCAGGGGGCCAACATGGCTGAGGGCGACCGCGACTGGACCAAACCGGCGGCAATGGCGATCCCCAAGGAGGGGTACTTCGAGCTCGAACGGGGCCGGTATGGCCCGGTGTTCCCGAGGACTCCGGCCTGCCACGGGTTCTCCATCATCGCCAAGGTGAAAGAAGGCCGCGAAGAGGCCGTGCGGGCGTACGGGAAAACCATCGAGGAAACCATCGCGGCGAGCCCGGAGGCGTTGGCGCCGCTGCGACTGCACTACCTGCGGTGGAATCTCTTCGACATCGGTTCCGGCCTGCACTTCCAGTACATGGGCATCTTCGACACCGACTTCGACAAGTACACCGAGGACGCGGTGCAACTGTTCAGCGCGACCGGCGTCACGACGGTGTTCACGAATCTCGAGGGCTTCCCGGAGGATTGGAAGGAGAATCCCGAGGCGTTCATCAAGTTCGTCCGGGACCACCAGTGCCCCAGCTTCCTGGAGTACGGCGAATACCCCTACGTGACGGCAGACGAAATCAAGAAGGCATTGAAGCTCAAGGCCGCCTTCTCGGACATGCTCGACCAGATGCAGTGAATGCTTGAACTCGACGACATTCAGCACATCCTGCTGACCCGCACGCCGGCCATCACCGGGCGTTACGAGTTCCTGTCGTTCGACACTCCGGAGGGCGGACGCGCGTGGCTGTCGGAGTTGTTGGACAAGACGCAATCGGCTACGGATGCGACGTCCACGCTGGAGAGTTCCGACCGCTGGGTCACGCTGGCATTCACTTGGAATGGCCTGCGCGCACTCGGTGTGTCGGATGAATCGCTAGCGAGTTTTCCCGACGAGTTCCGCGAAGGCATGGCATCGCGGGCCAGCATCTTGGGGGACACCGGCGCGAACGCACCCGAGAACTGGGTCGGCGGGGTGGCAGGAGATGACCTGCACGCGATCGCGATCCTGTTCTCGCGCACCGACGAACAGTGCCGTCGCTCCATCGAGGAGCACGACAAACTATTGGCAAGAACCGACGGTGTCCGCAGCCTGTCGTTCCTCGATCTCAACGCGACGCCGCCCTTCAACTACGCCCACGACCACTTCGGCTTCCGCGACCGCTTATCCCAGCCGGTGATGAAGGGCTCCGGCGAGGAGCCCACCCCGGGTTCGGGCGCTGCTTTGGAGCCGGGAGAGTTCATTCTTGGCTACCCCGATGAAGACGGGCCCGTCGCCAACCTCCCTGAGCCCGAAGTGCTGTCGCGCAACGGCAGCTACATGGCGTATCGACGGCTGGAAGAACACGTTGCGAACTTTCGCGACTATCTCCGCGAGAATTCCGACACGCCGGAAGGCGAGGAGTTGCTTGCGGCGAAGTTCATGGGGCGCTGGCGCAGCGGCGCGCCGCTCGTGCTGGCGCCGGACAAGGATGATCCCGAATTGGGCGCGGATCCCATGCGCAACAACGACTACAACTACAAAGAGATGGATCCGTTCGGCTACGCGTGCCCACTGGGTTCACACGCGCGACGTCTGAATCCGCGCGACACCGCGCACTACATGAATCGTCGGCGCATGATCCGACGTGGCGCGACCTACGGACCTGCTCTACCGGACGGCGCTCCCGATGACGGGGTGGATCGCGGGATCGCCGCGTTCATCATCTGCGCGAACCTGATCCGTCAGTTCGAGTTCGCGCAGAATGTCTGGATCAACGACAAGGCCTTTCACGAACTCGGAAACGAACACGATCCGATCTGCGGCACTCAGGACGGCACCTTGGATTTCACCGTCCCGAATCGTCCGATTCGCAAGGTGCACAAGGGGATCCCGGCGTTCACGACATTGAAGGGCGGCGCGTATTTCTTTCTGCCCGGCATGAAGGCCATGCGCTATCTCGCAACGCTGGGCGAGTGAGGGGTCAACAATGGCTGGACTCGCACGGGCACGCACGTACAATCAGAACCACGTCGCCCGTCCGCACACCGGCGGACGCCGAATCAGCATCTACTGGACGTGGAGCTATCCCTGGGAATCGCAACGGGATCCGTCCGAGGTCTATAACCGCTTCTCTACGATCACCGAGGTCCGCAATGTCGCATGGCCCGCATACGAGACACCAGAGTATGACGCGGCGAATTTCCTCCAAGGCATCGCGGGGACCCTGGAGTTGTTCCATCGGTCCACGCTGGATTTTCAAGCATTGGCGGAGGAGGCGACCGGCCACCCGGTGGCGGTTTTCCAGCGCATCGACCAGGCCGGCTACAAGCTCCCGATCGACGAACGAATCCTGGCCGACACCGACACGTTGATGGTGTTCGGACTCGATCACCTGCTGTCGCAGCAGGAAGCCGCGCCGGAGGAGATCGCCGCCATCACCGAGTGGCTCAAGCAGGAGGGCACCTGCCTGTTGCTGGCGCCGCATCACGACGTCGGTTTCACCGACGATTTCGCGCAGCGGCAGGTGGAGTACGAGCACCACGGCGACCGGCTAGTGCCCCGACAGCAGAGGTTCGGTCAGTACACCCGCTCATTGATGAAGGCGCTTGACGTGCCGGTTCACAACATCTGGGGGCTGCGGCCCGCCGTCGTCGAGGGCACCAAGGAGATCGCTCCGCTGACCGGCTTCCGCGATCTGGATACACCGCGGCTGCTCACCGACGTCACGACATTCAACTTCCATCCGCACCTGCCGCACTATGAGCTCACGGTCCCGGAAAGCGACGGCTTGCGTGTACTCGGGCGGCAGCGAGTCGATCCGAACAGGCCGCACCCGTTCACTGCCGAGGGCAACACCGAGTTCAACGCGTTGATCTGGATGCCGCCGGCAGGTCAACGTGCTGGTGACATCGTCCTCATCGACTCGACGCACTTCACGACGCTGTTCGGTGGTACAGACAGCCTGCGCAATCTGTGGCGCAACCTCGCGCTGATGACGATGTAGGTCAGCGCTTCTGGGCCGCAGCGAGGCGGGCAGCGAACTCGGGGGAGAGGATCGACGTCGCCTGGGGCCCGAGTTCGGTGTCGACTGCGATGCTGTGCTGGTCGGTGTCGACGAATCCAGGGTTGGCGGTGGCGCGCATCGATGCTTTGGTTGAGAGGACAACATCTCGAGGGGCGGCGGCCGGGCCAGCGGCCAATTCGCGTGCGGCCGCGACGGGATCGTCGGCGACGGTGAGCGCGAGGCCGTAGCGGACGGCCGCTTCGGCATCGAAGCGCATGCCGAAGAGCAGAGAAGCCCGCGCCACTTGCGGGCCGACCGCGCGCTGCAGCATCCACGTCGCACCGCCGCCGGGATGGATGCCCAGCTTCTGGAACCGCGGGTCGAATAGCGCTGAGGGACCAGCGATCCGGACATCGGCGGCCAGCGCCAAGTTCAGCCCTGCGCCGACCGCTGCGCCGTTGACAGCAGCGATCGTCGGGAGTGCGCAGTTCGCAACGGCCAGGAAGCCGTCATAGATTCCGCGCAGACCGTCCTCGGTCGCCTCGCCGAGTGCGGTGAGATCGGCGCCCGCGCAGAACGCTTTGCCTGCGCCGGTGACGATCAGCGCGTGGACATCGGTGTTGGCTTCGGCGGCATCGACGGCAGCGCGCAGTGCCGCCGAAATCTCGTTGGTGACGGCGTTACGACGGTCGGGGTCATTGACCGTGATCAGGGCGACGTGGTCGGCGATATCGACAAGTACCGGATCGGACACGCGCCTCAGCCTAATGACCGTCTCCATTCAGAAGGGTGGCGCTACCTCGTTCTCGGTGCGTTCGGCTTTTATGCGTGCGGCGTATTCGGCGGCGCGGGTGCGGCGTCGCCTCGGCATCAGCAGGGTGCGGGACGCCGATGGCGCCTCCGTCTTTGGTGGCGGCGGTAAATCGGCCGTCGTCGTGTCCCAATTCGGGAAGAACAGGCGGCTGCCGGGCTTGGTTGTGTATGTCCTGCCGCTCGGAGATGTCCAGATCACTGTGCCATCAGGCAGCTGTACATCCCGCCACCCGCCGATTCCGGAGTAGAAGGTCTTCATCAAGTGGTGTTTCCGACACGTGCACTTCAGGTTTGATGCGTGGGTCGGACCGATCGGATACGGGATGGTGTGGTCGATATCGCACCGATCGGCTGGCACGTCGCAGCCCGGAGCCCGGCAGGTGAGGTCGCGCATGCGGACGAACTCGGCCAGCTCTGCCGACGGCCGGTAGTGCGGCTCAGGTTCGGCGCTTGGCATCCTGATCGGTCGGACCTTGGCGCCGCTGCGAATCAGGTCGGACAGCAGCGGCGTCGGCACGATGCCCTCGCCGAGGATCAGTGCCGCAGCCGGCTTCTGTGTTGCGGCCTCCACTGCTGATTGCTCTGCCAGTACCCGGATCACGACGTTGGAGGAACTCGGTGCGGCGCCTGCGGGGCAGGTGTGGGAACCGCATCTGCACGCCAGCCGGTCATTTCCTGCGGCCATGGCGCCGACGGCGTCTGCTCGCCGTTCTCCGATGGTGCGCGGATCGTCCTCGCAGACGCTGTGCACCATGTCAGCGAGCCGACGTTTGAGAACCGCGGCGTCGGTCGCCAGCAGCCGCCCCCACACCGACGTGGTTTCGGCCGGATCGTCGAGATCTCCGACGTTGAAGTCCCTGGTCTGCGCCGATGATTCAGTTCGGCGTACCGCGGCGGGGTCGTACCGATAGACCCACGCGTCGATGGCCTGCCCGAGTTTGTCCTCTGACAACGGACCCCATGTGATCGCGTGCTCAGCCACTGCGGCGTCGATCAGTGCCAGGGCCTCACCGTCCTCGACGAGCTGGGTGCGCCAAGTGATCGACGAGACGATCCGCGAGCTGAGCACTCCGCGCAGAAATAATGCCGCAACGCGGGGTAGGCGGTCGCGTAGGGCGATCGCGATGCGCATCTGTGCAGATGCTCGGCGATGCCCGATCGTCATCGCCGAGGCCACTTCGGCGGCGGCCGAGTCCCAGGGGTCGAATGCGCAGTGTGCGCGTTCGTCGTCATCATCAACTCGGCGGCGGGCAAGTTCAGCGATTGCAGCCATTCGCCGGGCTGCCGCTGCCGCCTCAGCCCGCGTGTTCTCCTCGATCGCGGCGACCACTGTCATGTCATCCGCCGCCGCGAACTCTGATTCGAACATACATTCGATTATGCCAGACGCCACCGACACGTTCAGACGATAATCACACCCTGAAACCAAAGTGACGCAAGTGAATTCAGCGCATGCCAACATCTGGCGTCCCCGAATTCAGCCATGAGGTGCAGGCTCGCGACGAACGTGATGAGGTCGAATCGGCGCGCGCCGCGTCATAGGTGTCGAACGACTCGTGGGAAATGCCGACGTGCTCATGCGACGCCAGCCGGGGCGTTACCGGTGACCGACCGGGATACCGGGGCGAGTCGTTGGGCGAGAAGGCTGTCTCCGCAACCGACATCGACCAACCAGGGGTGGTACGCGGTGTTGTGGTTCCAGTATTCGCCGTCGCCGGTTATCGCCACGGGACGACTATGCCGCCGCGCCCTCCGCCTCGCTCGCCGGGGTGTGCTCGGGCAAGTCCACCGTGGTGGGTTCGGGTTCCTCGGTCTTCGTAGGCTGCGTCGGGGTTGGGATCGCCGAGCTTTCCACCGTGGCAACCGGTTTCGTTTCGGTGGCAGTGGAACCTTCGAGCCCCGTTGATCCTGGGACCGCCTTCAGGCTGTCACGCACGACGTTGGTCAACAGCTTCGGATCCTCGTCGGTCGCAGACTTGGGCTCCTCGCCCAGCCGTGCCGTGGTCTGCGTGGTGGTGAATGTCGTCACCGCAGTCTTGTTCGACGATGCCGACGAGCCGCCGCCCGCGACATTCTGCAGGCCCTGCAGGATCGCGCCAGGTATCTTCGCGACGGTCGAGATGATGTCGCTCGGCGGCGGGAAGAGCCGCGCCGGCTGATACTTGCTCGGATCCGCGGGGATCGGGTTTCCGTTGATGTAGGCCGAGTTCACTAGAACCGTCAGGAGAGGTTCGGTGAGGTCGGCGATGAAGTTGCCGAACGGCACGAAATCGCGGATCAGGTTCGTCAGCGGCAGGCCGTTGCTGGTGTACGTGACGTACGTCGTGTTGCCGCGCTTCGTGACGTATGCGGCGACCCGATCGCCCGGTGGCACGACGCCGCACTGTGCATCGGGGCAGGGCAGCGACAGCCCGTTGTCGGTGACGCCGCACGTGTTCGCGGCACCGCAGGTGGCGTCGACCGGGAGAGTGAGCTCGTTCTGGTTCAGGTGCCGGTACAGGTACGCCACCAATGAGTTGACCGCAGCCAACGGGTTCCAGAAGTCGACCGGCGCACTCGAGTTGTAGTCGTACGCGTAGCCGGTGTTGATCTGTGGTGCGGCGGTGTCGCTCGGCGTTGGCAGCGGGTTCACGCCGATCAGTGCGAACAGCGGGTAGGTGGTGCCGAATCCGCCGGTGGGCCGGGATACGTCGTTGTCCAGGACGAACAGCGTCTTCGGCAGAGCCGGGTCGTGCACAGCATCGAGCTGCCGGAGCAGCAGGCTGGCGTTCGCAGCGCCCCAGCCCGACGCAAGGATCGCGTTCGTCTGACCGGAGTGCGCCTGAAGGGCCTCGTTGATGCCCGCCACCCCGCTGTAGAAGTTGACGTGCACCACGCCGCCCTCGGTCGTGTACGGCGCCGCATTGAACTTGCCCTGGAAGAAGTCCTCGTTGCCGCTGCCGTCGGGATGTGTCGAGCTGCCGACCACGATCAGGGCCGCGAGGTCATAGGGCGACGCCGATACCGACTCGGGCTGGGTCGCGGCAACTGCTGCGATGCTCGACGCGACCCCGACTGCCGCGAGGCTCATCGCGAACCTGCCCGCCCGCCGCCTGCCGGCTTTGCTCATCGCGCTTACGATAGCAACAATTTTTGGCTCACCAGAAGGTTGCGACAGGACTAGCCTCAGCTGGTGGCGGCTAAGGCCAATGCGTTGGGTGAGTTCTTGCGGGCACGCCGCGAGCAGGTCCGGCCGGAGGATGTCGGGCTGGAGAGCGGTGCCAGGCGCCGCGTCGCTGGTTTGCGCCGGGAGGAGCTGGCGTTACTCGCCGGCATCAGCCTGGACTACTACCTGCGGCTCGAGCAGGGGCGCGACAAGAACCCGTCGGCCCAGGTGTTGGATGCGCTCGGTCGGGCACTGCGCCTCGACGTGCAGGCCACCGAGCATTTGCACCAGCTGGCCGGTCAAACCAGCGGCGGCGGCGGCGACGTCCCAGGTATCGCCGCCGACGGCGTCGAGCAACTGATCGAACAGTTTCCAGTGCCGGCGATCGTGGCCAGCCGGTGCCTCGATGTGTTGGCGGCCAACCGCATCGCTTGTGCGCTGTCCCCGGGATTTACTCCTGGACAGAATTTCCTGCGGTGGCGGCTTCTGGATCCCGCCGCGCGCGAGTTGTACGTGGATTGGGACGAGGCGACTGAGGTCGCGGTGAGTGGCCTCCGTGAAGCGGCCGGCAGTAATCCCGATGATCCCAGCGTCCGGTCGCTGGTCGACGAATTGTCCACCACCAGCGGGCGTTTCCGGGAACTATGGGCGCGGGCAGATGTGGGTTACCGGTTCGGCATCATCCACATGCGCCACCCGACCGTCGGCGATTTGTTCTTGTATCGCAACAGGTTCAACCTTCCGTACTCGGGCGGCCAGCACATGCTGGTTTATCGCGCCGAACCCGGAAGTGCCTCCGCGAAGGCGTTGGAAGAATTGCGCGCGCTGTAACACGCAAAGATTCGGCGTGCTGAGACGCGCGGTTGCGCCTCAGCACGCCGAAGGTGTGAGTCAGCCGGCAGCAGGGGCCAACGACTCGATACCTTGTTCCACTTTGTTGGTCGTCTGGCGTGCACTCAGGGCGGACACGATCTCCGTGGTGCCGATGAGGACGAGCCAGGTTCCAGCGATGATCGCAAGCACGACGATGGAGCTGATCGGCCAGACAATCGTCACGACGCCGGCGAGGACGGTCAGGATTCCCGCGAAGACGTACCAGCCGCGGCTTGGCAAGACCGGAACGTCGATCGCCATCGCGGTCGCCACGACCCCTTGGAAGATGAATCCGACACCGATCCATGTCGCCAGCATCCACACGGCGGCGCCGTTGTTGAAGTCGCGGAAGGCAAAGTAGCCCAACACAACCGACAGAACGCCGGTGACGAACAGCATGATGCGACTGCCCGCGGAGACGTGGAGTGTGAATGCCCCGACGGCCTGTGCGATGCCCGACACCAGCAGATAGCCGCCGAACACCACTGAGGCCACGACGATCGAGTCGCCGGGCCAGATCAGCACCAGGACACCCAGGCCGAGGGTCAACACCCCCAGGGCGAGCGCCGATTTCCACAATTGGCTTACTGCTTTCATTTACTTCTCCTTCCGGTCTGTCATCGAGAACTTCTCTCCGACAATGGTTTTAATTTGGTGTCCGCTTGGCCAGGAAGCTGACTCGCCACTCGACCGGCGTCTACGCCGCCAAGAGCGCGTCACACGCCTGTGGAATTCCTGTGAGGGTGTCCCTGCTACTACCAGGATCAGTGGGACCGCGCTGACGATCCATTCGCCGGAATTGTCAGCACACTCCGTGCGTCCTTGTGGTCGCAAGTTCGGCAATCAAGTGCAAGGAGCAGCTGATGTCCACGATCCACTTCCACCAGACGACCACCGCGACGCCCGAGCAATTCGTGGCCGGGCTTACCGACTTCGGACCGGGACGCTCGAAGGTCTTCAAGAACAGCGCCGATTCATATCTCAAGGTGCATCAGCTGGGCACTCGTGACGCCGATGTCACCGAGGGCTCGGGCGGCGTCTGGGAACGCCTGCACTACGACTGGTCCGATCCCAACCACGTCAAACTCACGACCACCGACTCCAACATGTTTGGCGGTGCGTCGGGTTACACCTACACGCTGATACGGCAGCCCGACGGCACCACCGACGTCGACGTCGTCATCGTTCGCGAGGGCAAGAACTTCAAGGGCCGGGTGCTCTCGGGTCTGCTCGGATCCGTGGCTAAGGGATCCTTACGAAAGGCCTTCGTCAACAGCGTCAAGGCCATCGAAACCCGCAGCGTCGCGAGCTCGGCCGACCAGTGAGCGGCTGGCGACCGCGACAGTCGGACCAAACCGCTTGGTGCGGAACTCGACCGTGATCGACGGATCGGCGTGGCGGGCGAGCGCACTCAGCGCCGACGGGCTATACGCGCGCAGCGAGCTGATGATCCCGTCGTGCGTCAGCGGGACCAGCCGGATGAACGGCAGCACGGCCGCAAGCACCAAGACGTGGGCCGGAGCGGGCGGCCTGCGGAGATCGATGACCAACAACTTGTCCGCCACCCGCGTCCCTTCGGCGAACACACGGGCGGCCATCTCCGGCGGCAGATGATGCAACGACAACGCGAACACCGCCAGGTCGTATGACCTGTCCGGGGCGTCGATCGCGGTGGCGTCCATTTCCCGCACCGTGGCGCGTGGGTGCCTACCGAGCTCGCCGTCGGCGACCTCGGTCATAAACGCTGGATCGATGTCGGTCACCGTTACTTGTGCGGTGGGATGACCGTCCAGCAGCTTCTCCGACAGGCCACCGAGGCCTGCACCGAGTTCGAGGATCCTCGGTGATTCGACACCCGCAACCTCGTCGAGCGCGATCCTTGCGCACTTGGTGTAGATGCCGAATCTCTTTCGCCGGCCGCCGCGGTCGAGCGACTGGACCACCTTGCGCTTCAGATGATCGACGTCGTCGCGGTCGAGATACTCGAGCCGGTTGGTCTGCAATCGCTGATCCAGCCAGGAGGCGTCCGGTCCGCCTCGGGGCATGCTCACGATGTCAAGGGTTCTGGTGTTCATCGCCACGCCACCTCAGGAATCCAATGAAAGTTTGAGCTGCTCAACGTATTTGGCGAGTGAATCGGTGGTCAGCATCTCCATATGTGTGGAGTCCACCGTGTGCGTCGCAATGTCCCCGGTCACGTACGGTCGCCATGTCTGCAGGGGAGATGAGTCACTCTTCTCGACCTCGCGCGTCGCGGAGAAGATGACCATGTCGCCGTCGAAGACGTCCGGCCCATGATCCTGCAGGTACAACAAGTTGACGCTGACGCTTTGCACCATGAACTCCATCAGCTGTTTGGGCGGCAGCGGAATCCCCGCGCTCTCCAGCTGTTGGCGGATCAGCTCGACCGCCTGATCGAACGTAACCGGCTCTGACTGTTGTGGCACAGCAATATGATTGAGCCGCAGTACGTGTTCGAGGAATTCACTTGGGTTCGACGCCTGGTCCTTCGTGATGACCCGGTTGGCGCTGAATGCATCGTCCAGCAGCACCAGCTTTTCGACAACACATCCCCGGCGCCGAAGCTCGATGGCCAGTTCGTGGGCGATGACGCCACCGGCGGACCAGCCGAGAAGCTTGTAGCGACCGCCGGGCGAAACCGATTGCAGCCTGTCTGCATAGCTCGCCGCCATCTCGCGAATCGATCGCGGCTCGACTTCGCCGTCGTTCGGGATCTGGTTGATTCCGATGATCGGGCAATCGAAATGCTCGGCCAGGGGCCGATAGGACCAGCTGAGCCCGAAGCCGTCGTGAATACAACACACCGGTACGCCCGCACCCTTGTTGAAGTGCTCAACGGGGGGGACTTCAACGGAGTTGTCGTGACTGCCCAGCTGCTGGCTCAAGCTTCTGACGGACGGTGAGTAGAACACGGTGCGCACCGCTAGATGGGCTTTGAGTGTGGTGTTGACCGCGGCGATCACCCGCATGGCGGAAAGCGAATCCCCACCGAGGTCGAAGAACGAGTCGTCGATTCCAACGGACTCCAGACCCAGCACCTGAGCGAAGATGGACGCGATGACCTTCTCGGTCTCCGTCTGCGGCGCCTGGAATGGGGTTGCCACGAACACCGGTGCCGGCAGCGCCTTTCGGTCGAGCTTGCCCGACGAGTTCAGCGGGAAGTTCTCGAGCGCCACGATCTGCGCCGGCACCATGTATGCGGGCAGCCGCTCACTCAACCGCTTCCGAACCGCGCTGATCTTGGTGTTGGTCTGAGGATCGTTCGCGTGGGCGATGGTGCGTTGGTGTTCGTCGACGGGGGGTAGGTAGACGTTCGTGAGTGGCGGTGTCTGCTTGGTCCCGTTGGTGGGGATGAAGACGGCATCGAGGGTGCCAGGCTGTGCGCCCCACGTGATGGCGACGTCGTACCCGCTTGCCTCACCGATGTCGTACAACTGCTCGGGGGTTGCGGTGTCGGGACCGGCTTCGGTGATTGCCTCGGCAATGGGTAGGCCGGCGGCCACAGCGTGTGCGATTCGAACATCGTCGGCCAGCCCGGTGCGGGGGATCCCTGCGATGCGAATGGCATCGCGTCGCTCCGCCACCAGCTGACTGTGCAGCCCCTGCAATCCAGCGCATTCGGCCCACGTCCAGGTGGGTGCGCCGGCCAGTGTACGTACTGGTGCCGGGGTCTTGTGGATGACGACGTCGTACCGGTACCGGTTCAGCTCGTTGTCTGCCGCCCCGCGCTTGACTTGGAGGTCCAGTCCGCCGATTGACGGGTTGTCTGCGGCCAAGGTGGTGAAAAACTCCGGAGCCAAGAGCAATTCGGGTTCGGTGACGATGGCACGATGCACCCGCTGGCGGATCTCGGCGGTGTCGGTGGTGGTGGCGCGGGCCAGGGCGACCGTGGTTTGGAACGCGTCCTGCAGCGCGTGGTTGCGTACGTCGCCGATGAACAGTGAGCCACCGGGCGCCAGAAGATCGACAGCCTTGTCGATGAGGTCTGCGAGATATGCCGCGTTGGGGAAGTACTGGACAACCGAGTTGAGAATGATGGTGTCGAAGTAGCCCCGTTGAAGGTTCTCGGTGACGTGCGCGGGTTGGGTCAGCAGCTCGACGCGGTCGCGCCACGGGATCTGCTCCATTGAGCGGGCGAGGTTGCCGATGGCCACCGGTGACATGTCGGTGGCGACATACCGTTCAGACTGCGGGGCGATCTGTGACAACAACAACCCCGAGCCGACGCCGATCTCCAACACTCGCCGCGGCTGCAGCGCCATGATGCGTTCGACGATGGCCGAACGCCATTCCTCCATCTCGTGCAGTGGAATCGGCTCGCCGGTGTAGCTGCTGTTCCAACCGCGGAAATCGACGCCGAAGCCCGACTGCTCGTCTTGCGCGCCGTACAGCTCGTCGTAGACCTGTTGCCAGTCTTCGACGACTTCGGAGTCGTGGCCGGCGCTGGTGGTGCGATCGAGGGTGACGTAAGCGACGAGCTGGGCGTCGCTGTCGCTCTGGTGCACCGCCGCAATGGCCTGGGTGACTTCTGGGCAGGACAGCAGAGTGCTTTCGATTTCGCCGAGTTCGACGCGATAGCCCCGGAGCTTGATCTGGTCATCGGCACGTCCGACGTACTGCAGCTGCCCGTCGGCGCTCCGGCGCACCAGATCCCCGGTGCGATACATCCGCGCTCCTGGTCTGCCGAACGGGCAGGCCACAAACCGCGACGCGGTCAATCCGGCCCGGCGGACATAGCCGACTCCCAGTCCGGCACCCGCGATGTACAAGTCACCGACCACCCCGGCCGGCACGGGCCGCAACCACCGATCCAAAACGGCGAACGCAAGATTCGCCAACGGCGCACCGACGGGGCTGACCTTGCTGTCGATATCGCCGTCCACGATCTCTCGGAACGACGCATGCACTGTCGTCTCGGTGGTGCCGTACATGTTGATCAAGCGCGGGCTTCGTGGGTGGTCGTCCTTCCACCTCCGAAGGCGTTGCGGCTCAAGTGCTTCACCGGCGAAGATCACCGCCTGCAGGCTCAGCTGCTGCCCGAGCTCGGGTGCCAGCGCGTCGGCGGTTTGCAACGCGTAGAACGCCGAAGGGGTCTGGCTCAGGACGGTGACCTGCTCGCTGACGAGTAACGAGTGGAAGTCGTCCGGCGAGCGAGACATCCACTCGGGCACCACCACCAGTCGCCCGCCGTGCAGGAGCGCGCCCCAGATCTCACACACCGAAACGTCGAATGCCAACGAGTGCCACTGCGACCATACCTGCCCTGCAAGGTCGAGGCGGGCGTCGAGCGAATCGAGCAGCTGCGTTACGTTGTGATGGGTGATCGCAACACCTTTGGGAAGGCCGGTGGTACCCGAGGTGTAGATGAGGTAGGCGATGTCGTCGGGTGCTGGCGTGGACAAGGCGGTGGTGGGTTGGCTGCCGATACGGTCATCGTTGATATCGATGACCGGCAGATCGCACCCGTCCAGCCGGTCGGCCAGCCCCGTCGTCGTGATCGCGGCGATCGGTGCGGCATCGGCAAGCATGAACTCCATCCGCGCCGCCGGCACAGCGGGATCGATCGGCAGGTAGGCCGCGCCGGTTTTCAGTACTGCCAAGATCGCCACGATCGCCTCGACGGACCGTTGGAACAGCAGGGCAACATATTTCCCCGGCTCTGCTCCGTAGTCAGTTAGCAAGTGCGCTAACTGGTTCGAGGCCTCATCGAGATCCCGGTACATCATGGACGTTCCTTCGAACGTCGCAGCGACTGCTTCGGGAGTACGCGCTACCTGGGCGGCCCATAGCGTCGGAATCGACTCCCGGAGTATGGGCGCGGTCAGCACGTCGCGGTTGCTGATCACGTCGAGGCGGGCCCGCTCGTCGACATCGAGCAGATCCATCGATGACAACCGCCGCGTCGGGTCGGTGGCCATGGCCATCATCACCCTCTGCAGCCGGTCGATCAACGTTTCGATGCTTTCGGCGTCGAACACATCGGTTCGGAACTCGACGCCTCCGCTGATCCCTGCGGGGTCACCAGTCTCGGTGAAGCGTTCGGCCAGGTTGAACAAGAGGTCCATGCGGGCGGTCTGGGTGTCCGCTCGCATCTGAGTGACCTGGAGGTCGTCCAGCGATAGTCCGGCGGTCGCGTCATTCGTATCGAGTCCGGAGAAATTCTGCCAGGCCAGCATCACCTGGATCAGCGGCTGATGGGTAAGGGATCGGGTGGGGTTGAGCCGCTCGACCAGTACCTCGAACGGCACGTCCTGGTGCTCGTAGGCGGCCAGGCCGCGCCGGCGCACCTGCGTAAGCAGGTCGGCAAAGCTGGGATCGCCTGACACATCGACGCGCAACACGAGGGTGTTGACGAAGAATCCCACCAGTTCGTCGAGTGCCGGGTCGCGACGTCCGGCGATCGGGAAGCCCACTGCCACATCTGAGCTGGCGCTCAGCCGTGACAGAAGAACCGCCAATGCGGCCTGGACAACCATAAAGCTGGTCGCGTTGTGCTCCGCGGCCACCTCACGGACGCGCTGCTGCAACTCGGCGGGCCAATCGACCATCACCCTGGCGCCGCGGTAATCCGCGACCGGGGGATAGGGCCGGTCGGTAGGCAGCGGGAGGTACTCGGGCATCCCTGCCAAGGCGTCCTGCCAGTAGGCAAGCTGCGCCGCGATGGGGCTCTCACTGTCGTCGAGGTCGCCAAACTGCGCGCGCTGCCACAGGGTGTAGTCGACATACTGCACAGGCAGCGGCGGCCAGCCCGGGGCCTGGCCATGCCTGCGTGCCTGATACGCCACACCGATGTCTCGCGCCAGCGGAGCCAGCGACCAGCCGTCAAAAGCGATGTGGTGCACGACGATTCCCACCACATGTTGGTCGGGCCCGACCGAGTAGATCTGCGCACGCGCCGGGATCTCCGCCGACAGATCGAACCGGTATCCCGCCAGCGTCATCAATTCGCCCGTCAACTCCTGCTCAGGTAGTGACACCACGAGCGGGCCCTCCCGCCGCCACATTCCGGCCTGGGCGGGCACCACATGCTGGAACGGCACACCGTCGACCTCGGGGAATATGGTGCGCAAGGATTCGTGGCGAGCGATGACATCATCGAGGGCGGCGGCCAGCGTCTCGACATCCAGCGGCCCGCTGATCCGGAAAGCGGTTGGCACGTTGTACGTCGCAACCCCGCCCTGCATCTGGTCGATGAACCACAGCCTGCTCTGCGCGAACGACAGCGGAACCGCTTCGGGCCGCTCGCCGGCCACCATCGGCGCGCGTCCACCAGCGCCTTCCCCGATACGGGTCGCCAGTTGGGCGACGGTGGGCGCGTCGAACAGGGTGTGTACCCCGAGGCCGGCGTCGAGGCCGGTGTTGATCGCGGCGATCACCCGCATCGCCATGATGCTGTCGCCGCCGAGGTCGAAGAACGAGTCGTCGACACCCACCCGCTCGACTCCCAGCACCTGGGCGTAGATGCCGGCCAGGATCTCCTCGACCGCGGTGGTCGGGGCGCGGTAGTGACCGCCATCCACATATTCCGGCGCCGGAAGCGCACGGGTGTCGAGTTTTCCGTTGACCGTCAACGGCAGCGTCTTCAGGACCACCACGGCTGTCGGGACCATGTAGGAAGGGAGGCGATCGGCCAGCGCGTCACGGACCGCTGCGGGATCGACTGTGCCGGAAGCTGATTCGGTGACGTAGCCGACAAGACGCTTGTCGCCTGGGCGGTCTTCGCGGGCGATGACGGCGGCGTGCTCGATGCCGTCTTGTTCGGCTAGCGCGGCCTGGATCTCGCCGAGTTCGATGCGGTAACCGCGAATCTTGACCTGTTCGTCGGCGCGGCCGAGATACTGCAGTTGCCCGTCGGCGGCCCAGCGCACGAGATCTCCGGTGCGATACATGCGCGCGCCGGGCTCCCCGAACGGACAGGGCACGAATCGCGATGCGGTCAACCCGGGGCGGTGCCAGTACCCGGTACCGACGCCGCGGCCTGCCACGTACAACTCACCGACCACCCCGGCCGACGCCGGCCGCAACCACTCGTCGAGGACGAACAACGCCGCACCGGGTACCGGCGACCCGATCGGCACCGGACCCGAACCCGCCGTCATGGGCGCGCTGATCGTGGCGTACACCGTGGTCTCGGTTGGGCCGTATCCGTTGATCATCACCCGCCCGGGTGCCCATCGGTCCACCACCTCGGCGGGGCAGGCTTCACCGGCGACCATCAGCGCCACCGAATCCAGCCCCTCATGCGGCAGTACCGCTACCGCGGAAGGGGTTTGGCTCAACACGCTGACGCGTTCGGCTACCAGCAAGGCGTGGAGGTCGTCCGGCGAGGCCGCCACTTCTTCGGGGACGACCACCAGCCGTCCGCCGAACAACAGGGCGCCCCAGATCTCCCAGACCGAGAAGTCGAAGGCCAACGACGAACACTGCGTCCACACCTGACCCGGTGTCCACCGCAAGCCGAGATCGATCGAGTCGAACAGCCGGGTCACGTTGTGATGAGTAACCGCAACGCCTTTGGGGACCCCGGTGGTGCCCGAAGTGTAGATGATGTGGGCGATATCGTCGGGTGCCGGAGCCGGTAGTGCGGTGCTCGGTTGGGTTTCGATGCGGGGGTCGTTGACGTCGATGACGGCCAGATCGGATTCCTGCAGCCGGGGGCGCAGTTCGGTGGTGGTGATCGCGGCGATCGGTGCTGCGTCGGCGAGGATGAACTCGATGCGCGCCGCGGGCACTGCCGGGTCGATCGGCAGGTAGGCGGCGCCGGTCTTGAGCACCGCCAGGATCGCCACGATCGCCTCGGCGGAGCGCGAAAGCAGAAGTGCTACACACTGTCCGGGGCCCACGCCATGGTCGGCCAAGAGATGCGCCAGCCGGTTGGCGGCCTCGTCGAGCTCGCGGTACGACATCGAACGCTCACCGCAAACCAACGCCACCGCCTCAGGTGTGCGCGTGACTTGGGCCGCGTACTGCTCCGGAATGGATACCGGCGACGTTGGCTCGGTCAACACCGCCCGATTGCCCAACTCGTCCAGGCGGACGTGCTCATCGGCATCAAGCGCATCCATCGACGAGATCGGCTGTGTGGGGTCGGCGGTCATGTCGACCAACACCTGCTGTAGCCGCCGGACGACTGCATCGATGCCGGCGGGGTCGAAGACGTCGGCGTCGAATTCGACGCGCAGGAACAGCTCGTCGTCCGAACGCGCTTGGAGCGTCAACGGGTAGTGGGTGGATTCGGTGCCGCTGATCTCGGTGACCGCCAAGTCATCGACAGCCGAAAGCGCTTCCGTGTCGACGGGGTAGTTCTCGTAGACGAAGAGGGTGTCGAACAGCTGGTCCTGGCCGGTGACGCGGTGAATCTCGCTCAGCGCGAGGTGCTGGTGGTCGAGTGTGTTGTTGCGTGCCTCCTGAAGTTGGTCGAGCAGCTCGGAAACAGTGGTGTCCGGTGTGATGGCTGCCCGGACAGGCACCGTGTTGATTAACAGGCCGACCATCGATTCCGCACCGGGCACCTCAACGGGGCGGCCGGAGACCGCGGTACCGAAGACGACGTCGTGGTGGCCGGTGAGCCACATCAGCACCTGCGCCCAAGCGCCCTGCAGCACGGTGTTGACGGTGGTGTGGCACGATCGCGCCAATTCACCGAGAGCCCTGGTGGTTTCGGCGGGGACGCGATATGAGGACGTGCTTCGCGGCCCGAGCTTTATCTGTCCGGCCGGCCCCACCAGTGTAGGGGTTTCGAAGCCGGCGAGCGCCGCGCGCCATGCTGCGTGGGCGGCATCGAGGTCTCGATCATCCAGCCATGTGACGAACCGGCGATATGACGCGGCGGGGGGCAGATGCTGTCCGCAGTAGTTGGCGAATATGCCCTGCAGGAGGATCGGCAGCGACCAGCCGTCGAGAACGATGTGGTGATTGGTCATCACGAAGCGGTGTCGATCGGGTGCGGTGCAGATCAATGTTGCTCGAATGGCGGGCGGGTCGGCGAGGTCGCACACCGCGGCGCGTTCGTCGGCGCAAACCTGTTGGATCTGCTCCTCGGAGTCCAGTTCGACATGCTGCCAGGGCACGACAGGGGCCGCGGGGATGATTTGCACCGGTGGGTCGAACTGGTCGCAGAATCGCGCGGCGAGGTTGGGGTGGCGTGAGACGACGGCTTGCACCGCGTCGCGTAGCCGGTCGGGGTCGAGCGGGCCACTGATGGTGATGTCCAGCTGCATCGCGTATAGATCGACGAAATCCGTTGCGGTGCTGGCATGGAACAGCAGTCTTTCCAGCACATTGGGATCCTAAGCTTAGAATTCCACGTGGACAAGTTGTCGC
>JADMIO010909293.1_pt1 | contig 37355 bp, 33 predicted proteins | sample 8958161 | NCBI WGS metagenome assembly JADMIO01 (sample SAMN16585339, study PRJNA669376) | soil metagenome | isolation source: Crop rotation soil | place: USA: Cullars Rotation, Alabama | collected 2011 | reverse complement strand
GACAACTTGTCCACGTGGAATTCTAAGCTTAGGATCCCAATGTGCTGGAAAGAGAAGCCACCATCAGGTCGATGAGCTGATGTTTTCGCTCGGTCCATCCCACCACGAGGTGGCGTCGTACAACGGCGGCATCCAGTATTGCGTGGTGCGTGAATGGACGTTTCCCCCCAGCACCGTGCTCGGCCATTTCGATCGATCGCTGCACGAGGATTTGTGGGCCATCGACCGAATGAACCGCAGCTCCACCACGGCTTCGATGGGCTTTGTCGTAACAAAAGGCCTGCTGAATGGCCCCGCCAAAGTGATCCATCCCTTCACCCTGTTTCGCCTGCCATACTGGGCCCTGCTGACGCCGGCCGCGATAATCCTGGGCATCCTCACCTTAAAAATCGCGCGAACGATCATCCGCGCGCGGCGCGGCCTCTGTCGCAACTGCGGCTACGACCTGCGCGAGCATGCCAGCGGCGCTTGCCCCGAATGCGGCGCAGTGAAATCAGGAATTCGAGACAAGGCACGCCAGAAACCCGCGATTGCTAACCATCCCGTCGGGGTGTGAGCTGCCCTGTTCTGGGTCCAGCCAAAAAACTTCCGCGATCTCGTCTTTGTTCACGACCATCTCGCTGCTATTTTCCAATTCCGCCAGCCACCCCCACAGCGTCAGCGGCTTGTCGGCAAACTCATGCTTCCAGACCTGCTTGATCGGCCGCACATCCACACCCAGCTCCTCCTTCATTTCCCGCACCACCGCCTGCTGCTGGGTTTCCCCCTGCTCGATCGTGCCGCCGGGGAAGCAGACCTTCAGGGGCGAGCCGACGTTTTTGCTGCGACGGACCATCAACCATTTTCCGTCCTCGCGCCGCACGGCAACGGCGACGCCGTGAACGCGGCCGTCGGGCTGGATGGGTCGTGGGGGATGCGGCATGGCCGTACATTATAGAAAGCCAGGAACGCGGTCCCGTAGGTCCGGCTGTGCCGGACATTTTTTTTCGGAAAGACCGCCAGCGGCCACGTCCTAACCATGAGCGTCGCAAATGTCCGAGATTGATCCGGCCAAAATGGGAAGCTGGTTCGATGCCTACGCCGGGCGATTGGTTTTGTATGCCCGGCAATGGCTGGAAGCGCAGTGGGCCGAGGATGTGGTGCAGGACGTTTTCATCCGCCTCATGGCCCAGGGGCGCGAGCCGGACAATGTGAGATCGTGGCTGTTTGCCTCGGTGCGCAACGCTGCAATCAGCGCGTTTCGATCGGAGAGCGCCCGGCGCGTTCGCGAGCGAAAAGTCGCCGGTGAGAGCAACGAATGGTTCGAATCGCACCCGGCGGATCTGCTCGACGCTGCGGCGGCGCAATCGGCACTCAGCAAATTGCCCGCAAAAGAGCGCGAAGTGATCGTCCTGCGGATCTGGGGCGAGCTGACGCTCGCGGAAATCGGCGAAATCGTCGAAATGCCGCTTTCCAGCGTTCATGACTGTTATCGCAGCGGCATTGCTGCCCTGCGAAAGACTTTGGAGTCCACATGCAGAACGAAAAACCCATAGACGGGGCCGACGGCGAAGTGGAACGAGCCCTCACCGCGCTTCGGCCCCGCTCTCCTTCAATCGATCGCGACCGACTGCTCTTCTCCGCCGGATTTCACTCGGCCCATCGCAAGATCTGGATCTGGCGCAGCGCCGCCGGCTCGCTGGCGGCCATGCTGCTGGTGTCGGTTTTCATCCGCCCGCAAACGCCCAGCCCATCGCCGACTGCTCCTGGTCACTCGAACGTTGTCATCGCCACGCAAAAATCGCCAACCCAGACCGTTCCCGTCGAAGTTGTCCGCAATCGCTGGCTGGAGATCATCTGGAGCATCGGCAAGGATCCTGCCGAATCGCAGCCTCCCAATCATTTCCTGGCCGCGCAGCGGGCGATGCAAAATGGAGCGGCCATTCCAATTCCCGCCGGCAACGTCGAGGAACCGCGGATGTTTGATCCGCGCCTGGCCGATCCGGCCGATCAATCCGTCTATCAACTGATGAAGCGGGGAGGACAATCACTATGAAAAATCTCATTCTCATCGCACTCTTGTGTCTGACCTTCGCAGTGCCGGCCTTTGCGCAAAAGCAACGCGGCGCCGAACGCGTCCATCAGATCAAAATCACCCCCATGTCTCCGCCGCGCCCGGCGATGAAATATCAGCTGCTTCCCCCGTCGCTGGATACGGTCGCGGGCAACGCGGTGCAGCTTTACATGATCGGCGCAACCCAGGCGCCGACCGACGATTCGTTCTATACCCAGCTCGACGCCTGGCAGGCGATGGAAATCAGCAAACTCCCCCGCCAGGAGATCGACGAGAAGCTCAACACCACTCCGATTGGTTACATCTTCAAGAATTTCGACGCCGCCGCGCGCCACGAACATTGCGTCTGGGAAAATCACTACAAAACCCAGGGTTTCGATGCGCTTCTGCCGCATCTGCGCGGCATGCGCGACGCCTCGCGCATCATCGCCCTCAAGGCGCGCCTCCAGCTGGCCGACGCGGATTATCCGGCCGCCTTACATACACTTCAGACCGGGTTTGCCTCGGCACGGCATCTCACCGGCCAGTCGGTGCTGATCCAACAGCTGGTCGCCGCCAATATCACCCGGCGCATGCTCGATGATGTCACCGAATGGATCGGCTCGAGCAACGCGCCCAATTTGTATTGGGCACTGGCGGATCTTCCCCATCCCTATCTCGATCTGCGCGACACTTTTGATCAGGAGCGCTTCGGCTTGATCTATAGCTTTCAGCCGCTGCGCCATGTCGATGAGGGAATCACCGTCGAGCAATGGCAGCAGGTGATGAACAAGTTGCCGCAAATGCTCCAGTGGGATGACGGCCGCAGCGAGATTCGCAAAGCAGCGCAGCTTGGCTCGGCGGTGCTGGCGATTCGTCTCTATCCGATGGCCAAAAAGTTTTACATCGATCGCGGCATGGCGCAAGCCAAGGTGGAGGCCATGCCCGTGCATCAAATTCTCGCGAAATACCTCGTGGATAGTTTTCAGGAAGAGACCGACGAAGTGCTCAAGTGGCAGGCGCTGCCCTACTGGCAGGCATATGAGCAAATGCGCGCCGCCGAAGAAGCCGCCAAGGCTGCACAAGCGAGGGGCGAAGCCGGCCCCCTCGGCTGGATGGTGCCGTCGGTAAGCAACGCGCGCCTCACCATCGCGTTGGTCGATCGCCAGATTGCCCTGCTTCAGTGCGTCGAAGCGATCCGCGCTTATGCAGCAATTCACAACGGAAACCTGCCCGATGCGCTGGCCGACCTGGTGGAAACACCGGCGCCACTCGATCCGGTCACCGGCCAGGCATTCGGATACGAAGTGAACGCCAATGTCGCCGTTCTCACCGCGCCGACTCCCGCCGCCGGACGTCCCGATCAGGGATCGCGCTATGAGATCAGCGTCGCCAAGTAAGTCCTGTCAAAGTTGAGGAGAACAACAATGTCTCGTCACCCATGCTTATTCATGCTGTTCGCTCTGATCGCCGCTTCCTTCACCTTCGCCGCCGACAATCCCGCGGCCAGGCACCTGGCGCCTTTCGCCGACGATCAAACCGTCGCCATCGTGCACCTCAACGTCGATAAGCTCGACGTGGACGCGCTGAAGCAAAAGGCCCAGGAGCTTTCCGCCAAGCTCGCGCCCGAAGAACAGCGCCAGGCCGCCGTCATGCTCGCTTTAGGCATTCCCGTTCTCAAAAACGGCAGAGAAGAGTTCATCAAAGCCGGCGGACATCACGTTTATTTTGTCTTCACCATGTCCGACTCGCTCGGCTCTCCAGGCTTTGCCGTGGTGCCGCTGGAAAAAGACGCTGATGCCAAGACACTCGCCAATCTGCTCTTCAGCGGCAATCCCGATGGACCCAGCTCGCTCGGCCCCAATCAAACCGGCTGGCCGGAAGTCGCGCAGGAAGTCAACGGCTCAGTGGTGCTCGGCTCGCGCGCCATGGTGAAACGTCTGGCGGATAGAAAAGCCGCGCCGCCGGCGAATCTCGAAGCCGCTTTCGCCTCCGCCGGTGATTCTGCCCTCCAGGTAGTCGCGCTGCTGCCGGACGATGCGCGAAAAGTGATCGACAGCCTCTGGGCCAATCTCCCGCAGGAACTCGGCGGCGCTTCTACCGCGCCGCTGACCTCCGGCTTCTCGCACGCGACCCTGGCGGTCAATCTTCCACCCCAGGTCTCATTGAAGCTCACCATTCAATGCAAGGACGGCAAATCCGCCGCCGCTTTGGGAGACTTGATTCAAGATTCGCTCGATGCTGCCGGCAAAAACGCCCGCGCCCGCCGCCAGATGCCGTCGATTGCCGACATGCTCGCGGCCCTGACCCCCAAGATCGAAAATGACCGCCTGGTTGTCGCGTTGGACGATCCCACGACCAACAAAGTGCTCGAGCAGATCGTCAGCCTCCTGCAAAAAACACGTGCCCGCGCCGAAAAAATGCAGGCCATCAACGTGGTGCGCAACATCGTGCTCGCCGGCTTCATGTTCGCCAACGATCACGGCGGCGAGTGGCCGCAGAAGCTCGATGAGCTGGTTCCTAAATACGCCAAGCAGGAATTGCTCCAGCAGGAAACGTTCATCTATTTCCGCCCAAAGAAAGACGCCAAGACTCCGCAGAACATCGTGGTCCTTCATCAGAAGCTCGGCAAAGGCGGCCAAATTGCCGTCGGCTTCCTCGATGGCCATGCCGAGCTGGTCGCCGCCGATCAGTTTCCCGGCAAATTTGACCAGGCGACGGGCATCTACCGCCGATGACGCATCCGTCATTCCACCGAATTCCTGCAACTCCTTACCCAAATGGGCGTAAATAAAGTGATCGCGGCGGCGTCAGTTATAATGCCGCCGCATCTGCCGTCTTCTCATTTGTGCAAAATGCGTCACGGCGGAGGTGCCAGAGCACACTATTTTGTAGGGTGTGCTTCAGCACACTCAGGTTGTAAGCCCGTATGAGAGTTGAACGAATCCATCGGTGGCAGTGGGTGATCATCGCGCTGGTCGTCGGCTTCCTCATCGGCTACGTCCGCAATCTTTTCACCTCTGAAGACATCAGCGGCTACGGCAACAGCATGAACGGCCAGCCGCAGTTCGAAAGCGCCATGCTGTCCCACGAGCGGCTTCCCAACGGCGAGGCCCGCCCGCTTTTCTACAAGCTCACCGTTCTCAGCATCAAAGATCCCAATCCCCCGCGCCTGAGCATGGAAGACACGCTCAAGCAGCTCACGCCGGAGCAGAAGAAGAAATACGATTCGATCAATCGCCAATCCGACAAGCAGGCATATCTGCGCGAAATCGAAGCCGATATTGCCGCCAGCCGCCGGACCTATGCGATCGCCGGCGTCTACTACAACGGCCGCCCCAGTCAAAATCCAAAAACCAAGCAGTGGGAAAAAGTCTGGCATCCCTACTTTTTCATCACCCCCACTCCTTACAAGCCCACCAAGCCATACGCCATCACCGGCGCGGTCCCTGCGCTCAAGCCATCGCTTTCCGACAGGCTGCAAACGTTGGCCGAAAAAATGCATCTCAAGACGCCCGACGCACCCGATGGCGCGCTTGCCTATCTCAAAGCTCTCAAGGCCCAGGGCAAAATCGACTTTTCCTATCAATGGTGGAAAGCTCCGCGCGTGAGCATGGCGCTCTGGATCGCCGGCTGCCTGGTAATCATCGGCGGCCTTTGGCCCACACTCGTCAACCTGCTCGTTTTCGGCACGTTCAGCCGGCCCTTCGAAGAAAAGGTCGATTTGAGCAAGGTGAGATCCACCCAGGCAGCCGCCACCGCCCGGCGCGACCCAACCGAGGAGGAATTGGCCCAGCTCAAAGCCTTGGAAGAGCAGCTGGAAGCCAACCTCGCCGCCTCCGCCAGCAACTCACCGCGCGGCCCATCCGATCAGCCCGTGCCCACAACCGTCAAAGCCCTCACCGCCAAGGAGCTCGAAGTCGCCGCCGCAGCCGCCAGCGCGCAGCAATCCCACGAATACGCCGCCAAACCCGACGACTTCTATCCCGTTGAAAAGCGCACCAAGCACAAAGACGAGAAGTGAAGTCCACTAAAGATTTGTCCACGAATAACACGAATGCGCACGAATTGGATCTCCTTCGTGTAGATTCGTGCTATTCGTGGACAAAATTCTTCGTGCCTTTCGTGGAGCGTACTATTCCTTCTTCGGCGGCCCACTCAGAATCGTAATATCCTTGATCGGACTCCCACCCTTATCCATAAATCTCGCGCAGGCGCCGGCGGGGCCGTCGCCGTTGATCACGGCGAAGCGCAGAACGTTTAATCCTTTTTTCAGCGTCAGGTTCTCCGCCTGGTCCTGGTCCTTGTCCACGCCGCGGCCAGAGTAGACGCGAATCTCTTCCTTGCCGTTGAGCCACCACACCGAGCTGTCATCCGAACCGATCGCCAGCTTCACGCCATCTTTCTGCTCGGTCGAAAGAATGTACGCCACACCGAAGTACATCGCGTTGGTCGGTTCTTTCGAAGCATCAGCGGCGATCTTTTCGAAATCGATCGCATAATCGCTAGCTGTGTGTGCGTGCCAGGTCAGATCCTTTCCATCAACTTTCGCCTTCTGACCATCTTCGGGCATGCCGTCCTTCTGGCCGTCGAAGTACTGCTTGTTGAACATCGGCTTTTGCGTGTCTTCGTCGTGGTTGTTGGCCGTGTCGCCCAAAGGAATCGGCTCCAGGATCACCCAATTTCGGATGAAGCCTTCATCATCCGGCTTGTATGTCTTTCCCGCCTGCTCGGCCGCGAATGCCACCATCGCCAACCCCAGCACAGCCAGCAGCCCGAATCGCTTTTTCATGTGCACTCCTTTTTTCAGTGTTATTGCTCATCACGATACCCAAGGGACATTGCAATACAATGACTACGCCCGCCTTGCCCGCCGCACCTGCCCCGCTATAATCCCGCCTCCCTCAGTTGCTTGAGGGAATCGCCCGCCATGCCTCAGAACCATGCCGGTGCAAAAAATGCGAATAAGTCGCTCGGGTGTTCATATGCCGAATGATCCGGCAGCCGTCGAGCGCTTCGCCTGTCCTGAGCGGGCTATTGTCATTCGACGGCCCGTAGAAAGTGAAGTTCCATGGGCCGCTATCTTGGTCCGAAGGTCAAGCTCTCCCGTCGCGTCGGCGTTCCCATTGCCGACATCCCCAAACACACCGCCAAGGAATTATCCATCCCCGGCATGCACGGCTATCGCGGCCGTCGCAACACCGAATATGGCGTGCGCCTCGCGGAAAAGCAGAAGCTCCGCTTCCACTACAGCATGATGGAAAAACAGTTCCGCCGCTTCCTCACCATCGCCAAAAAATCCAAAGGCAACACCGGCAACACGCTCATCCAGCTGCTGGAGTCCCGCCTCGACAACGTCCTGCGCCGCCTGGGCGTCGGCCGCACCATCTGGGCCTGCCGTCAGCTCGTCGCCCACGGCCATGTCATCGTCGATGGCAAGAAGACCGACGTCCCCAGCTACAACGTCAAGGCCGGCCAGACCATCACCTTCAAGGAAGGCATCCACAAGGTCCTGCGCGACAACATGGAGCAAAGCGCCGGGCACAACGTGCCCAACTGGCTGGAATTCAACCCGGCCCAGCTCACCGCGCGCGTCAACGCACTGCCCACACCCGAAGACGTTCCCTTCGAGGTGAACATGAACCTGATCATCGAGTTTTATCGGTGATCGTCAGTGGGATCAGCTGATCTCGCTCTTGACCGTTCCGGGAAACTTGATCGAGATGGTCCCGCCCCACATGCACATGCAGGTGCTGCTGTCGGTCAGCGCGGGCATGTTGGCGACCGTCGATTTGGCTGCGCCGGGAGTCCAGGGAGCCACGGTCGCAGGCACGCAGGGCATGGGCGTGAGCACGCCCATGGCCGCCGCCGTGGCCGACGCGACGGTCGGGTTGCTCGGCGACTGGCACATGCCAAACGTCATGATGTTGGTCATCGGGATATAGTCCATGATGTTCGCCTTGGGCTGATTTTCCGCCATGGTTCGATTGGCCGGAAGAACAACCAGCGACGAGGGCGCCACGCCCATCGTGCACTGACACAGCGCGCCGTTGACCACTTGTTTTGCCATAATTCCCAAAGATTAACACACGATTTGGGCCGATGCGATGCCCCCAAAAAGGGCATGTCCAGCCTCATAAGTTACGCAGATTACCAACTGTATCAGCCGCACGCGGCGGTTGTTCTATTTCTTGCTTGCAAGGCGATATAGCCGAGGTATCCTCAGATTGCCCAAGTCCACACTGCGGACAGTGGGCATTGGAAGGGACGCGCGGCTCCTTTGGAGGCGGGATGCAATATCCCGTTTGGAGCCGTTGGAAGGGACAAATGCATTCATCTGTTTTCCGCTGCGCCGCCTGGGTCGGGCTATTGGTCTGCATTACCGCTAATGCCGCCCGCGCGGAGTCTGTGCTGAATTTCCAGCCGTCGCCAATCTCCGGCGGAGTCCCCGAATTCATCTACACCGGCGGCGCGACCGGGCAGCTCCTGGCCGGGCCGGGAAGCCTGGGCAACGGCGATGGTGCACTCCCGCTGGCTTCACAGACCGCAGGTGGATTGTTCATCAGCACGCCGTTCGTCATTCCGGACGCAATTCTCGGCAAGGAAATCAGCGGCTCGACAACCAATTTTTATGACGTGACCATGGCCCTGAGCGGCTTCAACGCCTCCGCGCCGACCTTCACGCTCGGCGGGATGATCTGGCAGCCGCTTTCCAACGGCACCTTCAGCATGCGGGCCACCGACGGAACCCTGCTCCTGACCGCCGACGCCACCAACGCCTTTATTTCGCGCTCGCCGAGCAACGAGCAGGGGTCGATTATCAGTGCGAATATCTCCTACACCGGCGGCGTGATCAGCTCTTACGTGCAGCCGACGCCGGCGAGCATATCCTTCACGCTCATCGCCACGCCCGCAACCGCCACGGTCACCGGCGACTATCTCGATCGATTTGAAGCCGATGCGACCGGCGAATTTTCGGGCACGAAAGCGGTGGCGATTCCCACGCCCGCCGCGGTTTGGGGAGGCATTGCTTTGATGCTCGTGCTGGGAATCTTGAAGGTGATTTCCAGGCGGAAAGCAGCCTTCGCGCTCATTCCGATCTCGCGCCGCAGGAAATAATTCCGCAAATCAGACTTCAGAAGAACGAGCTCGCGCCTCGCGTTCGAAGAAATTGTCGAGGTAAGGGTGTTTGCGCCCAATAAGCGCGATTAGACTCGCCATTCCATAAGCCGGCAGAAAAAATGGGCCCCATCGTTCGCATTGTTGCACGTGGACGCGCTCGTGTGCACGAGTGAAGCTCAGAGAATCTTCGTCTCGACCGAGCACGACGTGGCCAAGCGTCATCGCCGATGCTCCTCCAGGGAGCAAGGTGCACTTCTCCAGGAAAAAGCTGGTGATGCCCCCGTGGATCTCTAAAACCCCATCGACAATCCGCGCGCACCCGCCGGTGAGAATCGTCGGATGAAGAAAAAAGAGCCCAAGCAGGCTTGTCGGCGATGACCAGATGTAAATCAGAAGGCGCTTGAGCGTCATCGAAGAAGAAGTGTAAGACAAATTCAACAGCCAACGTGAAGATGCCGTGGATAACCTGAAATCTGTTGTCGCGTGATCAGTTTGAGATTCCGCCGTCGCCGACAGGCGCCAAGGTCCTGCGCGACGGGCCGATGCGAGCCTCGGAGCAGGCAGCAGGGACAGGACAGAGTCACAAACAGATTATCAATACTCTCACCCGGCGATAAACAGCGACCACAGCACATCTTGCGGCAATGCACCGTAAGTTATCCACAATGCGCCAGCCCTTACTACTACGTCTACTATCTTTGAATTTCTAGATATAGAGAATTAGAGTTAGACTCTCAAACCACCCGGATGGGCTTCTGTTCGGATTGGGTGGCTCGTATCGTCATGGAATCAGGCGAAAGGTACGCACATGAAAGTGATTTGCAATCGGGGCGCTTTGCTGGAGGCGCTGATGGTGGCTGGGAATGTGGCGGCGGCACGGACGCCCAAGCCAATCCTCCAGTGCGTGAAACTCGCGGCATCCGGAAATGAACTGACGGTGAGTGCAACCGATTTGGAAGTGGCCATCCGCTATCGCGATAACCAGGTGGAAGTTTCGCAACCGGGTGAAGTGCTCGTGCCCGCCGATCGGATCCGAGACATCGTGCGCGAGAGCATCGACGATACGCTCTCGATCGAAAGTGCCGCCGAGATGGCGCAGGTCAAAGGCGCCGATTCAATCTTCAAGATTTACACGCAGGCCGCCGAAGGATTTCCGCCCGTTCCGGGTTTTGAAGGCGATTCCGATTTTGCGGTTGCCGGTGGGCAGCTCAAGCAATTGATCGGCCAGACCATTTTTGCGGCCGCGCGGGAAAGCTCGCGCTATGCCTTCAATGGAGTTCTGCTGAACGTGAAAGGCAAGAAGCTGAGCTTGGTGAGCACCGATGGTCGGCGTCTGGCCGAGGCAAAGGGCGAGCTCGCCAGCGGCGGCACCAAGAGCGAGAAAGAAACAACCAAGGCGATCATTCCGGTCAAGGCGCTGCAGATGGTCGAGAAGCTGATCGACGATCCGGAGGAGGCGGTCGGGTTCCAGATGAAGGAAAACCAGGTGATCGTGCACACACCCAGCGCGACGCTGACGACCAGCCTCGTTGAAGGGCAATTCCCGCCGTATGAAGATGTGATTCCCAAGGATGCCGACAAAAAGATGACCGCCAGCACCGCCGATTTTCTCAGCGCCGTTCGGCGCGCGGCCCTGCTGACCACGGAAGAAGCCAAGGGCGTGCGCCTTCAGTTCAGCAAGAAAGGCGTGGTGATTTCCAGCCAGTCGCCGGGAACCGGCGAGGCGACGGTGACCTTCCCCTGCAAGTACGAGGGAGCGGACCTGGAGATTGGATTCAATCCGCAGTTCATGATCGATGCGCTGAAGGTCGTGGATAGCGACGATATCAGCCTGGAGCTCTCCGCCCCCAATCGACCGGGATTGCTCCGCGGCGGCCCGAATTTCCTGTACGTGATCATGCCAGTGAATCTTCAGTAAGCAGCAAAGCCGACAGACGCTGATCAAACCACGGAGGGTTTGTGTTCGAGCATTACCACGGCGATTCGCAGCTGAGGCGATTGGTGGCGGCCAAGGGAGCGCCCAAGCCCGCGACGCCCACCCTGGGCGCGGAAGTCGTTCAATTCTTCAAGCAATCCGTCGACAAACGCCAGCGGAAATTCGGCAAGATCGCCCACGCCTGGGCCCAGCTGGTGCCCGAAACACTGGCCGAGCATTGTGCCCTCGAGTCGCTGCACAAAGGCTCCCTCACGGTGATGGTGGACAGCGCGGCACATCTCTACGAACTGAAACAGCTGATGCTTGCGGGGTTGGAAAAGCAATTAAAGCTGACATGCCCGTCTGCAAATCTGAAGAAGGTGATGCTCAAGCCCGGACGGTGGTACGAAGGCAAAGAGGTCGAGGCGCGAGTAAGGTTCTAGTTTCTCTCACTGTTTCGCCGCAGGACCGAAGGCCCGCGCAGCCCAACGGGCTGGCGGCGAAACAGTTAAGGCCAATTCGAGACGCCAAGCCTGGTTTCTTTTTCAATTTCCAGGAGCCTGTTGTACTTGGCAAGTCTTTCCGACCGCGTGATCGACCCCACCTTGATCGCATCCCCGCTCCACCCCACAGCCAGATCCGCTAACCAATTATCCTCCGTCTCCCCACTGCGAGCGGAGATAACCACCTTCCAGTTCGCCGCCCGCGCCAAGTTCAGCGCCTCAGCCGCTTCGCTGAGCGTCCCAATCTGATTCACCTTCAGCAGCAGGGCATCGGCCGATCGCGTATCGATGGCCCGGCGGATGCGCGCCGGGTTGGTGCACAGAAAATCGTCGCCGAGCGAGAGGCAGCGCGTGAAAAGCGCCTGCCGCAGGCGCGGCCAGTTCGGCCAGTCATCTTCCGCCAGCCCATCCTCGATGCTGACGATAGGGAACTGGTGCGTCCACTTGCGGATCACCTCAATCATGCCGCCCGAATCCAGCGGAACGTTGTCCAGGTGATAGATCCCATTGTTGTAAAAATGGCTGGAGGCAAGATCGACGCCCAGCGATACATCCTTCCCCGCCGCCAGCCCGGCCTTGGCGATCGATTCCATTGCATCTTCAATCATTGCCATGGCATTGGGAAACTGCGGCGCCAGCCCTCCCTCATCGGCCACCAGCGGCCGCGCGTGATATTTCTGCCAGGTCAGCCGCAGCGCCGATTGGTAGACCGCATGGCAGACCGCCAGCCCCTCTTCAATGCTGGTGGCGTGCGGCACGATTAGCAGGTCCTGGATGGGAATCTGCCCCCCGGCGTGCTTGCCGCCGGAGAACAGATTGACCGTCAGCCGCGGCAGGCGCGGCTGACCGCCGACGAGATCCGCAAGGTGCTGGTACAGCGGTATCTTCGCCTCAGCCGCGGCCGCCCGGGCAAAGGCCAGCGATGTCGCGAGAATAGCGTTAGCGCCAATGTGTGACTTGTCCGGCGTCGCATCGAGCCGAACAATCGCCCGATCGAGACTTTCCTGGTCCCACTCCCTTCCGACCACGGCTGATGCAATGACGCCCTGGAGATTCGCGATTGCATTTAGACAACCCAATCCCGAATACCGCAAAGGATCCCCATCGCGCAGCTCATGTGCTTCATGCCGGCCCGTTGACGCGCCGGACGGAATCGACGCCGCCGCGCGCGTGCCATCCGCCAGCGTGCAGGTAGCCAATATCGTCGGCCGGCCGCGCGAGTCGAGAATTTCCAGGGCGCTAAGGGTCTTGATGGTGGGCATATCAAAGCTCGGCCGCGAACCGCTCGATCAACTGAAGCACGCTCGAAGGCGGCTTGTCCATCAGCTTGACCATGATCATTTGTTGATGCGTTCGTTCTTCGGCCGTCAGATATTCTAGCTTGGATCGCCCCGCGACTCTTGCCAGCGTGCACGCCAACCCATGCGCGGCCGCATGCGGGTCCATGTCGATCGCCCACGGCGCGGGCGCAATCGTGGTCGTGTAAGCGCTCCAGAAAATATGCGCTGCCGAGATGAACCGCTCGCAATGCCCCGCCATGTGGTGTGCCTTACTGAGCAGATGTGCCAGGGCAAACCCGATATCAAATGCCGGGTCGCCAAAGTGCAGCACCTCATGGTCCAGGAGGATCAGTTTCCCATCGTGCACGAGAATATTTTTCGGGCTGAAGTCGCCGTGCACGAGGCAGAGTCGTCGTGCAAACGTTGTTTCAATGAGTCGATTGAGAAATTCGCCCGCCTGCGGCACCTGCTGCGCAGTGTAGCGATAGTAAGGCTCGACGCGCAGCGACTCAAAGAAGCTCCGATCTTCGAACAGCATGTGAAGATCCGCCCGCGGAGTCGATTTGAGATGAATCGAACCGATGAGCCGTCCGAACTGGTAAAGATGATCTTCGACGATCGTATGAGCAAGAAAAAGCGTCTTGAGGTTGCTGTGCGGATCGGGAACGGCGCTCATGGCCAGCAGATTCTGCTCGCGGTCTTCAAAAACCAGCGGCGTGATCGTGCCCGCCGGCGCCAGATACGGCAGGTTCTTCAGCGCCAGCGCCTCGACGTGAATCCGCGCCGGATCGGAAAACCAATCGACATCCACGCGCAGCTTTTCCAGCGCCTGCTTGAGCACCCAGCCCTCGCGGTTTTCGCGCTTGAGCAGGACGGTTTTGTTGGAAACGCCGCCGCGCAGGTTGTGAATTTCGATTTGCTCTTTGGGGCCGATGCGGTGCGTCTGTCTCAGGTAATTTAGGAGCTCATCGGGTTGTTCGATATCGACCATGACATCAGCCGATCTAACGACCGACGCCCATCAGATGCTCCAGAATGTGCAGCTCCAGCTGCTCGTAATCGCGCGCCTCGATCAATTGCCGCTCGAGGTTCTTGTCGAACGTCCGCACTTTTTCGACCAGCGCCAGGAAAAGCCGCCGGCTGTTGCTCAAATGCTTCGTCGCCACTTCCGCCTTCTGCGTCCGCATCGCCTTCACATCCAACCCGACGAATCTCCCCGTTTTTGCATACCCCGCCAGCTCCAGCACGCGCACCTGATTGAACGCCATGCGAAGATTCGCCGCGCCGAACGATTTATCCTGGTCGTATTTCAACCCGTTCTGGTCGTTGAGATGAACGCTCCACAATTTATTCGCGCTCAGCGCAAACGCCATCTCATCCGAAGGATCAAGCCCGGCCAGAATCGCATGGGCCGATTCAATCAACCCCCCGACGCGCTTGGGATCTTTCGACCGAGCTGAGATGGCCAGGGCATGCCCGATGGTTGGAATATAAGCATGATCCATCGGCTCATTCGGCTTGGGCTCGATGGCGATCTCCACATCCTTGTCGTAATCCAGCATCGCATTGATCGCATCGAGCAGCCACTTATGGGCATCCAGCGCGTTTTTCGCTTCGCGGATGTAAGTTCCTTCGCGCGCCAGCCACAGCACCATCAATTTCGTCCCCAGGTTCCGTCCGATGTCGATGCAGCGCTTGGTGCGATCGATCGCCCACTGGCGAACCTTCGGATCGTTGGCCGTATATCCGCCATCGACCCCGCGCGGGTCCTCCCACAACCGCGGCGCGGTCAGCTCGCAGACGAGCCCCAGATCGTCCAGCGTTTTCTTCATCTGCTTGCATTCAGATTCAATCTGCCCCGGATTCTTTTTATCCACATCCGGCACGGCGTCATCGTCATGAAATTCAATCCCCTCGAATCCGAGCTCTCTATAGACGGAGAGCTTTTTCGCAAACGCGACAGTAGGCCGAACAGTCGGCCCGAACGGATCGGCGCCTTCGTGAATATTCCATGGGCCAAAGGCGAAGCGGTAGTTGGTTGGGGTAGCCATGGGAAAAAGATTATGGCCTGCGCCCATGCCGGGCAAGAGTGCCCGACCAACCCGACGCTAGAACGTGAAGATCAACCCCGCATAGCTCTCGATCCCATCGTATGAGGGATTGTTGACCCGGTGATGAATGTCGCCGTTGCTCTGATGGAAGTAGCGTGCCCCGGCCATCAGGTGAACGTTGTCAAAGAGGTGATACGTCACGCCGCCGCCGACGCGGCCGATATAGTTGTACGTTGTCCCGCCTTGGGGAACCGCCGTGTCCGACCAGGTTCGTATGCCGCCTCCATCGAAGTAGATGGTGAACCTGTCAAATCGCAGCAGGTGCAGCCGCCCGCCAATGTCCAGGCTGCTTTGGATCGCATCGTCGTCGGGCTGATCGACCAAATATCCGCTGACGCCAAACGTAAAGGCGAGGTTTTTAATTACATAGTAATTGAGGCGCGCCGAGCCGATGGTGAAATAATCTTCGCTCCAGCGGATGTGCGTGATATAGCCGCCGCTGAGGTCGAGTGACCAGGTATTCTTGTCAAACGGTTCCTTCGCCGGCGACGTGGCCGGCACCTCCGCCACCAGCGGATGCTCGTCATCCAGGATCCGAAACTCCGCGCGACAAATCGATGCAAACGCAATCAGGATCACACAGATTCGTAATGCCAGCATCGGCGGGATTATAATTGGTTCACAAGCATGTGCGGAATTGGTGGAATTCTTGCGTGGGATGATCGGTTTCGCGTCACACGCGAGATGATCGAAAAACTTTCGCACGCCATCGCCCATCGCGGCCCCGACGATCAGGGGGCCTATTTCAAGAACCAGGGGGCGCAGGTCGGCCTGGTTTTTCGCCGTCTGTCGATTCTTGATCCCGACCCCAGGGCCAATCAGCCGTTCGTCGACGAGCAGGGCCGCGCGTTGGTTTTCAACGGGGAGATTTACAACTTTCGCGAAATCCGCGCTGAAATCTCCAAATTGCGCCCGGCTTACCATTGGCGCACGACAGGAGATGCCGAAGTTCTGCTGGCGGCATATGCGACATGGGGACCGGAGTGTTTGCAGAAGCTAAATGGCATGTTCGCGTTCGCAATCTGGACTCCGGCCGGAGTCGATGGCAAAGACCGCGGCGAGCTTTTTCTCGCCCGCGATCGCATGGGCCAAAAGCCGCTGTACATCGCCCACCGTGAGGACGGCGCGCTCGCTTTCGCCAGTGAATTGCCCGCCCTGCGGACGATCGACTGGTTCGACCCCCAGATCGATTCGCGCGGCCTGGCCGATTACTTGATGTGGGGTTACGTGCCCCGCAGCGACGCGACGATTTATAAATCGATCGGCAAGTTACCGCCCGCATCCTGGATGAGCATCGAGCCGGGCGGAAAACTGCAAAGCGGAAAGTATTTCGAGCCCAATGAGCCGCCCGCGGGAAACGGAATCCGCTCCGAGGAAAAAATCATCTCCCGCACCCGCCATCTGCTCCTCCAGGCCGTGCGGCGTCAGTTGGTCGCCGATGTTCCGCTGGGATGCTTCCTCTCCGGCGGAATCGACAGCTCGATCATCGCCGCCGCCATGCGGGCCGCCGTAGGGAAAGATCAGCGCGTGCTCACCTTCTCCATTGGCTTCGACGATCGCCGCTACGACGAAACCAAACACGCCGCCGCCGTCGCAAAGCACCTGGGCACCGAGCACCGCCAGTTTATTGTCCGCCCCAACGCCGCCGAGGACCTGCCGCGCATCGCCGCCGTTTTCGGCGAGCCCTTCGGCGACTCATCCGCGCTGCCGACCCATTATCTTTCGCGCGAAACGCGCAAATTCGTCAAAGTCGCCCTCAGCGGCGACGGCGGCGACGAATTGTTCGGCGGCTACGACCGCTATCGCGCCATGCGCCTCGGCAAACGCGTGGCAGGCTTGCCCAAAAAAGTGGTCATGCTCGCCGGCGCGGGAAAAAAACTTCCCGGCTCACATCCCAAGTCACCATTGACGCGTTTAAAGCGCTTCCTGACCACCATCGAGCGCCCGGCCGCGCAGCGCTACGCTAGTTATCTGCAAATCTTCGATGCGGCCGGAGTAAAAGCGCTGCTGAACGACGATCTGAACATCCAGGCGAGTGAAAACGCCGTCGTCGAGCGATTCGAGGCGCTCGCGCACAAATTCGAGGATCCCGCCGCCGCAATGGCGCTCGACCGTGAAATTTATCTCCCCGAAGATCTGCTCGCCAAGGTCGATCGCTGTTCCATGCTCCACGCCCTCGAGGTGCGAAGCCCTTTTCTGGATCACGAGCTGGTCCACTTCGCGGCCGCTCTGCCGGAGAAGTTTTTGAAGCGGAAAAAACTGTTGAAAGGAGCCTTCGCCGGCGATCTGCCCAAATTCGTCTTCACCCGCAAAAAAATGGGCTTCGCGGTGCCAATCGGAAGCTGGTTTCGCGGATCCCTGCGCGCCCTGCTCCGCGATTCGCTCCTGGCCGGCGACTCCTTCGCTTCCTCGCATCTCAAAAAAAAGGAACTGGAACGCCTCATCGCCGACCACGAGCGCGGCCGCGATCAGTCCCAGCGCCTCTATTCGCTGCTCATGCTCGAGCTGTGGTGGAAAAACACCCGTCCTTAGCGCGAAGCCGTCACCCCAACCACCTGCCCATCCTTCAGCGCCATAAATCGAATTCCATTCTCCAGAAACACCGGAGAATGCCTCCCCAAAATCGCGTCATACTCCGGCGTCTCCCGATCATCGACCACAATGAGCGATTTCCCGTTGCGCTGCCCGACCAGTGCAAAGGAATGACCGCTCGGCGACGGATGCACAGCCAGGATCTGATCAAAATGCGCCACCGGCTTGTCATCGATTACCGCACTGTGCCCCGTGGGGGTCTGAATGACGTAAGCAATGTGCTGCCCGTCCGCGCTGAAGCGGGCGCTGATGATCGAGGGACGAGTCACGGCCGGCGCGCCATCGATGTAAAGCGTATCCATCGCGTCTTTGCTCGAGATGAATAGATACCGCGAGCCGTCCGCACTGAGCGAAAGGTTGGACAGATGCCCCGGATACGTTTTGGCATCGATCGGCGTGACCACAACGCTGTTACTGCCGCGCGCCGCCAGATACGCCACCTGCCTGCCGTCGGCTGAAAACACCGCTGGCGAAATCGTGTCGAACGGCGGGCCAGGCTGCTCGTCGATAATCATCCGCGTCTGGCCATTCGATGTGGCGACATAGGCGGACCGTTTTCCGTCCGCTGAGAGACGAATATCGCTGACCAGATCCTGTGGCTTGCCTTCCTTGCCATTGATGACCGCCGTCTGCTGATGACCCTTCGCCGCCAGATAAGCCAGCGTCCCTTTCCCCGCAATCGCCTCCAGTTGAACAAAGTCATACGGCGGCCCCGGCACATCCTCAAAAATCGCATGCGCCTGCCGATTGTGCTTCGCTGCAAACGCCACATGCCCCCCAACCGGGCTAAGCATCCAATCGCTGATCGACTCCACCAGCAGCCCCTCATTCCCATCGACAACCATCACCGCCTTACCGCGTTTCCGCACCGCATAAACGACATGCTTCGAATCCCCGCTGAATTCCACCTTCGCCCCAACGACCCAGTCACAAGGCTTCTGCGCTTTCCCATCGACCACCACCACCAGCGCATTCAGGTCCCGCCCAATCCACGCAAACCGCGTCTGATCCGGACTAACCACCACCTGCGCCGGCCGAATCTCCGGGCTGACCACGACGTCATCAACCCGCACTTCTTTCGGCAACGGCGCCAGCGGCTTTTCCGCAACCTGTAGTGGAGCAGCCGCGGCGAGAGTGAAGAGGAGCCCCAAAAGCATACGGTGCAGGATAAAAGGTAGATTCCAAAAGGTGAAGCGGCCGCGCGCTGAAAGAGACGGATTTATGGCGGTGCGGTCCCACACTCGGGACACAGCGAGGGAGAAGCGCGCAGGTCGTATCCGCAGGTTTGGCAGACATTCCCACGCTTGCGCCGATAGCGACGCCACAACGAGAAGCAGCGCCACACAGGTGCAATCAGCAGTAGAGGCAGGATGTGCCAGATCGTCATGAAACAGCGAAAGCCGATGGCAGGCGGGGTCCAGGTCGGAAGAGAGTCGTACTTGATGCCGCCAAACCTGCGGACCAGGCGAAACGGGGTCGTATAAACCCCATCGTGATACTCGAGATGAAAACCGTCGGCCACAGACCAGGCACGAGCTCGATTCTCGCTTCGCAGATCATTAATTCTTTTATCTAACTCCGCGATGGTTTGAGACAGGCGCGCCTTGTGGCCTCTTAGCTCGTCGGGCGTTCCCTGGTAGTTTTGATTCATGTGCGCACGAAACTCCTCCACGAGCGCCAGCAGGTCACGGTCGATTTTTTTCGACTGCTCGACCACTTCGGGATTGCGCCAATGCCCGAAAACCAGTTCGGTGCCATTGATATTGAAATAATAGATGTGCGGCGTTGCGAGATCTTTGGCATTAAACTGAACAACTTCAGTTCGTTTCAGCCCAGATGCCGCGAACGGCCTCGGCGTAGATCACGCCATAGATCAACAGCATCAGAGACAGCAGAAATGAGACGCCGCACAGGATATTGCTGCCCCAGCGCAACATATGAGCATCCTAAATCTCCGGCGACCTCCAGCGGAAGTTCCTGCCTAGTGAAATTTATCACGATCCTGTATACCATTCCCCCGCTATGCCCAAGATCACCGTCGATGGCCGCACGATCGAATGCAAGGACAGGCAGATGGTGCTCCAGGCCTGTCTCGACGCCGGGCTGACCATTCCTCACTACTGCTATCACCCCGGCCTCTCCATCGTCGCGTCCTGCCGCATCTGCCTCGTCGAGGTCGAGGGCCTTCCCAAGCTGGTCCCCAGCTGCCAGACGCCGGTCCGCGATGGCATGGTTGTCTATTCCAATTCGCCCAAGGCCATCGCCAATCAGAAAGCGGTGATGGAGTATCTGCTCATCAACCACCCGCTGGACTGCCCGGTTTGCGATCAGGCCGGCGAATGCTATCTCCAGGATTATTCCTACGAATATGGCCGCTCCGAATCGCGCTTCGAGGAAGACAAAGCCAAAAAGCCCAAGAAGGACCTTGGCCTGAACGTGCTGCTCTACAACGACCGCTGCATCATGTGCACGCGCTGCGTGCGCTTCACCCGCGAAGTCTCCGGCCAAAGCGAGCTCTATGTCGATGGCCGCGGCCATCGCGAAGAAATCGACATTTTCCCCGGCAAGCCGCTCGATAATAAATTGTCCGGCAACGTCGTCGATCTCTGCCCCGTGGGCGCGCTGCTGGATAAGGATTTCCTCTTCAAGCAGCGCGTCTGGCTGCTCAAGCAGGCGCCCTCCATCTCGCCGGCAGACAGCGGCGGCGAAAACATCTACATCGAATACAACGAAGGCGTCATCTATCGCATCAAGCCTCGCTTCAATCCCGAAGCCAACCAGTGGTGGATCAGCGACGACACGCGCTATTCCTTCAAGCCCGTCCATAGCCCCGATCGCCTGCGCCAAGCCCGGCGCAGCCAGTACGGCAGCCAGATCGAAACCGCCTATGGCAAGGCCATCGAGGCGGCCGATGCCGCAATGCGCGCCGCGGCAAAGGAAACGGCGGGGGCGCTCTATGCCGTCCTCTCGCCGATGATGAGCTGCGAAGAGGCTTGGCTTCTGGGCAAATACGTCCGCTCCATCGATCCCACCGCCGTCCTGATCCTCGGCCCCGTGCCTACCATGGGCGAAGATGAAGTCTTCAAGCATTACCTGACCGGCAAAGAAACCTTCCGCATCAAGGCCGAAAAAGTCCCCAACGCCGCCGGCATTCGCCGCGTGATCACGATGCTCGGCGGCCCCAGCGCCACCTTCGATGATTTGATCGCCGCCACCAAGCCTGAACTGAAAAATCTCAAAGCCGGCTGGATCGTCGGCGGCTATCTCTCCAACTGGATTCCAACGAATCAACCCGCACAGTTCAAAAAAGGCTTCCGCGTCGTGCAGGACATCCTGCCGACTTCGCTCAGCGAAGCCGCGGATGTGGTATTGCCCGCCGCAGCATGGGCCGAAAAAGACGGCTGCTGGGAAAACCACGCCGGCAAAATCCAGCCCTTCAGCGCCGCCATCCGCCCAGTCGAAGGCGCCCGTCGCGAAGGCGACGTCTATTTCGCCCTGCTGGGCCGCAAAGGAATGTATCGAGCCGAAGACATTCGCAAGGAAATGGGCGACCCCTTCGCAACCATAAAAACGCCGGGAATCAAGGAAGAAGAAAGACGGCTGGAGTTTGTGGAACTGTAAAGAAGAACAGTTATGCGCGACTTCTTACACTCGCTTCCCCCCTGGGTCTTCATCGCCATCATCGCCCACGCTGTGGTGCTGGGAACGGTGGCTTATTTGATTCTGCTGGAGCGCAAAGTCGCCGCCTGGACCCAGGATCGCCTCGGCCCCAACCGCGTCGGGCCCAAAGGCCTGCTCCAGCCCATCGCCGACGGATTGAAATTCATCTTCAAAGAAGACTATCGCCCCGCTGGGGTCGATCGCATCCTCTTCAGCCTCGCCCCCGCGATCATCATCATCGTCGCCATCATCTCCATCGCCGTCGTGCCCCTCGGTGGCGTCCATCAGAAAACGGCGACCTACGACGTCAGCGAGGCGGCCGATCCAGCCGCCGCGGCGCTGGCCAGAGTGCCGGTAGGCTCCACCGTGGTCGGCGGCCCAATCCTCGTCGAGCAGATCAACCCCGATCAGGATCAAAAAGTCCTCGCCACCGTCACCTACGAATATCCCGTGCAGGTCGCCAAGCTCGACATCGGTGCGCTCTACATCATCGCCATCCTCTCGCTGGCAGTTTATGGCGTGGTCATCGGCGGCTGGGCTTCCAATAACAAATATTCCTTTCTCGGCGGCCTTCGCGCCACGGCCCAGATGATCTCCTACGAAATCCCTCTGGGCCTGTCCCTGCTGACCATCGTCGTCATGTTCGGCACGCTCCAACTCGACGAAATCGTCAACAAACAGGCCCACTACTGGGGCATCGGTGGAATCCCGCTTCTTCCAGCATGGAACGTCTTCGCCCAGCCGATGGCCTTCCTGATGTTCCTTATCTGCATTCACGCCGAGGCCAATCGCGCCCCCTTCGACCTGGCCGAAGCCGAGCAGGAGCTGGTCGGCGGCTATCACACCGAATATTCCGCGATGCGTTTCGCCCTGTTTTTCCTGGCCGAATATGCCGGCATGATCACCACCTCCGCCGTCTGCGTCGCCCTCTTTTTCGGCGGCTGGCATTTCCCCGGCCTCAGCGGCCCCGATTCGATTCACCCCGAAATCACCACCAGCATGGGCCTGATCCTCGTTCGCTGCTTCATCTTCTTCGTGAAGGTGATGGCGATCATTTTCGTCTTCATGTGGGTGCGCTGGAGCCTCCCGCGCTTCCGCTTCGATCAGCTCATGATGCTCGCGTGGCGGGCGCTGATTCCGCTGTCCCTGCTGATCCTCATGGTGACCGCCATCGTCGTTTACTTCTTTGGCCCCAATGATCGCGCCCACATGCGGATCGGCGGCAAAATGGCGCTGGTGTTCCTGGTCGTCAATATTGTCCTGACGGCGGCCGTCATGGCCGCCAGCCGACTGCTCCCGGCCGCCCCGCAAACCAACCGCCGCCTCAAAGTAGCCGGCAGCAGATTCGAAAATACACCAGTGGCCGGAGCAACCGTATGAAGGAATCCGACGTAAAAGTTCTCACCGAACCCAGGCTCTCCCTCGGCGACCAGTTCTACCTCCCGCAGGTAAAAGCCGGCCTCGGCACCACGCTCAAGCACCTCTTTGCCGTCGTGGTGAAAAACAAGCACAAGACGATGCAGTACCCCGAGGAAAAACGCGAGGACCTCCCCGTCGAGCAGGGCGGCATGGCGTTGCGGACCTACCGCGGCGTTCATCGCCTTAACAAGGACGAAGAAGGCCGCGTCAAATGCGTCGCCTGCTTCATGTGCTCCACCGCATGTCCCGCCCGCTGCATCCACATCGAAGCCGAGGAATCCCCCTGGGCCGACCGCGAAAAATATCCCGCCAAGTTCGACATCGACGAGCTGCGCTGCATTTACTGCGGCATGTGCGAAGAAGCCTGCCCCGTCGACGCCATCGAGCTCACCCACGAATACGACATCGTCGGCCTCACCCGCCAGGAAATGATTTTCGACAAGACGAAATTGCTGGAAGTCTTCGACCAGACAGTAGAGAAAGAGCCGATGTGATTCACCAGGTCCATTTCTCCCGCTTGTTGTAGGTCCGGCTCCGCCGGACACTCCGACGATTTCCAACACCAGCTGAGCGATCTATCCACACCCCTCGTCCAACTCCTCCCCCCATTTCTCCAGAGTGCTTACATGTCCGGCAGAGCCGGACCTACAAAAGCGGTGTACCACTTCAGATCGTCACCGCGTGGCGCCATTGTTTTCGCAGCGCCGACGCCCATCTCATTCGAGTCGGCGACGCCAAGACGGATACCCGAAACGGTATCGATAAATATGTTATGAAAACGGCCCGAATACTCTTCAGCTCAAGCCCTACCCGACCCATTTGTGAAATTCGTCACGCACTGCCTTGCAACCCAACCAGCCTGTTCTTAGACTTCTGCCCGATATTCCGGCGGCCACTTTGCCTATGCACTTTCTGCCCTCCACTCTCCTTCCACTGGCCGCCAATGTTTTCGCGCCTGTCACCCTCCTCGTCCTCTGCGTCGTCGCCGGCGTCGGAACCGTCCTGCTCTTGCCCGGCCGACGCGAGTCAACCATCCGCTGGATCGGCGGCATCGTTCTCCTCGCATCGCTGCTCATTTTCATCGCCCTCATCGTCCGCCAGGGCGCTGTCATGCGCGGCGAAGGCGTCTATTTCTGGCTCTTCGCCGCCATCGCCATCATCAGCGGCATCCGCGTCATCAGCCACCCCAAGCCCGTCTACGCCGCCCTTTATTTCGTCCTTACCGTGCTCGCAGTCGCGGGACTCTTCGTCCTGCTTTGGACCGAGTTCATGGCCGCCGCCTTGATCCTCATCTACGCCGGCGCCATTCTCGTCACCTACGTCTTTGTGATCATGCTCGCATCGCAGGCCCACACCGGCACAACCGGCAACGCCGCCGAGGGCGCTGAATATGATCGTGTCAGTCGCGAGCCCGCCCTGGCGGCAGCGGTTGGGTTCACCCTCATGGGGATTCTGCTGTTTGTGATCTTCGAAAAAGCAGACGGCATCACCCCGCCCGCACCCGAAAAGGCGCCCGCCGCAGTCGCCGAAGGCGGCGGCTCGGTGCGGGCATTGGGAAATTATCTGTTCACCGATCAACTCCTGACATTAGAGCTGGCCGGCGTGCTGCTGACCGTCAGCATGGTCGGCGCGGTCATCATCGCCCGCCGTTACGTGGATGAAAGAGAAACCGAGACGCGCCCCGAGGTGATTGTTACGCCAGCCACGCCGCTGGAGGACGATCCACATTCGATTCCGGTATTTGGAACCAGGAACCCAGTGGCCAAGGCCTATCCGGAGAACTAGATGGGCAGCGAACTTTGGGGAACGTTTTGGGTTGTGGACGGTTTCGGGTGCCATGCCCATGTACTCATGGGCATGCCAAACGACACGTTCGCCGGTAACGTGAGGAATAAAAGATGAGCGTTTTGATATTACAACGCTATCTCGCCGTCGGCGCAATCCTCTTCGTCATCGGCCTCATCGGCTTCATGACGCGCCGCAACCTCATCGTCCTCTTTTTGTCCACCGAGTTGATGTTCCAGGGTGTGGCCGTCAATTTCATCGCCTTCGGCCGCTATCACATGGGCTCCGCATTTTTCCACGGCCAGGCCTTCGTCGTTTTCCTCCTGGTCATCGCCGCGGCCGAGGCGTCGCTGGCATTGGGCCTGGTGGTTTTGCTCTTTCGACGAAGGAACACGCTCGACGCGGACGCATGGCGAGATTTGAAGGGATGAGGATGGTGTGCCCAGGCACGCCCTACAGATGGAATCACTTTTTGCCGTCAAATTCTCCTGGTTGATCCCGATCTTCCCGCTCATCGGAGCCATGATCGCGGGTTTCGCCGGCGCGCGCTGGTTGAAGCAGCGCTCCCACTGGCCGATCTGGATCGGCGTGGGGTTGAGCGCGGTGATGAGTTTTTCGATTCTGTTCGGAATGCTCCACAGGTGGGATCCTCGCAAGCCGCAGGATTTTGGGCGTCCGGAAGCGCCGTCGGTGAAGCCGCACACTCCTGCCGAGCGAATGCACCAGGCATTTAATCTCTCGGCCAACGCGCACTGGTTCAATTGGATTCAAGCTGGAGACTTTCATGCCGACGCCGGCGCTTTCATCGACCCGCTCACGGCAGTGATGCTCTGCGTCATCACCGGGATTGGGTTTTTGATCACAGTTTTCGCGGCCGGATACATGAAGGGAGAGGCCGGCTACTTCAGATTCTTCGCGTACCTTGGGCTGTTCATTTTCGCCATGACGATTCTGGTCCTGGGGAACAACTTTGTGATGCTGTACCTCGGATGGGAAGGCGTCGGCCTCTGTTCGTACCTGTTGATAGGCTATTACTACGAGCGGCCGTCAGCGCGCGAGGCGGCCAAGAAGGCATTCCTAGTCAATCGCATCGGGGACTTTGGCTTCGGCCTTGGGATGATGCTGATCTTCGTGATCTTCGGGACTGTCAGCTACTTCGGCAATGTATCCGTCTGGGGCGATGGAGTTCTCGAGCGAGCGCTGCATGGCGATGCGTTTCTGGCAACCTTGCCGCAATGGAAGCTCAACGCCATCCCGTGGATTCCGTTCCTGTTGATGATGGGTGCGTTCGGAAAGAGCGCTCAGTTCCCCCTTTATGTCTGGCTGCCGGACGCAATGGAAGGTCCGACACCCGTCAGCGCCCTCATCCACGCGGCGACAATGGTGACCGCCGGCGTCTACATGATCGTCCGCTGCGGAACTTTGTTTTTCGCTAACGGGTCAGCGTCGGTGACAGTCGCGGCAGTGGGAACATTCACCGCTATCTTCGCAGCGACGATTGCGCTGCGGCAATTCGATCTCAAAAAGGTCTTCGCGTATTCAACGATCAGCCAGCTCGGATTTATGTTTGCGGCGGTGGGCTTGCTTGCGCCGGTGGCGGCTGTCTTTCACTTGGTGACACACGCCTTTTTTAAGGCGCTGCTGTTCCTGTCTTCCGGCGTGGTGATGCACGCCATGATGGGACACCTGGACATGCGCAAGATGAGTGGGCTCAAAAGTGTGATGCCCAAAACGCGTCTATTGATGCTCATTGGTTGCCTGTCGCTGGCGGGTGCCCCGTTTTTGGGCTCCGGGTTTTTCTCCAAAGACGAGATTCTGGTTTCGGCGTGGTATTACAACCCGTTCCTGGCCCTGGTGCTGCTTGTCACAGCGTTTCTGACGGCTTATTACACGTTCAGACTCTATTTCCGCGTATTTGAAGGTCCTTTGCTGACGCCGACTGAGCCGGCCGAGGGACATGCGCACGCCTCGCATGATGAACACGAGCATGCGCCGGTCGATGAGCACCTGAAGAGTCATGCACACAGCGCGGCGGAGCACTCGCACGAGCCGGCGATCATGATCTGGCCGCTGATCGTTCTGGGAATCGGAGCGTTTCTTGCCGGCTACTTGAACTGGCCGGAACGTGAGCGAAGTTTGGGCGGCTTCCTGAGTAACAGCCCGTCGCTGGTGTGGGGCTATGAGGCGGCGCAGGCGCGGTACAAAGCAAGAACCCTGGCGGCTGCTTTTGGAATGGAAGAGGTGCCGGATGAAAAATTCACGACCGAGCTGCACTCGCTGCACATTGGAATGATGATGGCAAGCATCGTGGCGGCAGGGTTGGGTGTTTATCTGGCGTATTTACTGCATCTGAAATATCGAGATAAGGGAGATGAATTGGCCCTTCGGTATCCCGCGATCACTCGAGCGCTTGAAGGAAAATATTGGATCGACGAAATCTATCAGCAGGGCGTCGTCGAGCCCCTGCGCTGGCTTGGCCGCAAGTTCTATCAACTCGATACCTACGTCGTCGACGGAATCGTCTGGCTGATCAGTTTCGTGCCGCAGCTTTTTGGTTTTACCTTGAAGCTCACGACCCAGCGCGGATCGTTGCAGGGCTACGCCGCCGCGATGCTACTGGCTGTCGCGCTGATTTTGCTCGTGTTGTTTGTCTATTAGGATCGCTGAATGCTCGCTGACGGACTGACAATCGAGGATGGCCTGGGATTGGCGCTGGTCGTCGTTCTGGCGTTGCCCATGATCGGCGCGATCATCTGCGCGCTGGTGCGCGGCGCACGCGATGCCCGCTGGGTCGCGCTGGGCGTCAGCCTGGTCTGCTTTGCGGCCACCATCCCGCTGCTCCTGCATCACAAGGACCTCAAGCCGCTCTCCCTGGGCGAAATCAGCGCCATCAACTTCTATTTCCACATTGGCATCGATTCAATTTCTGTCTGGCTATTGGCCCTGACGACATTTCTCATGCCCCTGGCAATCGCCGCCAGCTTCGCCAGCATCAAGGAACGCCCCAAGGAATATTACGCCTGGATGCTGCTGCTCAACGCCTCGATGGTCGGCGTTTTCCTGGCCCGCGACGCACTTCTCTTCTATGTTTTCTTCGAGCTGACGCTGGTCCCGATGTTTTTCATCATCGGCATCTGGGGCGGCCCCGAGCGCCGCGCCGCCGCCGGCAAATTCTTCCTCTTCACCTTCACCGGCTCGCTCTTCACCCTCGCCGCCATCATCTATCTGGGCATCAAGTCGGGCTCCTTCGACCTCGCCACGTTCGGCCAGACCTCAATCCTCAGCGACAAGGAACGCTTCTGGCTGCTGCTCGGATTTCTCGCCGGCTTCGCCGTAAAAGTCCCGCTCTTTCCCGTGCACACCTGGCTGCCCCTGGCCCACACCGAAGCGCCCACCGCCGGCTCTGTCATTCTCGCCGGCGTGCTGCTGAAACTGGGCACCTACGGCATTCTTCGCTTCGCCGTCCCCGTCGGTTTCGGCAGCAATCCCACCGTCCTCGCGATCGTCGGAATCCTCTGCATCATCGGCATCATCTACGGCGCGCTCGTCGCGTGGGTGCAGCAGGACATCAAGAAGCTTGTCGCCTATTCCTCCGTCTCTCACCTGGGATTCTGTGTGCTCGGACTCGCGGCGCTGAACGTCGAAGGCGTCAGCGGATCGATCCTCTACATGATCAACCACGGCCTTTCCACCGGCGCGCTATTCCTGGTCATCGGCATGGTCTACGACCGCTATCACACCCGCGACATCAACCAGCTCTCCGGGCTCGCTCGCAAAATGCCGATCTTCGCCTTCTTCTTTATCCTCTTCACGCTCTCCAGCATCGGCCTGCCCGGCCTCAACGGCTTTGTCTCCGAATTCCTCACCATCCTGGGCGCATTCAAGTCGCCGCACCTGGGCATCGGTTTCGGCACGCTGGCCGCCCTGGGAATCATCCTGGGCGCTGTTTACATGCTGCACATGGCCGCCCGAGTCATCTGGGGACCGCTCAAAACTCCCGGCGACGATCACTCCCATGGACATGCCGCGCATGAGGCCAAAACCGGCGAAACCTTGCCGGTCGATCTAAACCGCCGCGAACTCGCCATCCTCATTCCCATCGCCGTGATGGTCGTCGTGCTCGGCGTGCTGCCCAACATCGTCCTCAAAAGCGTGGACGCATCGGTGCGGCAGTTGATCACACCCACCGACCAACCTCTGCCCCAAACTTCGCCGCAAAACGTGGCCGTGGCAGGTGCGCGATGAAAGCCATGCTCGCCAACCTCGCTCCCGAGCTCATGCTCACCGGCATCGCCTGCATCCTGTTTCTGCTGGGCTGCTCCAACAAGCGCTCCAGCCGCCAAATGGCGCCGTTCCTCGCTCTGATCGCCCTGGTCTTCATCCTCATTCCTGTTTTTGCCCGCCGAAACGTCGCGAGAATCGAATCTCTTGATTCCCCCGTAATCGTGGATGGTCTGGCTCATTTCATCCGCGCCCTCACGCCACTCGTCGCGATTCTGCTGCTCCTTCTGGCCTGGCCGACCAACCGTGAGCAGACTGGCAACTCCGCCCTGGAGTACGGCAACGACGGCGGCGAATTCTTCGCGCTGTTTTTGCTCTCCATCGCCGGCCTGATGCTGGTGAGCGTCTCCAACGATCTCATCCTGCTCTTTTTGGCGCTCGAGCTGGTCAGCATCCCCACCTACATCATGGTCTCCATCTCGCGGCCCCTCGCGGTCGCGCAGGAAGCCGGCGTCAAATACTTTTTCCTGGGCGCGCTCTCGGTTGCTTTGATGCTCTTTGGCTTCAGCTATCTCTTTGGCGCAACCGGCCAGATCAACATGCCCAAAATCGGCGCTGTCCTCCAGCAAACCATCGCCGACACTGGCAATCTCACCAGCTGGCAAAAACTAGGCGTGCTGCTGGTGATCCTCGGCCTCGCCTTCAAAATGGCCGCCTTCCCCCTCCATTTCTACGCCGGCGACGTCTACGAAGGCGCAGCCACGCCCGTCACCGCCTTCCTCGCCTTCGTCCCCAAGACCGCCGGCTTTGTCGCCCTCGTCAAAATCCTCACCATGGTCGGCGGCAACAACTTCTCCCTTCTGCCGCGGCAGATGTCCTGGCTGCTCTGGGCCCTGGCGGCGCTCACCATGACCGCCGGCAACGTGCTCGGCCTGCTCCAGAGCAACGTCAAGCGCGTCCTCGCCTACAGCTCCATCGCTCACACCGGCTACATGCTCGTCGGCGCTGCCGCCTTGTCGCGAGTCGTCGATGGCAAACCTGTCGGCCCTGAGGCCCTGGGCGCAATCCTTTTCTATCTCGCCGCCTATGGATTGATGAACGCCGCTGCCTTCGGCGTGCTTATGCTCCTCCCCTCGCGCGACGGCGAAAACTCCGCCGAAACCTTCGACGACCTCGCCGGTCAGGGCCGCCGCCATGTCGGCCTCGGCCTCGCCATGGCCGTCGCCTGCTTCAGCCTCATCGGCATCCCGCTCACCGTCGGCTTCGTCGGCAAACTCTTCCTCATCGTCCCCGCCCTGCGCAGCGGCATGACGCTTTTGGTCATCGTCCTCGTCGTCAACGCCGCTATATCCGCCGCCTATTACCTGCGCATCGTCGCCACCCTTTTCCTTCGCCCCGCCCCGTCCCCTGAGCACGAAGGCGCCGTGATGATCAGCGCCCCCCTAAGCCACTCGTCTGGATGGCCGTCCTCGGATCGGTGCTGGCCACGCTGATCCTCGGCACCATCCCCCAGCTGACCGACACCCTGCTCGAGCAGGCCCAAACCGCCGCCCGCAACGAAGCGCCTTCCACGCAGCCGGCCACCGAAAAACTGGCCGCGCGCTGACCAGCGGCACCCGATTACCACACCGTATACCGCGCCCGCAGATTCGAATTGATCAAGAAGCTCTGCGCCGCTAAACATCCCAGTCCGATGCATCCCACCAATCCGGCACATCGTCATCCAGATTCCAGTCATCCTCCAACGAATCCTCTTCCTCCCAGTCATCGTCCCCTTCGTCAACCGCACTAACCTCATCCGAGCTGATCACTCCCTGCTGATCCTGTGAATCATCTTCCTCTTCATCATCGCTGATGATCCTGTGATGCCGCGGCGTCAGCTCTTTGCTGCTCAGCTCGATAAATCTATCGCTGAACCGCTGCCGCACCGTCAGGTCAAATCCCGTCGCCCCACCGGCGCTCAGCACCAGCTGGTAGATGCCGCTCTTGCGCGCCTTCCAGATGATGCCAGTGCCGTATTCCTCCTCGTTGTACGCCATCCATTGATCGTCCGGCCCATAAAGCTGAAGGTTTACCCACTCATCCTTATCCAGCCTCGCCGAGAAATTGTAAGACTTGCCTTCTTGGGCGCGGAACCAATACACCGCCTCATCCCTCCAGTTGAGCAGCTTCCCATGCGTGGCTGGATCCACCTCCTCGATCACCGGTTCCTCCGGCGCTTCCTGCGCAGCGACACACTGACTCGGATCAAATTCGCCGATCTGCGCCGAGAAATCCCCCGCCTTCCAGCTCACCAAATCGACAAAATATTCCACCGGTTCACTCACCGACCAAGTCCGCTGGTGACAAGCCTCACCCGCATCGCCAGAAGCACGAACACCGTTCATGGCGGACCCTTCAACCGCTCTCAAATCGCTGATGCCGCTATCCCCGCGCTCCAACTGCACATCGGTCACGTAAATCTTCCCCGGCTCCAGCGCGATGCGATATCGCCTGCTTTCACCCTGCTTCTCAAATCGCCCGCTCACCACTTCGCCCACTTTCAGCGGCGTCGCCGGCTGCGGATCATCTTCCGCTTTGTTCACCAAAAGCGTGTAGGGCGATTCGGGATAAGCCGAAACGCTGATATAGATCGTTTCGGTGGCCGGTGCAGTCCATTCAAGCTTGCCCGTCGATGCCGGATAATTCCAGCTCCCACTAATTTGTTTTCCATCGATGTCGTAGAGCCCATAATTGCTTATTTGCTGCCAGTAATGGCGCTTGTGGCCATGAATCCATTGCCCAAGCCCATCGCCGTGGCCTTGCATATCGAACACATATCTTTCCCCCTCGTTCACCTGCAGCGAAAACCAATCCTCGTCCCCTCCATATTGCGATCGCCCGTCAACCGCGGCGCCCACTTCAATCGGCGCTGCTTCCTCGGCCGAATTTCCCTCGTCGAGTTCCTCCTCAAAGCTGATGCTGAACGATCCCGTTTCCACCGGATTGTAGCTGCGCATCTCCACGTAATAGTCCCCGCCCGACCACGCCAGCCAATTCCAATCCGGACTCAACGGTTCCACGCTACGACCGTCCAAAACTCCTTGTTGCCCACCAGAGTTGATGTTCGCCGAATCAAAAATTGAGATCATCAGCCCCGCTTTCATCGCCGATTGCGTCAGATGCATCTCATAAGTGGCTTTCTCCGTCGCATGAAAGGCAAAATAAACAACATCCCCCGGCGACGCCAAGTTGCCGCTCATGCTGCCGCCCGGCGCCAAATTCCTGCTGGCCCCCTCCGCAAACACATCCCCCGGCTTCGCCGCCGCGCTGCTGATCGTGTACCGCGCGTGATCCTCCTGGACGAGCCGCAGGTAATACTGTCCATCCGCGGCCGCAACCCATTCCACTCGCCCCTTTCCGTTGTTGAAAATGGTTGGGCTCGCAGGCCAATTGCCTTCGCTGTCAATGATCTCCACCTGCATTGAATCCCATTCTGATTCTGATCGCGCATCGAATGTGTAGGTCGTTCCTCCAACTGCGTCGATGCTGAACCAGTCCTCGTCCCAAATGAAATCGGTCGAGCCCCGAAAGGTTTTTCCCAGGGGCAGTGGCGTCGGGTGCTCCTGGTCCCCTTCACGATCCATCACCTGCCGCGCCTTCAACGTGTACTTGCCGATCCCCCCCGAGCTGCTGATGACGACATAATAACTTCCCGTGTAAGGCATCGGCTGCGCGCCATGTCCCAACTCCAGAACATGCCCTCTGCTGTTTCGCAATTCACTATAAATTCCATCCTCCGAGTCATCCTCCATCTCAAACGCCCATCGCTCGCCCTCTTTCGCGGAAAACCGAAACACATCCCGGTCCTCATAATCTTCAATCTCGCCATGAATCGCCCGATCCGCCGACAGGACGCCTGCCGTGCCTGGAGTATCGCCAAAATCATCTCTAAACGGCTCGGCCAGCAGCTCATACCGCCCCTTCGGATCATCCTCATCCCCGTCGATCCAGAGGTAATAGGTGCCCGACTCCTCTGCCGTCCAATTGATGCGGTAGTAGTAGGGATCCTCCTCGGCCACCTGCGCCCCGTCTTCGTCAGTGACGTGAACCGAGCAGCACCCTTCCAACTCAAAAAACAGATACGTCTGCCCCTCCTCGGCTTCAAACTGAAATTCCGCCTCCCCCGTCCCCCGTCGCACCTGCGGATGCGACAAATCCAAAACCGCCGCCGAAAGAAGAACCCGCCCCTCCAGCTCTTCCATCCACACCCGCTGCTCCTCCGTCTGCTTTCGGGCAAAACTTTCCTGGTGGGATAGCGACCGATCGTGAAATTGCGGCATGTATTCCCCTTGGCAAATTCCCGCTCTGCCGAGAGAAGCACGCTACAACCCCCGCCCGCCCGGCGTCTGCGCACAAAAGTGGTTACACTATCGTCATGCGCTTTTTCTGCGTTTTCAGCATCCTTCTAATGCTTCAGCCCGCCCGCTCGGCGGCTCAAGCGCTCGATTCGAAGCTGCATCACCTCCGTTCGAGGGCGGAAATGGAATGGGATGAATTCGCCGACACGCCAGAAAGCAAAGAGCTCATTCTCAAATTCAACGCGACCAAAAACACGACCGAGCAATCCCTCCGCCTCCGCCAGCGCGACGTCAAACAAGCTTGGAACATCCGTCTGAACGACAAAAAACTGGCGATGCTCCTTCAGGATGAAAAGGACACTGTTCTCTTCTTCAAACTACCCACAGGCGCGCTCAACGACGGCGAAAACGAACTCAAAATCTCCTGCGACGCCGGCGCAGGCCTCGCCTCCGACGACATCATCGTCGGCGACATCCGCCTCATCCCCAAACCGCTTCAAGAATCTCTTTCTGAATCGACGTTGAATCTTCACGTCACCGAAAACGATCAACCCGTCCCCTCGCGCATCACCATCGTCGATGAAAACAACAGCCTCATCTCCCTCGGCACCCCCTCCAGGGACACGCTCGCCGTCCGCCAAGGCGTCATCTACACATCCAACGGCGAAGCAAAAATCTCGCTCCCTGCCGGAACGTACACCATCTACGCCGGCCGCGGTTTCGAATACTCCCTCGACTCCACCAAAATCGATCTAAAACCCGGCGACACCCACGACCACACCTTCAAAATCTCCCGCGTCGTCCAAACCCCCGGCTACGTCTCCTGCGACACCCACATCCACACCTACACCTACTCTCGCCACGGCGACGCCACCATCGAAGAGCGCATGCTCACCATCGCCGGCGAAAACATCGAGCTTGCCATCGCCGCCGACCACAACCTCCAGATCGATTACGCGCCCATCGCTCAAAAACTCGGCGTCGATAAATATTTCACGAGCGTCATCGGCAACGAAGTCACCACCACCGCCCAGGGCCATTTCAACGTCTGGCCTATCGCCAACTCCAAGCTTCTCAACTTCCGCGCCCCCAACTGGGACGCCCTCGCCCAGAGCATCTCCGAAATCGCCGACCCCAACCCGATCATCATCATCAACCACGCCCGCGACAATCACGGCGGCTTCCGCCCCGACGATCCCTCCCGCTTCATCGCCATCGCCGGCCAGCGCACCGACGGCCGAAAACTCCCCGCCAACGCCATGGAAGTCATCAACTCCGGCGCAATCATGACCGACTCCACCCGCCTGCTGCGCGACTGCTTCGGCCTCCTCAACCGCGGCCAGAAACTCACCCCCGTCGGCGCTTCCGACTCCCACGACGTCTCCCGCTACATCGTCGGCCAGGCGAGAACCTACATCCGTTGCGACGATAGCAATCCCGGCAAAATCAACATCGACGAAGCAAAACAAAATTTTCTGGATGGCAAAGTCCTCGTCTCCTACGGCCTCCTCACCGACATGACCGTGAACAATCAATACCATTCCGGTGACCTGGTCCCCTCCGCCAAAACCATCGAGGTCGACATCAACGTCCAATGCCCGCCCTGGCTTGCCGCATCGCGGGTTTCACTTTTTTCCAACGGCATTGAAATCAAATCAATAGAGTTCCCTCCGTCCCCTGGAAGAAAATGGGAATCCCACTTCTCCCTCCCCAAACCCAAACACGACGTGCATCTCGTCGCCCTCGCCACCGGCCCCGGCATCACCGCCAATTACTGGCAATGCGCCAAACCCTACCAACCCACCAGCACCCACATCACCCCCTACATCCTCGGCGTCACCGGCGCCATCTTCATCGACGCCGACAACAACGGAAAATTCGACACCCCCCACGACTACGCCCAGCAAATCCTCGACTCCAACCAACCCCTCGCCACCGAATTAAGAAACTACGACGCCTCCATCGCCGCTCAACTCGCCTCCCTCCTCCAGCAAAAAGACCCCGACCACTTCCAGGACACCCTCCAACCCCTCTCGACATTCCCCGGTATCAGAAATTATCTCTCCGAGTGGAAAGAGCACCTCGAACTTGCCAGTGCTACCAAACCCGCAAAGGATTAGAATTATCAATCATGAAACCCACCCCCACCTCACTTCGATGTTCGATGTTGAACGTTGGATGTTCGACGTTGATCCTCCTCTTCTTCCTCTGCGCCCCCGCCTTCGCCCAATTCCGCGCCCTCCAACCCCTCCACCCCATCCGCGTCGTCGTCTGGGACGAGCAACAGCCCCAGCAAAAACCCGCCTACGACAATTTCCTCGGCAACGCCATTGCCGATTACCTCTCCCAGCAAAACGGCTTCAAAGTCACCAGCGTCAAAATGGACTCCAAGGAGCAGGGCCTCCCCGACGACCTCCTCAACGACACCGACATCCTGATCTGGTGGGGCCACGCCCGCCACGCGGAAGTGAAGGACGATCTGGCGAAGAAAATCGTCGAGCGCGTCAAGGCCGGCAAACTCGGCCTCATCGCCCTTCACTCGGCCCACTGGTCCAAGCCCTTCATGTTCGCCATGAACGAGCGCGCGACTCAGGACGCTCTCAACGAAATCACCGCCGACAAACGCGGCCAGTTGCAAATCACCTACATCAGTCCCAAGCCCGGCGTCGTCCCCAAGCGCACCGACCCCCTCACCCCCACTTCCAAAGTTGACGGCAACAACCTCATCATCACTCTGCCCCTGTGCGTCTTCCCCGCCTATCGCGCCGACGGCAAACCCTCCCACGTCCGAGTCGTCTCCCGCGGCCATGTCATCGCCCGCGACATCCCCGCAACCTTCGACATCCCCCAAACCGAAATGTACGACGAGCCCTTCCACGTCCCCGAACCCGACGCGGTCATCTTCGAAGAGAAATGGGACAAGGGCGAGCATTTCCGCTCCGGCTGTCTCTGGCACGTCGGCCAGGGCCAGGTCTTCTATTTCCGCCCCGGCCACGAAACCTACCCCGTCTACAAACAAAAACTCCCTCTGAAAATTATTGAAAATGCCTGCACCTGGCTGCGCGACCAACTCCCGGCTGCCCGGTGAACTATCGCTCTTATCCCCTCGCCCCCGTACTCGGGGGAGAGGGTTAGGGTGAGGGGTCTTCTGTGTGCCATGGCCGTGTCGGCCGTGCTTTTTCTTGTTGTAAAACCGCCAAACGACTACCCTTCCCATCTGTACTAGATACTGACTCCGCCGCCGTGGCTGGCGGATCGTTTTCTGTCCGCAAAACCAACACAGCAAACCATGACCGACATCACCATTTCGGCCCGTCGTTTCTTTTTCGCCATTCTTCTTCTACTGAGCCTGACGACCCTCGCCAGCGCCGTCCAAACTTCGGTTGTCTATCAACCCAAGGACGGCGCCGGCCGCGGCAAGCACATCGTCTTCCTCTCCGGCGATGAGGAATATCGCAGCGAAGAAGGCCTGCCGATGCTGGCCAAGATCCTCAGCCAGCGCCACGGCTTCAAATGTACAGTTCTCTTCGCCCTCGACCCCGACGGCACCATCAACCCCGACAACCAGAAATCCCTCCCCGACGCAGAGGCTCTCGACTCCGCCGACGCCATCGTCATGCTCCTCCGTTTCCGCAACTGGCCCGACGACGCCATGAAGCATTTCGTCGATGCCTACCACCGCGGCGTCCCCATCATCGGTCTGCGCACCGCCACCCACGCCTTCCAGATCAAGGAAGGCGCGTACAAGGAATATTCATCCTTCGGCAAGCGCGTTCTCGGCGAGCAGTGGGTCAACCACTGGGGCAATCATAAAAAAGAAGCGACCAAGGGAATCATCGAAGCGAGCGCGAAAGATGATCCGATTCTCCGCGGCGTCACCGACGTTTTCGGCGATTCCGACGTCTACGAAGCCTATCCGCCCGCCGACGCCAAAATCCTCCTCCGCGGCCAGGTGCTCAAAGGAATGCAGCCAGACGACGCGCCCGCTTCCTACAAGAAAAAGCGCGCCACCGACAAACAGGAGCAAGACGTCAACGACCCCATGATGGCCGTCGCGTGGACGCGCCTGAATAAAAACGACGCCGGCACCGAGAACAAAATCTTCTGCACCACCATGGGTGCCGCCACGGATCTCCAAAACGAATCCCTCCGCCGCCTGGTCGTCAACGCCGTCTACTGGGGCCTGAACATGGAAGTCCCCCAAAAAGCCGACGTCAATTACATCGGCGATTACAAACCCACCCCCTACGGCTTCAAAGGCTATCGCAAAGGAATCAAACTCGAAGAATTCAACCTCACAACGACCGTCGGATCCGCTGTAGGGGCGGCTTCAGCCGCCGTTGTCTCCGCCGGCCAAGCCGAACCCAAAACCGCC
>JADMIO010835384.1_pt1 | contig 37360 bp, 27 predicted proteins | sample 8958161 | NCBI WGS metagenome assembly JADMIO01 (sample SAMN16585339, study PRJNA669376) | soil metagenome | isolation source: Crop rotation soil | place: USA: Cullars Rotation, Alabama | collected 2011 | reverse complement strand
CCGCGACTTCAAGTCACGTGAATTCCAAGCTTCGGATCCCACTGTGCTGGAAAGGCCCGCTCGATGTCAACGCGGTACAGGGTTCGAGGAATTTCTGGAGCGGCGCGGTATCGATCGTAGCCGACATGACGCCGATTTTCAGGTCCGGCCGACTTGTTTGTTGGAGCTGCAGGGCGCGCGCAAGGGTGATGTCGCCGTAGAGATGGCGCTCGTGAAATTCATCGAACAGAATCGCGGCGACTCCGCCTAACATTGGGTCCTGGATTAACCGGCGCAGCAAAATGCCTTCGGTCACAAAACGAATCCGAGTGGCCGGACTAACCACATTTTCGAATCGGACCTGATAGCCAACTTCCCCGCCGATTTTGCCGGAGCGTTCTCTCGCCACCCGCGTTGCCAGTAAACGTGCAGCAATACGCCGCGGCTGCAGAATAACGACCTCACCCGATCCAAGAAGTCCGTGATTCAACAGGATCTGAGGAACCTGGGTTGACTTACCCGAGCCGGTCGGTGCTTGCAGAATCATCCGCGGCTGTTTTTGAAAGGCAGCAGCGATATCGCTCTCGAGTTCATAAATCGGGAGATCGCGCGGATTCATCGCAACGTCGAACATCGAACGCCAAACGCCGAACGTCGAACGTCGAACGCTGAAGGTCGAACCGACTGGCGCCTTTGGAGCTTGGGATTTCCGCTGGTCAACGGCGGCGTGCTCGGGGCGGGACTTGAACCCGCATGCCTTTCGGCATACGCCCCTCAAACGTACGTGTCTGCCATTCCACCACCCGAGCTTGTGGCGAAGCCGGCGGCTTCGCAGAAATTAGAAGATCGAAGATGGAAGCTAGGGTCGCAAGCGGTTTCCTGATTCGCAGGCTTAATCGTGTTCGGTCGCCGCGCCGTAATCCGGCAGCGACCTTTTGCTTTTGACCTGATAATTCGGACCGCTAATGCCGCGGAAAGTCAGGCACTCGTCATTTCCAGATCGCAAGGTAACTGATCCGGAAAACACTAGCTTTGCCGATCGGTCCCGGATTGAGCATTTCGCGGGGCTGCGCCTGAATAGCGATCCGTGGTTCGGCGTCTGCTCTATTAAGTGTGAGATTTGTGTGAACTGTCGCAGCGCTGGTTGGCGGGCAGCGAGCCGCGGCTTAAGTTCCAGAAAGGGCATTGATTACGAGCACGATTACGAGCAGGACCACGAGGGAGCCAGTGGATTGGATCAAGGTGGATTTGCATATCCATACTCTGGATGATCCGAAGGACGTTGTTGATTACTCAGCCCATCAATTGCTCGAGCGGGGCCGAGAGTTGGGATTTGGCGCCCTTGCTATCACTTTGCACGATGCGGTCTTTGATCGCGCGGAAGTTTATGCCGATGCCGCAAAAATGGGTATTTTGCTGATTCCGGCGGCGGAGATGCGATTGGAAGGCGCCGACGTCATTATCTTGAATGTTATGCCGGCGGAAGTCGCACATCTTCGTGATTTCAACGGGCTGCGCGAGCTGCGGGCAAAACGGGGAGATTCTATTTTCACGTTTGCGCCTCATCCATTTTATGTCCTCGGTGGGTCGATTGGCCGGCGATTGCTCGCTGAAATCGATTGCTTTGATGGAATTGAGTTGTGCCATTTCCATAAAGGATTGATGAACCCGAACTGGCAAGCGGCCCGCGTTGCTCGCCGATTTAAGAAGCCACTGATCGCAACCTCTGATGCGCACCGCTTACACGCATTTGGTCGACATTACACCAGTATTCCGCGTCCGGCCGACCTTACGCCTGAAGCAGTGTTTAGCGCGCTGCGAGCTCAGACGACCGAGCTGGTTAGTCCGCCCTGCACAATGAGGGATTTCCTGAGCGCACTTTACTGGACGTTTTTAGCGCATCCGATGCAGCTGCGCGAACGGCAACGGCGGCAAAACGCTGGGCACGGTCACGCTCAGGCAGAGGCGCATTAGAACGCGGACGCGCCGGCCGGAGCAGCAAACCCGAACACCAATCACCGCGCAAGATGCGCGGAAGCACCAAACCCCAATAACCAAGCACCACGGCTCCAATGTTAAAACCCAACACAGAATAGCCATGTCGCTGTTGGAGCCTTGGGATTTGAAGTTTCGTTGGGGTTTGGGGATTGCGTTTTGGTGGCTTCTGGCCGCCGATAATTGCCGAATGCGGCCAGGCGCTGGAAGTTTGCTCCGAGGTGAGATATGTCGTTGAAACAGCGGCCCAGCCGGTACACCACTAAGGTGTGAAGGTCATCCCATACGTCCTGTTGGCGGCAGTCATTGGTCTAACCGCCTGTAAAAGCCATTCCAAAGCTGAAAAAGAGCGCAAAGCCGCGCTAAGCAAAAAGGCTAAGGCCGAGCTGCGGGATGAAAACCCTGACATCGATTTTCAAGCTTTCGTAGAACGGTTACGGAAAGCGGCCGCGGCGCGGGACATGAATACGCTGGCGTCGATGATGACACCAACCTTTGGTTACAAGCTCAATCCAAAATTGGAAGGTGACGGTGTGTTCAAGTATTGGGATGACGAAAATTTGTGGCCGGAGCTGGAGGGGATTCTATCGGAAAAGTTCGTGAAGAAGGGCGACTACTGGGTTGCCCCGCCCCAGTTTGCCGATCCTTCACTAAACTACGACGGCTATCGGGCCGGAATTCGACGCATCAACGGCAGCTGGAAATTTATCTATTTCGTTAACGGATAGCGGCCCGTTTGGCCGGAAAAGTACCAAGCACCAATAGCCAAGCTCCAGAGAATCACCAATCACCAAGGTTCACTGGGCGCGCGACGGCCAGAAGGTTACTAATTGTAGCTTGAAGATTCTCTGGTGATTGGTGCTTGGTGTTTGGTGCTTACGATCCCGTCTTCGGTTCGTTCAGATCGTAAATGGCGCCCCACGGGCCGGAAGCGATCTTCGTCAGCACCGCTTCCCACGGATGGGGGCTGTTCGGATAATTCGTGTTCTCTTCCCGGCCCCAAAAAATGTAGCGGACTCCGAGCGCTTTCGCGGCTTCTTTCCAGTCGGCTTCGCCATGCATTAAGCGGTTAAGCTTCGCTTCTTCCGCGTGGTAGTCGAAGCCTTGGGTCCAAAGATGTCCGGGATAGCCAAGTACGACTTTGCGGCCTTGAAGCAGCACGGGATGATTGAATGTGGGATAGGTAGCGAATCGGGCATCGAGCGGAAGATTTCGAACCGCGACCCCTACCTGGGCGAGTTCAGCCCGGTTAGCGAATCCGAATCCCGGTACGGAAAGGCCGCCGAACAGACTAACAAACCCGGACCCGAACAAGGCAATGCAGGCGATAATCCGCAGCGGCACGATCCATTGAGTGATCAACCCGTTCCAGAGGAAGGGCAGAATGATGAAATAACCCCAGAACATCAGTTTCAGATTATCCCACTCCCAGGGAGCAGTTTTGATTAGCAGGCCGAAGATAAAGAGAACGATGGCGGGGCAAAGAAAGGCAGCGTCCTCCGGTAACTTGATCGTTAGGCGATCGCGTTCCTTCCAGCATCGTTGAAACACCAGGCCGATGTACCACAGCAGCATGGGAAACCAGAAGCCGAAGTTAACGCCCCAGAACTTGAAAAATGGCATTTTGAAATCGCCATTGTTCTGGACCCATCCCGGCTGCCATTTGAGCATCGAACCGGCGTGAAAATGATCGGTGATTAGCCAGACAAAGAATGTCGCCGGCACCACCGCGAAGCCGATTAGCATTCCAACATGTTTACGCATGGCGAAGTCGCCAAATGCAAACAAGCAGGCTAACACGGCGCTTAAAGCGAGAAATGTGTGGACGTGAAAGATGGGCATCGAACAGTAAATCAGAAGTTCCGCCCAGAATGGTAATGGGCCGCGCGGCGTAGAAGCGGCCTCTCCCTCGGTCGCGTTTACTTTCGTTATTCCATAAAACTTCTGGCGCCAATGCCACAGCAACAAAATACCGGCTGGAATCGCGTAAAGCAGACCGCGCTGAGTTACAAACATCGAAAGCGGGATGCTTTTCCACGCGATCGTGTTCTGCCCCTGATAATCTTTAAATTCGAAGTTGTTCAGGAATTCGAATCCGACGACGCCTCCGTTGAAAAGAAACCCGGCCACGGCAAATAAACCACCCCACCGATAGAAGGCGTAGAAAGTGGCTAACGACGCCAGGAGCCCGACCCAAACGAGGCCACGGATCAGATCGATATGAATAATCGATAACAAACCGTTAAAAAGATCGACCCCGGCGGGGTAGCGGAGGTGACTGTTTACGTAAATCGGATTGTCGGGCCAAAGTGGAACGCCGTTGGCGAAGGTTTTGATATAGGTGACGTGCAAGGCCAGATCGCCAAGATTGTTAACCGACTGGATTCGAAATTCCGGTCCGTCGATGTAGAGCAACCAGCAAAATGAGCGGACCGCGAAAAACGTGAAACAGCCAGCCATAAACCAGAATGGGATCCACCGATATCGCGATAACGCACCGGGCTGCGTCCATGTTGGGCGGGCCAGATCGACGGTGGTGAAATAGGTCACAATCGCGGCTGCGATCGCCAGCAAAATCGATAGCCAGGCGGTGACCGGCCCAAGCCCTCTGGCAATTAGGCCTAACAAGACCGCAGAGACAACCGAGCAACTAAAAAACACTAATCCGGCCGACAGCCCTTTCATTCGGTCATTCGGCGATCAGCCAGATGCTTTGCCTTTGAAGTCGGGCTCCTGCCCCGGAAAAAATTCCTTGAACCGCTTGGCGTCGAGATAGAGTTTCGAGGTATCCTGATACGGCCGAATCGTTAGGGGCTGGGTGAAGTAGGAGTTCTGCAATTTCGATTCGACGTCCTTGATTTTGTCTTCCTCGACCAGCAGAAAATCCGCATCCAGTTTTGGCGGCAGGTTATCGTGCTCGTAGTAACCGACATTGGGAAAGTCGTCGAAAATCCACGGCAAGGGATACGAACTGTTGCGAATCATGTGGCCTATCATCTGATAGAAGACGGGATCGCGCTTGGCCAAGGTCAGCACCGGCCGAGTCAGTTTGAAGATGTCGTTATACGTCTGAACGTAAACATAAGGTTCAGCCGCGAAAAACTGGCTCAGATTTTCGGAAAGACTCTTATTGCTGTCCCAATCGTCAGAAGCAAACGTCGAACATCGGAAATAATTCAAGGAAATGGATGACCCGAATGAAATGAACACGACCACCGCCATTGCGATTTCGACGGTTCGTCGGCGATTTTGGGGAACCAGCACCGCCGCCGCTCCAAACACAAACAGAAACGGCCAAACGATGCTGATGATACACCACGGCGTTTTGTAGTGAACGATACTGTACGCGATCAGCGTTCCGACGCCGTAAATTGCCAGATAGCGAAGGCTGATGTTCTTGAAGAACTGGGTGAAGAAGCACACTACCAGCCCGATTAAAACCGGCCATTCATAGCGAGCGATCAGCTTCAGCCAGTAATTCCACGGCTTTTCGTGACCCGAATGTCCTTCCTGTCCCGTTTTAACCCAGGCGCCGTAAGCCTCGTACAGGCCTTTGAGGCCGCTCCAATTCAGGAACGTGCCGGAATAGAAAACAACGACCAGAATTGCTCCGACGGCCAAGACGATTACCAAGTCTAAGTAGTCCCATCGTTGTGGCGCCGGACCGGCGTCCGCGCCAAGGTCGCGCCGCATCCAGGTGTAGATCCAATCCCGACGCAGAAAAACGCTGACCATGAGCGCCAGGCTCAGGATCAAACTGAGGATGCCGCCCACCTTCAGCCCGGCTTCCTCCGGCAGGTGGCCGCACATATATATAATAGAGAGGAACTGGATCACCCCGGCTGCCGGGCCAATGAAGCGGTTGTTCGGGACGAGGGAGGAGACCACGATACTGCCGATGGCTGCGGCGAGGACTAACCAAACCGCTCCGCCCGCCGAACCGAGTTTATCAAGGTGAACACCTGAAAAGGCCGACTCGCCGGTTCCCGCCCATGGCAGGAAGAACGCGACCAGAGTAAGGCAGCTCAAAACTAACACCAGATCCTGGGCGATGCTTCGACCCTGTTTCCGCTTGCCGCTGGCACGCACCGGTACCGGCAGGAAAGTTGTGACCCAGGTGGCCCCAACGGCCAGTGCCGCGCAGGCGGCATGGATAACATACGTTTCTTTGGTCAAAATCATGCCGGTTAGGCCCATTCCAGCGCACCACAGATAATTCCGAGTTCCGAACCGCCATAAGCCGAGCAATCCCAGGATCAGCAACATCGAAGATAGCTCCATCCAGACCTCGTGAATCGAGTAACGACCGTAAAAAACGAACCCGGGTGAGATGGCCATTGCCACCGCGGCCCAACGACTGATCCGGGTGCCGACGATCGGCTCAAAACGCAAAGTCAGCCAGACACATACAATGCTGATGATTACCACCGGCAGACGCAACGCCCAGATGTTGCGACCCAGCAAGGTCTGAAACATAAACAACACGTAAAAGTGAAGGGGACCGTGGTAATTCGTTGGGTCATATCGATAGAAACCGTTTTTGACCATTTGATCTACGAACCAACCGTTTATGCCTTCGTCGAAGTGCGGCGGTTTTATGCCGAGTAAAAACAAGCGAAGGGCGGCGGCCAAACCGACAATTAGCCATGGGCGCCAATCGACGGCGGCGAGGCGCTGTTGCCAGGCGGATATCTGTTCAGGCCAGGAGGGGGGCTCGGCTAGCTCGACGGTTTCGGCGGTATGGTTCATCGAAAAATTGCAACTTTCACACGACGGCCACCAAGGTCACAAAGAAATCTGCTCTATAGAATCGTCCAATTGGCCGTTAATAACTCGTTTTATGCCATTTCTCAGGTGTGCTTCGCCAAAATTGATGAGCAAACCAAGCTTCAATCCGGACAAGCGCAACTGAGTTAGAAGCTGATTCGGGGGGAACGGCTGACAATGCTTGAACCGATTTCAACTCGGCGATGACCTTACCCTCAACCACCAGATCGCAGCCGAATGCTTCATCAAATCTGATATTATCATAAATAATAGACATCGGTTTTTGCCGCTCGACGCGTAGCCCATTTTTTCGAAGCTCATGCGCAAGGACGACTCCGTATACAGATTCAAGCACGCCTGGTCCGATCGTGCTGTGGACAGCAAACCCGGCGTCAAGAATTTGCCTGGCGATCTCGTTTTCACTCATTCCTTGGCGGCCTTTGTGACCTTTGTGTGATCAATTACACGCTAGACAAAAAATGCTAGCGCGGCATCCGGCTCGCTGCTATCTGCCGCTGTGCGAATTCTGGTCACCGGTGGCTGCGGATTTATCGGCAGCAATTTCATTCGCTACATCCTGCAGCATTATAAACCCGCGCAGGTCAGTAATGTCGACGTGCTCACCTACGCCGGGAACCTGGCCAATCTTAATGGCGTAGTCGAGGAACACGGCGACCGCTACGAATTCTTCAAAGCTGACATTGCCAATCCCGACCAGATGGACGCGCTCTTTACCGAGCACCAGTTTTACGCCGTAATTAATTTTGCGGCTGAATCGCACGTCGACCGCAGCATTAACGATCCCCAAAATTTTATTCACACCAACGTCATCGGCACCAGCGTACTGCTTGACTGTGCCCGACGCCACGGTGTGCAGCGGTTCGTGCAGATTTCCACCGACGAAGTCTACGGCTCGTTAGGCAAAACCGGCAGATTCAGCGAAGATTCGCCGCTGGATCCGAGCTCGCCCTACTCTTCGAGCAAAGCGGGCGCCGACCTGTTGGCGCTGGCTTGTCACAAGACATTCGGTCAAGACGTGATTGTTACCAGGTGCTCAAATAACTACGGTCCCTATCAATTCCCGGAAAAGCTCATTCCACTGATGATTGTCAAAGCGCTGCGGAACGAACCGCTGCCGGTCTACGGTGATGGCATGAATGTGAGGGATTGGATTCACGTGGAAGATCATTGCGCCGGAGTGATAGCGGCGTTGTTCGAAGGCAAACCGGGAACAGTTTATAACTTCGGCGGCGGTAACGAGATTGCGAATCTCGACCTGGTGAAAATGATCCTGAAAAAGATGGGCAAACCGGAAAGCCTGATCTCGTTTGTCACCGACCGGTTAGGCCACGACCGTCGCTATGCGATCGACTCCTCATTCGCTCAGCGCCAGCTGAAATGGAAACCGCACAAAGAATTCGAGCACGCCTTGACCGAAACGATCAAGTGGTACGTGGATCACGAGGAATGGTGGCAACCGCTGCTCGAGCGCGCCGGACGGTATTAGGCTTCCTTTGCTATCGTGCTTGCGGCTGACCCACGGCGCGACACGCCGTTCATTCAATCTGTCAGCTGTTAGCGCTCTGTCGGCCCCTTGTCGGTGGTTTTTTTGCGCATTCGGCTACTTTGGCAGCCAATTTGTCGATCTCAGCAATCTCCTCGGCGTCAATCGCTCCGGCGCGGCGCAAATCCTGAAAAATATCGAGCGCGCGCTGGTAATAATCATGCGCCGCGCTCCAGTCTTCGGTGTTCACAGTGATGTTGTTGTTAGCGGCCAGTGTTGTGTATGCGTCCCCCAAACCCATATAGGAGATGACGAGAGAGCGGCGTAAATCAACGGTGACGTGCTGTCCAACCGTGCCCTTGAGGAGATCAGCCCGTCTTACGACATTGTTCACGAGCTGCCTCAATCTTGCCCGCCTTCGCATCGGTATCGGCCAGGTGGGAACGGATGGCGAGCATTTCATAAAACGCTGGCAAATCCTGCGGGTCGGCAGCCAGGCGTTTTTCGTAGAGCTGCAGATCCGACCCAGCCGAATGCCGCGCTCCGTGTCACTGCATTTTCCACCAATTCTGGCGGGACAAGCTCCGACATTACGTGGACGAGCACGACCGCTCGGCTCTCACATGATCGAAACGAACAATGATCTGCTTAATCCGTTAGGTTGAGGCGATAGTGGTCTCGGCACCTTTTCGCCTAACGCCGGTGCCACGACTACCCGAACCGTTACAGCGACGGCCGCAACGAAGCGTCTTTATCGGGTCAAATCGGTCCGGCCGCTGCCTTGAGAAGGCACGAGGAGCCGCGATTTTCCAATCGCCGATCTGCTGAACGGCGGTTGCAAACCGCTGCTCCTTAAGAGCGCCACAAATGCAGATCGGAAAAGCTTCGGGAGCGCAGGCGGCCTCGCCTGTGGGCGGACGCGCCCTCGCGTCTCCGAAGTTGTTTCTTTGCAAACGATTCTAAACATGAAAGGAAATTTCGGTGAGGCGCCGAAATCGGCCAGGCGAGGCGCCTGCGCTCCCAGACATGCACAGGCTCCTGGCGCAGCGCTTTGTCCGGCTTTTTCTTTTGGCGTGTTTAGCAGTTCCCTTTTCCTACTATTGCGGCGGCATGAGTGCCTTGTTGGATCGCATTTTCAAATTACGCGAACACCGCACCAACATCCGCACCGAAGTCACGGCCGGCCTAACCACTTTCGCGGCGATGGCTTATATTCTGGCCGTCAATCCCCAGATTCTCTCCACCACCGGCATGGATTTTGGCGCGGTCGTGACTGCGACCGCGCTGGCGTCGGCGATCATGACCACGGTGTTTGCTTTGTTAACCAACTGGCCGATTGCGCTCGCGCCGGGCATGGGCCTAAACGCGTTCTTCGCATTCACCATTTGCGGCGCGATGAAGATCCCATGGCCGGCTGCCCTGGCGATGGTTTTTTGCAGTGGATTCGGTTTCTTAATCCTAACTGCGACCGGTGTGCGCCAGCGCGTCATCGATGCCATTCCTCATCAGTTGAAGATCGCTGTTTCGTGTGGAGTCGGCCTGTTCATCTCTTTCATCGGCCTCCAAAAAGGTGGCATCATTGTGGCGAATCCGGCAACGCTGGTCACGGCTGGCAAGCTCGGCGAGCCGCGGGTATTGCTTGTTCTTGGTGGAATTCTTATTGCCGCAATTTTGCATCAACGGCGAATCAAGGGTGCGATTGTGCTTTCGGTGCTTGCTCTCACCGTAATCGGCATCTTTGTGCCGGTTGCCGGCGGCGGCAAGTTAACTCAATTGCCGGAACGGCTGATTGCACCGCCGGCTGCGTTGAGCCCGACTTTTCTGGCGCTCGATTTCCGTTATGTCACGACGCACCTCGCCCAAAGTTTGCCGCTGATCCTGGCGTTTTTATTCGTCGATCTATTCGACAACATGGGCACACTGATCGGCGTTTGTTCGCGACTTGGTTTGCTCGATGACAAAGGCCGGCTGCCCGGAATTGGGCGTGCCCTCAAAGCTGACGCAGCTGCGGCTATGGTTGGGGCTTCGTTAGGCACGTCCACGGTTACGAGTTATATCGAATCGGCGGCCGGCGCGGAAGAAGGTGGCCGGACTGGCCTAACCGCGATGGTTGTGTCGGTCTGTTTTCTGGCATCAGTGGTGTTACATCCGCTGCTTCGCGCGATCCCGGCCGAAGCGACCGCGCCGGCCCTGGTGGTGGTTGGAATTTTGATGATGCAGAACATCAGCGGGCTCAACTTGCGGGACTTCGTCTACGCTGTGCCATGTGTTCTCATCGTTGTGCTGATGCCACTAACGTTTAGCATTAGCGAAGGGCTGGCCATCGGTTTCGTGGTGTATGCCGCACTTATGCTTGGAAGCGGTCGCGCCGGTGAGGTCTCGATAACGGCATGGCTACTGGCCGCAATTTTCCTCGCCCATCTGCTACTCCGGTAGCGACGTCAGCAGGAGCGGCCGATGCCGGCGTTGTAGGACGTGATCTGACATTTCGCATCCTAACGACACTATCGGGTAGGCGTCGTGCCGTTTTTGGAGCGACTTTGTCATCGAATTACGGTATACCTCAAAACGTAATCTGCGGGGTTTTGTGACTGGAAACGGCCGATATCCAGAAGCGGGAGCGGTAGCCTTTGCCACCACTCAATGGAGCGTGGTCCTGACCGCACAGAGTCAGTCGCCCTCGGCGGAGGAAGCGCTGGAAAAACTTTGCCGCACTTACTGGTGGCCGCTCTACGGATTCGTTAGGCGACAAGGATATAGCCCGGAAGAAGCCCAGGACTTCACCCAGGGTTTTTTCGCGATGCTGCTTGAGCGCCGAGACTTGGATGCGGTCCGCCGGGAGAAAGGACGTTTGCGATCTTACCTGCTTAGCGCGCTGAAAAATTATTTAGGTAAAGCCCGTCGCCGGGCGATGACGCTAAAGCGGGGCGAAGGCAAACCGCTTGTCCCCCTTGATCAATTGATGGCGCGGGAACGGGCGGATCTTGAGCCAGCTCACATGTTAACCGCCGAAGGAATTTATGAGCGGCGGTGGGCTTTAACGTTACTTGAGCAAGCACTGGTTCGGTTAGAAAAGGAATATCAAGCCGCTGGTAATGCGGGTTTATTTGACAAGTTAAAGCCGATGCTCACCGATGAACCGGGACGGGCCTCACAGGCAAGTATCGCTGAAGAGTTAAACATGACTGAAAACGCGGTGAAGCAGGCGCTACATCGACTGCGACAACGATATCGCATCGTGTTACGCGACGAAATTGCCGATACGGTTGCGGTCCCGACGGATATCGAAGATGAGCTGAGACATTTTATTGCGGTGTTGCAAACGTAACTTCCTTGCTGAATTCGCACAGTACACTGCGAGTGACTGAACAGCCCAACACAAGTGCAGAAACTGCCGAGCGCGTTTGCGGTAAATGTGGAAGCAAAATCTTCGCCGACGCGCCCCACGGATTTTGCGGTTTGTGCCTGTTCAATACTGCGTTAGGCCCGCTTGATGGCGAAAATGATGGGCCCGCGCCGCCGAGCCGGCCTAACTTCGAGCCGGAGTTCGAGGATTACGAGCTGTTGCAGGAAATCGGGCGGGGCGGTCAGGCTGTGGTCTATCGAGCCCGCCAGAAAAGCCTCAACCGCACGGTTGCGTTAAAGATCATCGGCCTGGGTCGTTGGGCGAGCGAAGCCCATTTGAAGAGGTTTCGACTCGAAGCTGAAGCCGCGGCGAGTCTCAATCATCCTTCGATCGTTCCGATTCACGACATCGGCGAGCACGACGGTTGTTGCTACTTCAGCATGAACCTGATCGAAGGCCGCCGCTTGGACGAGGTTTTGGCCAATCAGCCAATGTCAGCTGATCGCGCGGCGCAGCTGATCACCAAGCTCGCGCGAACAATTCACTATGCGCATGAAAACGGCATTCTCCATCGCGATATCAAACCGGGAAATATCCTGATCGATGCTAACGGCGAGGCGCATCTCACCGATTTCGGTTTGGCGAGACTGGTTGAGATGGAGAGTACCGTCACTCGAACGTCCGAGTTTCTTGGCACGCCAAGTTATATGGCGCCGGAACAAGCGCGGGGCCAAAATGATTGCTTAACGAAGGCCACAGACGTTTACGGTTTGGGCGCAGTGTTCTATCAAATGTTGACCGGGCGGCCGCCCTTCCTCGGCAGCTCAACTTACGAAACAGTACGCCTTCTTTTGGAAGCGGATCCGAAAAACCCGGGGGTGGTGAACCCGAAAGTTGATCGCGATCTGGTCACCATTTGCTTGAAGTGTCTGCAGAAAGAACCTGGCGCTCGTTATCAGTCGGCTCTCGCCTTAGCCGAAGATCTTGAACGCTGGATGCGGCGCGAACCGATTCAGGCGCGCCCTGCCAGCGTGTTTTCGCGGGGACGAAAATGGCTGCAACGCAATCCGGCGATGGCGTTCGCAGTCGTGTCGCTGGCTGCTCTGTTAGCGGCGTTAGGCATAATTATTTCGAAAAGTGAATTCATTCGACGACCGCCGAACAAAGGGATTGCGGCATCGGACAAATCGATCGCGGTCCTGCCGTTTACGAATCTCACCGATGACAAACCGAACGCGTATTTCGTTGACGGCATCCAGGATGAAATCCTCAGCCGGCTATCAAAAATAGCTGAGCTCAAGGTCATTTCCCGGACATCGACAGAAAAATACAAGAGCTCGGGGCGGAATTTGCGTGAGATCGGGCAACAACTCGGAGTGGCAAATATTTTGGAAGGGGCGGTGCAAAAGTCGGGCGATAACGTCCGAATCACCGTCCAGCTGATTAACGCTGCCACCGATTCCCACCTCTGGGCCGATACCTACGATCGCAAGCTCGTCGATGTCTTCGCGGTTGAAAGCGAAGTCGCCCAACGGATTGCTTTATCGCTGCAGGCAAAGCTGACTGGCTCGGCGCAACGCGCAATCGCGGCGCGACCGACTGAGAACACACAAGCGCATCAGCTCTACCTCAAAGGCAGATTTTTCTGGAATAAGAGGACCCGGGCTGATTTACAAACCGCCGCGGACTACTTTCAGCAAGCGATCTCGGCCGATCCCCGCTACGCCAACGCGTATGCCGGCCTGGCGCAGGCGACACTGCTAATGCCATTTTACAACGCGGGCCCTTCACAAGACGCATTCCCGAAGGCGAAAGCTGCGGCTACCCGAGCCATTGAGCTGGACGAGAGTTCGCCCGAAGGCCATGCCGCGCTGGCAATGTTGCTTTGCTACGATTTCAAGTTGCCGGAGGCAGAAGCCGAGTTTAAGCGCGCGATTGAACTCGACCCCAACTATGCGACGGCACATCATTGGTACGGCAATACTTTACTGACCTCGCTCGGCCGATTTGACGATGCGGTTAAGGAGGGGAAACGCGCGGTCGAGCTGGATCCCTTTTCCCTTATCATCAATGCGGACCTGGGCAGCACCCTGATGTTGGCCCGTCACTACGATGAAGCGATTGCGCAACTGCGCGCTACTCTGATCCTCGACGGCAATTTTGCCTACGCTCACGAGACGCTTGGTACCGTCTTGTTGCTGAAAGGAGACGTTAACCCCGCAATCTCGGAATACGAGAAAGTGAGGGCACTCGATGATAGTTGCAATGTGCTGGCCCTGCTCGGATTGGCCTACGCGAAAATAGGCCGGGCAGACGAGACCACGAAGCTTCTGCAAGAGTTGAACGAGTGCGGAGAGAAGCACTTCGTCCGCGGCTTCGATTACGTTCTGATTTACATGGGACTGGGCCAGAACCAGACCGCGATGGAATATCTGGAGAAATCTCCGGATAACTGGTTGAAGATCAATCCCCTGCTTGATCCGCTGCGAAACGAGCCCCGCTTTCAAGAGTTATTGGCAAAGATTTCTCCGCCAGGCGCTCCGTAGTCGGCTTAAATTTTGGCCAGCGAAGCGAGCAGCCGCCTCGCATTATGAATGCCGGAGAGCTGACGTGGGCCATTCCTGCTGCTGGGGGAAGCTGTTACCCGCCGGACGGTCCATTTTATGGCACGGGAAGCTGACAGCTTCCCCTACAATCCGGTCGCGGCAAGCCGAACCGCCTTAAACCAGGGTTTTGGTGCGTAACCTCAACTCCAATTCGGGACAGTACACCGGTAAACCCACATCCGGTCGGATGAAATCACGCCTAACAATGGAGGCAGCATGACGACATCTCTCTTGCAACAACGGAACGACAGTCGGTCACACGGCCATTTCCGCCTGCGGGCATCGGCGACGGTAGCGCTGCTGGCAATCGCGGTCGGATTCGGCCTGACCGGGTTGCTTGCTACCGGAAGTCCAGACCTAACGGGCACCTACATGGCGGATGACGGTGGTATCTATTACGTTGAACAGTCCGGCAACGTGCTGTGGTGGGCCGGCATGAGCCTTGATAGCGAGCTTCCGCCGGATGCGCAATTTCATCGAGGTTTGAAATTTACCAACGTGTTTCGAGGAACCGTCAACGGCGACGGCACCGTCGCCGGGGAATGGTCTGATGTGACTCGAGGATCGGACTTAGGCAATGGATCGCTGACGGTGAAGATCAGCGGTTCAAGTGGTACATTCCAATTTACCACGGTGTCGCAAACCGGAGGTTTCGGGGCGACCAGTTGGAATCAGACGGCGCCGTTAGACGATACCAAGGTCAATGGGGTGACCCGCGATATTTTTTCGAGATTCGATGCCATTCACAAGAACGATGACACCACACTTCTGAATCCGAACCTGAAACCTTATCGCGACGCGACGGTATTCTATGCGCGGGTTATCAATTCACACCTCGATTACTTGAATGACAACACCGTCGAATCCGAACCTCCGCACGTAAATTACGGGCCGGAATTCAGCCCCAGCATTCCGGCCTATCGAGATTTCGGACACCGCGACCGGGAATTTCATTCTTTTGTCACGAACAGCGACGATGGCGACGGCGACTTCGATATTCGGCTAAAAGTCGATCTGAATAAGCTGGAGACTAACTTCTACGACCTCGGCTGGGAGAACCACGCCAGTGCTCCCGACATCTTGCGCTGGAAGCTGACTAACCCCGCACTGCAACAGAAATTGAATTTCTCCAGTACGGAAGGGTATTCGGGAGCTGAGACGATAATGTTCGGGAGGCCGCCGGATTGCTCGACACCGGCGCCCTGCTCTCCCATTCCGTTCTGCAGCATCGGCTTGTCCATTGTGTGTCATCCGGACGGCGGCGAAGCATTGTTGCCGGGTTGGGCGGATTTGTTCGCCAACAGTGTTCCGGTTAATGGACGCCCGATCAACGGTCTATTCGATCGAACTATCGGGGCTGATCCGGATTGTAATTTTAACGAGCCGTGTCCGTACCTGGCGGGCGAAACTCCCACCGACCTGGGGGTCCAGATAATCGGTCCTCCGCCGTTCCCTCCGATCGTGATCGTCGGAAATTATTTGGTGGCGCCGATTGGTATTCGGCTGGAAAGCCTACTCCTATCGGCCTACGGGAACAGCCAAATCGATTCGAGTGGAAATGTCGGCGACGGCGGTGGCACGTATGTCCGGGTGACTGGCGCGCTCATACTCGATTGCGGTCATGGGATCAGTCACGATTGTTTCGACGACCCATCAGATCCTGATGACGTCAAAGGTCATTCCAATCAGGAGATCCACCCCGTCTACTCGATTGACGTAATTACTGCGCCTTTTCGGCCAGAGGACGACAATGTTTCCGCTCGCTCAAACCTAACCGGCGCCTGGGGCGGTAACGATGGAAGCACCTATTATGTGCGCCAGATCGGCAATACGCTGTGGTTCCTCGGATTACTTCGCGACCGCGAGCCAAACCAGCAAGGGACTTCGTATGATCTGATCGGAACGCCTCAACTCGCAGCCGCAGCACTGCTTGTCGGCAATCCAATTTGTCCGTCTGGAACAAGATGCTGGATGTTTGGAACAGTGTTTAAGGGAACGGTTAGCCAAAATTCAGATGGAACCGCGACGGTGCAGGGCGACTGGGCCGGGGTACCGCAGAGCACTTCCGCCGGAAGCACCGGCAGCAGCGTCTCATTTACAGTCGACGCTCGTCACAAAGTGATGACGCCAAACTCGATGCAAGTTCTCTTCCCAACACGGCTGGAAAAGTTGTACGAACCTCAGGACACGACTCCACCGACAAGCAATCTGACGATTGGAACACCTCAGTATCCTAACGGGAGCAGTCAGCCGTTTGTAACGGCGGCAACTCCGTTCACCATCAATGCCGCCGATGCCGGTTCAGGTGTTCAGAATGTCTGGTATCGGTTTTACCCGAGCGGCACAACCGCGCCGGCTTATACCTCTGTGACCGGTTCATTTGCCACGTTTCATCTTAGCGGTTCGGACGGACTGTATGAGATCGACACCAACGCGACCGACGCCGCGGGAAATGATGAGGCCGCCCATTCGCAATTTGTCTATCTGGATAAAACCGCGCCGATCGCCGCGATTGCCGCACCGATAGCAAGTCCATATGCTCACAGCACGATTCTGACCCTCAACTATTCGGTATCAGACGGCCAGGGTTCCGGAGTCTTGTCCTTCACACCTACTATGGATGGCGCGACCGCCCTACCGGACGGACACGGACTCCAAAGTGGACCGCCGCCTATCAATTTTCTAACGGAGATGACGCTCGGATCTCACACGTTTGCGGTTTCCACGCAAGACAACCTTGGAAATTCCGGAAACACCACGGTGAATTTTAGCATTGTGGTCACGGCTGACAGCATCAAAGAGGATGTAAAATATTTCCGATCGATCGGGGCGATCACGCTGGATGAGGCGACCTCACTGCTCCAGAAGTTGAACGCGGCAGCGGCTTACCGGGCAAAGGGCGATTGCAAGGATGCGAATGCAACCTATCAGGCATTTATTAATGAGCTGCGTGCCCAGAGCGGCAAAAAAGTGACGGTTCAGGCCGCGAATATCATGATCGCAGACGCGCAGTACCTCATAGCACATTGCCGGTGATGAGGAATTCGTTAAATCGTTAATCGCGGACAAGCGATTCCTGTCAGGGAGGCCCGAACTCCTGTGGGTTGAGGGTTAGAGGATCGGCTGGCTAGTTATTGCATAACCTCGCCGCGGATTGGGGACAGTACACGGGTGAACGGCCAGCAATTATGCCAGCCGCCGTCCGGCCACGGCTCATCTCATTTTGGGATCCTTTCCGCGGCGAAGGGGTCGCGCATTTGGCGCCGAAGTGAACCTGGACGCGTCCATTGTCGGTCGAGTCTCTTCTTTTTGGCCCATTAGCGATAACTCAGAACCGATAACGCATCGGGGCGAGCGTGCCCTCGGTTCAATGCTCGATCGATGTCACGCATTAGCACTTAGACACCTCGATGTCTCACCGGAGGCAAAGGCATTTTCTCCCGTAACCTGATGTCGGATTCGGGACAGTACACCGGCAGGTGAAAACTGTACGATTGCGTCGCCGTACAGCCGCGCTCCTGACGATGCTGCTGCTAGCGGTCCCGTCCGCGCACGGGGCGACGTTTAACATTGCTGATGGTGACGTTGCGGCCCTGAAGAACGCCATCAGCACATCCAACAGCAACAACGAAGATGACACGATCTACCTGGCGTCGGGCGGCACGTATATTTTGTCAGCTATCGACAATACGACGGCCGGCGCCAATGGCTTGCCTGTGATTAACAAGGCGGATGGGCACACTTTGACCATTATTAGCTCTGCCGACAGGGCCACTGTCGAACGGGATAGCGCCGCCGGCACCCCCTACTTTCGGCTGCTGTATATTGCAATCGCTTCTTCTACGCCTCCATCGACGGTAACGATTCAAAACGTAACCTTTGCCAACGGAGGTAGCAATGGGTCCGACAGCCCTGGCGGTGATGGTGGCGCGATTTACATTGCCCAGCTTACGCCGAACACCACCATAAGTTACTGCGTATTCAAAGGTAATTTCGCCAATGGCGTTGGGGGTGCGATATTTCAAGGCTCGGGTCTGAGCTTAAGTTTTTGCACGTTCAGCAATAATCACGCGTCGACAGGCGGCGCAATTGAGGCCTCTAACGGCCTGAATCTAGTTAGTTGCACCCTAAACAACAACATCGCCAACGCCGGCGGCGCGATTAACAGTTACGTCGCTGCCGGAGGTCTCCATGCCATCACGCTGACAGATTGCACAGTAAGCGACAATGGCGAGAGCAGTTACCAACCCAACGCCATCCACAGTCAAGTCGCCAATGATAGTTTCCAGGGTACTGCGCAGGTCACAATTAACAATTGTACTTTCAGCGGCAACTCGATTGAGAATTTTTTTCCTTATACCGGAGGGCTTCCGAGCCACGCGACGATATATCTGCGTGATACCATTTTGTTTAACTCGCCTTTAGTGAATATCGCTACTCCCAACACTACTACGACCAACATCATCTCGAATGGCTACAATTTGAGCAGTGACGACGGTGGCGGTTTTCTAACCGCGGCGGGAGATCAGATCTACACTGATCCGAAGCTTGATCCCTACGGTGTGCAGGATAACGGCGGTCCGACAAAGACCATTGCCCTAACCTATGGCAGTCCTGCCATTGATGCCGGCAATAACTCCGGAGGGCCGGGGGCAGATCAGACCGGCAAAGCGCGCACTTACGACAACCCGAACATCGTAAACGCCCCTGGCAGCGATGGAACCGATATCGGCGCATACGAAGCACCCAGCGAGCCGTTGGCAGACGGTCTTGTGGTAAACACCACTTCCGATCATGACGACGGGAATTGCGGAGGCTTAGATTGCACGCTTCGCGAAGCCGTTGCACGTGCGAATTTGGTCGCGGCAAACGGGAGCACCAGTCAGACGATTACTTTTGCCAGCAATGTGAGCGGCACCATCACGTTAACCGGAGGCCAGTTTGACTCGCTTGCCATTGAGCAAACCGCGAATGTTAGTGTGACTGGACCGGGCGCGCGAGTGCTGGCGATCAGTGGCAACAGCGCGCAACGAATTTTCACGATCGATTCGCCCGCGACGCTGTCCGTGTCTGGCCTAACAATTCGCGACGGCAAGTACAATCCTTCCAGCGACACAACTGGAGAGCTTCACCAGGGTGGCGCCGTTTTTAATTTTGGTCACGTTTCATTTACCAATTGTGAATTTATCAACAACTCTACAACTGGCGCGACTAACACGTTCAACGGGGGCTTTGGTGGCGGCGGCCAGGGCGGCGCAATTTACAACAAGCAATCTTTAACTCTGAATGGGTGCACGTTTTCGGGCAATTTCGCGGTGGGAGCGCCGGGTACTGCAGTCGGCCCAAACGTTTTAGCCGCGGGCGGGAACGGTGGAGCGGGACAGGGCGGAGCGATCTTCGATAACACCGGCTTGCTCTCCATCAAGAACTGCACTTTCAACGGGAACACCGCTACCGGAGGTAATGGTGGTACAAGCAGCGGATCATTCCATTCAATCGGTGGCGACGGAACAGGCGCGGCTGTTTACAGTGTTGGAGGCGGATCAATCCTGGGCGCTACCATCAGCGGCAATGCCGGAACGAGCGGGCACGGGTCGGGCTTTCAGGCCCCAAGCGGAGCGAGCAACGGTGGGATCTTCGTCCCGATTAACTCCCAGAACACTCAAATCGGAAACACAGTCATCGCCGGAAATACCGCACAAAACGGTAGCGCCGCTCCGGATGCGGAAGGTCCATTCGGCTCGCTCGGTTTCAACTTAATTGGCATCGGCGACCAGAGCAGCGGCTGGAACACCTCGAATGGCGATCAGGTCGGTACCACCGGGGTCGCGCTAAACCCGCAGCTTGGGCCATTGCAAAACAATGGCGGTCAGACTGACACGATGATGTTGCTGGCGGGAAGTCCGGCGATTGATCAGGGAAAAAGCTTCGGCCTAACCACCGATCAGTTGGGTCAACCACGTCCCTTTGATGAGCCGGGAATTTCCAGCGCGCCAGGTGGTGACGGCAGCGATATCGGGGCATTCGAACTTACAACGCAACTTGGTCCTGCGTTTGTGGTGACAACCATTACTGACCACGATGATGGAGGCTGCAGCTTCGCAGACTGCACGCTGCGCGAAGCCATTAATAGCGCTAACGGGACAGGAACACCGAGCACGATCACGTTCGTTTCCGGCGCGGTCGGCACAATTGCGCTAGCCAGCGCTCTCCCGAACATTAGGACCAGCCTAACCATTCAAGGTCCAGCCGCCCGGGAGCTGGCCATCAGCGGGGGCGGACGCAATGGAGGCGTGCGCGTGTTCTCCGTGAATTCAGGAACAGTCTCAATCTCTGGCTTGTCGATCAATAACGGCCTGGCGCAGGGAACAGCCAGCGCGCCAACCGGCGCCGGGGGAGCAATCGCAAACCACGCGGTGCTAACCGTAAGCGACTGCTCATTTAATTCGAACAGTGCCTTTGGCGTCGACATCCCCGGCACGGCCGGTGGAACGGGTGGTGACGCGCTCGGCGGTGCATTAGCCAATTTCAATTCATTAACTCTGAATCGATGCACCTTTTCCAGAAATACCGCGACCGGTGGGCATGGCGGGAACAACACCGGCGCTCAGGCAAGCGGCGGCACGGGTGGGATGGGCCGCGGCGGCGCAGTTGGCAATGACACCAGCGCCACATTAATAATGAACAACTGCACGTTCGCACAAAACAGCGCTACCGGTGGCATAGGCGGAGGCGGGTTTAACGGCGGACGCGGTGGTGCTGGCAACGCTGGCGCCGTTTTTAGCCAAGGCACCATGAGTGTTACCGCCGCGACTATCGCCGGCAATACGGCCAGCGGGGGAAGTGGCGGTGCAGGAACAAACCGCGGCGGCGCCGCCGGAACCGCCAAAGGTGCCGGTGTGGCCGCAGCCGCCGGTGTTTCCAGCACGATCGGAAACACGATTAGCGCCGGCAATATGCTTGGCACTGGCAGTGCGAGCGATGCGGACGGAGCGTTCACTTCCAACGGCTACAACCTGATTGGGGTAGGTGACTTCAGCACCGGCTTTACCGCCACTGGAGATCAGGTGGGGACGACTGCAGCGCCGATCAATCCGCAACTCGGAGTTTTTCAAAACAACGGCGGGCAGATCGACACGATGATGCCGCTTATCAATAGCCCCGCGTTGGACAAAGGAAAAAGTTTCGGTTTGGGCTTGGACGCACGCGGCGCGCTTCGGACCATCGATTCACCTGCATTTCCGAATGCGCCGGGGGGCGACGGTACCGATATCGGCGCGGCGGAACTTTATCCACTTAGCGGCACCGATACCGATGGCGATGGAATGCCGGATGACTTCGAAACCTTTTTTGGATTTAATCCGAACAATCCGGCCGACGCAAATCTGGACGCGGACGGCGATGGCCTAACGAATCTGCAGGAATTCCTGGCTGGGACAAATCCCCGTGATCCGTCGAGCGGGCTGCGTGTTACTGCGATAACACCTGGCTCAGGGGTGCAGATCACATTCAATTTGGCGGTCGTAGGCAAGACTTACCGGCTAGAACGCAAAGATCGGTTGACTGACACGATGTGGAGCTCGATCAACGGCGTAAGCGATTTCACGCCGGCAACGACCGGCTCGGCCCAGATCACGGATCCAAATCCGGGCCTTACCAAACAGTTCTACCGCGTCCGGCTCGTTCCGTAACCTCGGGCTCGATTAGGGACAGTATCGCTTTGAATGGCTGCTCCATTATGTCGCTTTGCCACTCTTGTCGCTTCGGTCTTGCTTGTGGCCGAATCGGCGTCAGCCACTACTCGGACAGTAACCAATGGCAGCGACAGCGGCGCCGGGTCGTTGCGGGATACGATCGCCGCTTCGGTCGCCGGCGACACCATTAATTTCTCTGCCGGTGTCAGCACGATCACCCTGACCAGCGACTCGCTGTCGGTGAATCACAACCTGACCATTCAAGGGCCGGGCGTCAACAGCCTGACGATTACGCGGTCTTCGAGCAGTTCGAACTTTAGAATCTTCTATTTCGATAACGGCACCTGGACACTGTCCGGGGTGACGATCAGCAATGGCCACGATTCCGTAACCGGCGGCGGCATATATAATGGCAATGGCAATCTAACCCTGAACAACTGCATCGTTATCGGCAACGTCGCGGATCACCAGGCTGGTGGCATTGGAAACGCGGCGACTACGACGATGAACAACGTCTTCGTCCTAAACAATCACAGCGGATCGTCGGGCGGCGGCGGGATTTACAATTCCGGCACGCTGACCATGAACAACTGCACGATCAGCAGTAATATCAGTGCTGGCGAGGGCGGCGGTCTGTTGAACGATGGACCACTCACCCTAACGACTAGCACGTTTAACGACAACACGGGCGGGGCGATTTACTTCTTCTTCGATGGCACAGTCCAAAATTGCACTTTCTACAACAATCATGGAATAGCCAAACACCTTCTTATCGACGCTGCGACTGTAACCGTTCAAAGCTGCACGTTCAGCAGCCAAAACTCTGACGAAGGTGTAACAATTTATATGTTTTCTAACCAGGCGCTGCTAAAGATCGGTAATAGCATTCTAGACCGCGGTGATTCTGGGTTTAACACCATTTCCTCAGCCGGCGGCGTGACGCCATCGGTCACGTCGCTCGGATACAATCTTGCCAGCGACAACGGTGGCGGATTTTTGAATGGAACCGGCGATAAGATCAATACCGACCCGGGACTCGACCCTTATGGATTGCAGTACAACGGCGGTTTCACCGATACCATCGCTTTGATTCATGGCAGCGCGGCGATTGACGCAGGAAAGAGCTTCGGCCTAACGACTGATCAACGCGGGCAAGTGCGACCGTACGACAATCCGAACGTCCCAAATGGTTCGGGTGGAGACGGGAGTGACATTGGCGCCTATGAAGCGCCAAGTGATCCGCTCGGAAGCGGGAATGGATTTATTGTTACGACCGCTGATGATCATGACGACGGCCAATGTGGCGCCGCCGACTGCACTCTGCGGGAAGCGATCGCTCGGGCCAATAGTGTCAACACAACCTTGCCCAGGCCGATTTCGTTCGAATTTGGCGGTAGCCAGACCATCACCGTTCACAGTGAGTTGGTGATTGCCAGTAACATCACAATTATCGGACCGGGCGCGCGCCTCCTGGCCATCAGCGGCGGTGGGACGAATCGCGTGTTCAACATTGTTGGTGGGAATGCCACCAACGCTACCATGTCGGGCCTAACAATTCGTGACGGGAACTATGCGCCGTCGCAGAACCAGGGAGAAACACGCCAAGGTGGTGGGGTTTTCGTGCAAGGAAATCTGACTTGCAACGATTGCGCGTTCATTAATAACCGCGTGACCGGGGCCACTAACATTAACAACGGCGGGAGAGGCGGCACCGGCCAGGGTGGCGCGATCTTTTTTAGCTCTGGAAATTTTTTGACTCTGAATCGGTGCACGTTTTCGAGCAATGCAGCGGTCGGCGCCGCGGGCACCGCTTATTCGGCCGGCGGTACACAAGGACCGGGCGGCAACGGCGGCTCCGGACAAGGCGGTGCGATTTTTAGCAATGTCCACATAACCGAAATCACCAACTGCACGTTCAATGGCAACACCGTGACCGGTGGCGCGGGCGGAGCTGGTAGTGGACCACAAACACCAGCCGGCGGCGGTGACGGCACTGGCGCCGCTATCTTCAACCAAGCGACGGTTGGCGGCGGCTCAGTCGCAATTTTTAATAGCACGATCAGTGGCAATACCGGAACCGGTGGCCTCGGCTTCGGCACTCGCTTTTTTCACGGGCCTCACGGTGGCAGCAACGGCGGTGTTTTCTCTGTCAGCGGTATTGGCTCGACCGAAGTTCGTTCGACCATCATCGCTGGAAATACCGCGATCAATGGCAACGCTGCGCCGGATGCCGAAGGGCCATTTCATTCCGACGGTGTCAATCTTATCGGCATCGGAGATCAAAGCACTGGCTGGAACAATTCCAATCCCACTCCCGACCAGGTCGGAACCAGCGCCGCGCCGATCAACGCTCGGCTTGGCCCTCTTCAAAATAATGGCGGGCCGACTGATACTATGCTGTTGCTGCTCGGCAGTCCTGCGATCGATTATGGTGCCGCCGTTGGATTGCCAATCGATCAGCGAGGTTCGCCCCGAGCGGTGCCAACAGTGTTCTTGAACGTGCCTAACCGGGACGGTTGTGATGTCGGTGCCATCGAAATGAATCTGGCTAGCGGCACTGACTCCGACGGGGATGGCATGTCCGATGATTTCGAAAAATTTTATGGATTTAACCCCGCCAGTGCGGCTGATGCCAGCGTGGACAGTGACGGCGATGGCCTGACAAACGTTCAGGAATTCCAGGCCGGCACTAATCCGCTCGACCGAAATAGTGACTTCGAGATCATCCAGGTAACAAAAAACGGTAACGATTTTGCCGCGACATTTAGGGTTGCGGTTCCCGGCAAGATTTACCGGCTCGAGCGGAAAGACGTGCTCGACACCGATCCGAACAATGACTGGAGTAGCATCAGCGGGTTGTTCGATTTCAGGCCTAGCGTCGCCGGCCCGGCAACCATCACCGATCAGGGCGGTGCCAGCAGCGTGAAGCATTTTTACCGCGTGCGAGTGCTGCCTTGACTGTAGCGGCGGTTTATGACCGCCGCATAAATACAGGGTAATACGGTAGTCATCCGCTTTCGCCGAGGCTATATCGCGAGGCAACGCCGCGCTGGAGGCGCATAGCCGCGGACGGATCACCATTCGCCGGTTTTCGGATAACCTATGGTCGAATTTGGGACAGTACCATCTTGAATGGGCGAGCGCGTTTGTCGGTTGTTCACGACGACTGTCGTATTTGTTGTTGCAGGTGCGCTGCCGATCCAGGCCCAAACCACCTTTCAGGTGAACAGCACTGGTGACGGGCATCTAAGCAGCACGAGGGGCGAGACGGCTTGCGAGACTGTCTTCGGAAATGGGGTGTGCACGCTTCGCGCCGCGATTGAGATAGTCAATAGACGCAATACTGGCCTAGACAGAATTGATTTTCGTGTCACCGGCGCGATCACGTTAGGCAGCGCCTTACCTGACCTGAGCGTTCCGGTCACGATCAGCGGGCCTGGCGCAGACAAGCTCATGGTGACGCGCCCCGCGTATGCTGGCGCTTTCCGTCTCTTCAATGTGACGAGCACCGGGACGGTGAGCATCTCGGGCTTGACCATCGATAGCGGGGGTCCACCTACCTACAGCAACGGCGGCGGGATTCAAAATGTCAACGCCGGCACAGTCAACGTCACTAACTGCACGCTCTCGAATAACTCTGTTACCAGCGCTAAGGGAGGTGGGATTCACAATGACAGTACTGGGGCGGTAAACATTACCGGAACCACCTTTACCAACAATAGCGCGACGACCGGCGGCGGCGGTGCCATTTTCAACAATTATGGCACAGTAAGTCTAACGAACAGCACGCTCTCGAATAACTCTGTTACCAGTGGCAACGGCGGGGGCATTTACAACTACAGCGGCGGTACGGTGACTGTGACGGATAGTACAATCAGCGACAACTTTGTCTCAAGCGACCCGAATGCCTCATTTGGCGGTGGCGCCGGCATCTTCAACATTGGCGGAGGCACAATGACGATAATTGGCAGCACCCTGTCCGGCAACATCGCTTCCGGCAGCAATTTCAATAGCTTCACCACGACCGGTGGCGGCATACTTAATTACGGCACGCTGAATGTCGCCAACAGTACGCTATTCGCCAATCATGCGATTAACTACTCTGACAACGGTGGAGCTCAAGGTGGCGCTCTGTCTAATTACGGCACGGCAAACGTAACCAACAGCACACTGGCCCTGAACTCTGCTTATAATGATTCAAGCGTCATTCAAGTTCCTCCCACCGATGGAGGGGGGATCTACAACTCAGCTACGATCACGGTCAAGAGCACTATTATCGCCTCCAACTTCATCTATATTGGCTCCGGTCCTGATGTGAATGGGACTTTCACCTCGTCCGGTTTCAACCTGATCAGTAAGAACGATGGCGCGGCAGCGAGCTTTCCAGCAGGAAATCCGAACGCGAATAATGACATCGTTGGCACCAGCGCGTCGGCGATGGATCCGAAGTTCGATCCTAACTGGTTGCAAGACAATGGCGGACCAACCCGGACAATTGCTCTTTTGCCCGGCAGTCCAGCCATCGACAAGGGTACGAGCTATGGTCTGAGCGCTCAGCTAGCGACCGATCAGCGCGGAACCGGTTTCCCGCGTACCGCGGATTACTCGACGATCGCAAACGCAAATGCCACTGCTGGAGATGGGACCGATATCGGCGCGTTCGAAGTTTGGACGTTGAAGGTTACGTCCATCAGCCGTCTCGTTAACGGGCACGCTCTCTTACATGGCGTAGGAATTCCGAATCATCCGCACACGCTCGCAGCTTCTCCAGATCCTGATCGTAATGACTTTGTTTCCTTTCCCAGTCCGGTAAACGCGGACGGGACGGGCGCCTTGCAGTACGACGACGCCGGCGCTGTTGGCCTAACGAAACGCTTTTATCGGCTCAATTATCCGTGATCGCTTTCTTTCCGCCATAGTCGTAGCGGGCATCGATGATGCCGGCCAGTTGGAATCACCGATCCCGGCTGCAGCGTTCCCAGCAACGGCTCCGAAAGAATTTGGCCTCCGCCGGTTTACGAGTGACGCGTTACGTCGTCCAAGCAGAAGAAAACGAGGGTAAGGAAGGCTTTACTGGCTTTGGCAAACCAGAATCTTTGTTCCCTTCTATAAAGCAAGTGTTCGGTTCTCCGTAACCTCGCGCCAGATTTGGGACAGTACAGCTGTGAATGGGGCCCAGGTCATTTCGTCCGGCAATTGCGACGGTTGTTCTTGCAGCTGTACTGCCTCTTCACGCCCAGACCACCTTCCAGGTGAACAGCACGGGCGACGGGCATCTAACCAGCACCAGGGGCGAGACAGCTTGCGAGACTGTATTCGGAAATGGGGTGTGCACGCTGCGAGCCGCGATTGAGATAGTCAATAGACGCAATACCGGCCTCGACCGAATTACCTTTCATGTCGGCACTGCCGCGATCACGTTAAACAGCGCGTTGCCTGACCTCAGCACTCCGGTCACCATCACTGGACCCGGCGCGGCCATTGTGACTGTTCAACGGAATCTCAGTTACACGTCACCCATGTCAACGCCCCAGTTTCGCATCTTCAATGTAACCACCAGCGGAACCGTCTCGATTTCTGGCCTAACGATCAGCAATGGGTCCACCTTCAGCCAGACCGATTATCTCGGCGGCGGTATTCAGAATTACAACGCCGGGATCATTAATCTCACGGATTGCGTACTCACGGCCAACCAGGCCCATCGATATTTCGACAATTCTGGAAACGTGGGCCCATACGGGCTCGGCGGAGCCATCGCCAATCGCGCCGGTGGAACCATAAACATTACCACGAGCACGATCGGTTCCGTGCCCGTCACTGGTGGCAACGCCACCGCCGGGAATGACGCCGATTACGGCGGCGGTATGTATAATAGCGGCAGCGGCACAATCAGCATTATCGACAGCAACACATCTCTCGGCAATTCCGGCGTTCTTAGTGGCGGCGCCATTTACAATGATGGGATTGTCAACCTCGCCGGCACGACGGTTGAGAATAATCACGCCCCTTCTGGGGGCGGAATTTACAACAATGCCACTTTAACCGTCGCGAATTGCACATTCGAGCATAACGAGTCCTCAGAGGACGGCGGCGGTATTTACAATACCAGCACAGCTTCGGTCAATATCAGCAACAGCACGTTTTACCTTAATTTCACCAACGGCGTCAGTTGCTGCCAGAGCGCATGCGGTGGCGCAATTTTCAATGCAAACGCGCTCTCGGTGTTCGGTAGCACATTCACACTCAACAATGTGGGTGGTGACGGAAGTAGAATCGGCGGGGGGGCAATCTTCAACGACACCGGTGCGACCGCGGCGATCAGGAGCAGCATTTTTTCCGGCAATCGAATCGTGACGGGAACACAGGGTGTTGTCGGCGGCAACAATCTTTATGGCTCGTTCACGTCCCGGGGTTTCAACATCATAGAAAGCACCGACAACAACACCGGCTTCACTGATCGAACCGATCTCACACTAACCGACCCGATGTTTGAACTGGATAGCAGTAACGAGCCGTACCTGAAGGCCAATGGCGGGCCTACTGACACAATCGCGTTGCTTTGTGGGAGCCCTGCTATCGATCAGGGCAGTAGCACGCTCACGTCGCTCTCGGGTAACATCGACGCAACCACAACCAGCATCACCGTTGCTGACGCCAGCATGATTCCGTCGGCGGTCGGATTTACCATCCAGATCGGTACCGAAAACATGGTGGTGACCAGCAAATCAGCTAATACGCTGACGGTCACCCGCGGCGCGAATGGCACAACCGCGGCATCGCACGCATTCAAAGTCAGTGTGCGATCAGCTTTTGATCAGCGCGGTGGGTCTCCTCACGCGCGCATTTTCGACGATGTGACCGTGGGAAATGCGTTTGATGGCAGCGACGTGGGCTCATATGAATTAGAAGGGCCTTGTGGCGGCCTAACGTGTAATCAGGCTGTGTTCTCGGAAGACTTCGATAACGTGACCGCGCCTGCGTTGCCCTCCGGCTGGAGATCGGAAGATCTGGATGTTCCAGCCCAGCAATGGACAACCTCGTCCACTACACCTGAGATCCCGCCGAACGATGCATTTGTTGCCGACCCCGCGTTTGAGATCGACTCCCGGCTTTATTCGCCAGTGATCACTGTTCCAAGTAGCAACGCGAGGCTGACGTTCCGAAACAATTACAGTCTCTACTATACCGGTCGACCTTATGACAACTCGGATGGCGGCGTGCTTGAAATTAGTATCAACGGCGGCGCGTATCTGGACATTGTTGATGCTGGGGGCAGTTTTATGTCCGGCGGATATAATGGGACCACCGGCGTCAATAATCCCGTGTTCAACTGCTGCCATGATTTCGATTCCAACGGTGGTCGTGCTGTCTGGACCGGCAACACAAATGGCTACGTGACAACAGTCGTGAACCTTCCGTCTTCCGCGGCTGGACAAAGCGTACAGTTCCGATGGCGCATGGGCGCAGTTAATCCTTCTCCAAACCAAACTAAAACGCCCGGGCAAGGTTGGCGTATCGACACCATAAACCTGCTCGGCTGCACACCTTCGGTGCCACTGCACATCATCAGCATCACGCCCAATGGCTCGAACATCGCCGTCACTTTCCAGGCTACTCAGCGCGGAACGTATCGCCTGGAGCGCAAACTCTCCCTAACCGATGCGAGCTGGCAAAGCATTTCCGCCGTCACCGATTTAACGGCAGCCAGCACCGGACCCGCGCAAATCACCGATACCACTGGTCCAATGAGTCTGGGCAAGGCTTTTTATCGCGTGCGGTTGTTGTTTCCCTAATCGTAGCGGGCGGTCATCCGGCTTCGCTGAAGCTGCGGTGTGACAGGTAGACGGTCGCTACATGAACCTCTGTTCCCTCTGTTATCTCCTGTAAGATGTCTTCCACGTTGTGAAACCCCAGGTTTTCTGCTACAAAACGTAGAATCCTGTGATGTCCCAGCGTGTTCGTCGCGCAGCGCGCGGCGGCTTTTTTTATCCCCGGTTTTTGCTGGCCACTGTGCTCGGTTTCGCCGGCGTGTTGCTGGCGGTTTCAGCTTTCAACGCGAGAGCGACGCAGTCGCGCGGCAATTATCATCCGGACCTAGCTTCCAAACTTCAGCAATGGGTTGTCGACCACACCGCCAACGGCAAACAAGCTGAGTTTCTAGTGGTCCTCTCCGACCAGGCGGATCTCGCCGAAGCGAAAAGGAGCAAGACCAAGCACGAACGCGGCCGCAGGGTTCGCGACGCGTTATGGAACAAGGCGCAGCAGACTCAGCAGCCGATTCTGCAATGGTTGCGCGAACACGAAATCGAGCACCGCTCCTTCTATATAGTGAACGCCATCTGGGTGAAGGCCGATGCCGCAACCGCGGCGATTCTGGCATCGCGTTCGGATGTTTTGCGAGTGGAAGGTAATCCGGAGATTCGCAATCCGGTTGATCCCATGCCTGAAGAAGTCTCGGCGGCAACACCGGAGACGACCGGCACTCCCGAGCCTGGAATTACTTACAGCCATGCCCCGCAAGTGTGGTCGTTAGGCTACACCGGTCAGGGCATTGTGATCGCGGGAGCCGATACCGGTTACCGATGGACCCATGCAGCATTGAAAAATCATTATCGCGGCTGGGACGGCGTAACCGCCAATCACAATTACAATTGGCATGACAGCGTTCATTCCGCCGGCGGCGTCACCTGTGGGCACGATTCCGTGGTCCCATGTGACGACAATAATCACGGTACCCACACCATGGGAACGGCGGTCGGAACTGACGGAGGGAATAACCAGATTGGGATGGCGCCCGGTGCGAAATGGATCGGCTGCCGCAATATGGATCGCGGAACGGGAACGCCGGCGCGCTACATCGAATGCATGGAATTTTTCCTGGCGCCTTATCCGATTGGCGGAACCACTGGGCAAGGCGATCCGGATTTGGCGCCCGATATCACTACCAATTCGTGGGGTTGTCCCCCTTCGGAGGGCTGTTCACCCGATACATTGCAAGCGGCGGTCGAGGCGCAGCGAGCGGCGGGCATCTTCATGGTCGCGGCCGCCGGTAACGACGGTCCAAGCTGCCATACGGTTATTGATCCGCCGGCGACTTATGATGCCGTTTACACAGTGGGTGCGCTGAACACCGGCACCGATGGCATCGCCTCGTTCAGTAGTCGCGGAACGGTCACGGTCGACGGCAGTTCGCGAATGAAACCCGATGTATGCGCGCCAGGGAACACCGTTCGCTCGTCGATTGCGACTACTAACACTGCCTACGCGGACTTTATGGGGACCTCGATGGCGACACCGCATGTTGCCGGAGCCGCCGCACTGCTGTGGTCAGCGGCGCCATGGCTACAGCACGACATCGATCATACTGAAAGAATTCTCAACGCATCTGCGTTCCCAATCTGGTCCGCGGATTGTGATGCCAATGGCAACTCGCCTAACAATACTTATGGCAATGGTCGCCTCGATGCGAAGGTGGCGGTGGATTACGCGGTGTTTGAGCGAGGGCCTTCGAATGTTAACACCAATGGTAGCGCCGTCACGGTCACATTTTATGCCAGCGCTTATCGGACTTATCGGCTCGAATATAAAATGAACCTGACTGATTCGGACTGGGTCCCGGTGCCGGCGATCGCTGACTTCAGCCAATCGACTGATGGCAATGCGTCCATCACTGATCCTTATGCTAGGCAGGCGACCCAACGAATCTATCGCGTCACTGCCTTGCACTGATCGAATAAGTCGGCTCGACAGAGTCTCGCCCCACCGGTAATAGAATCCGCGCTCTTAGAGTGCCACGGTAACGCGACCGCTGGTCGCGTGAGGAAAAGAAAAAGCGGTGGCGACGCCGCTTCTACTTAGCATGAAAATCATCATCACGGGCTCGGGAGGACGTCTTGGCGCGGCGTTGATGCGCGAGTATCGAAATGAGTTTGACGTCACCGGGTTTAATCATGCCCAGCTTGATCTGGCTGACCTGACGCATGTTCGCGAAACTATATTGCCGCTTACCTTTGACGTGCTTATCAATGCGGCGGCATTCACCAACGTGGATCTGGCGGAGAAGGAGAAGGCGGAGGCATTTCGAGTGAATGGTGAAGCGCCGCGACTTCTCGCCGAGATTTGCCACGATAAAGGCGCGAAGCTCATCCATGTTAGCACCGATTACGTTTTCGACGGCGAGAAAACAGCGCCTTACTCCGAAGACGACGAAGCCCGACCAATTAGTGCCTACGGAGCTTCAAAACGTGCCGGTGAAGAAGGAGTGCTGAATACGGGCGGCGATCACCTGGTCGCTCGGGTCTCCTGGGTGTTCGGCCCCGATCGTCCCAGTTTTGTAGATCAAATGATTGCGCGAGCCCGCGATCATCAGGAGATCGCGGCCGTGGCCGATAAATGGTCGACCCCTACCTACACTCGTGACATCGCCAACATGTTGCGGTCGATTTTCACTGAAACTGTCAGTCCGGTCGAAGATTCTCCGCGAAGACTTGCGACCGGCGTTCTTCACATCGCCAATGCCGGACAATGCACCTGGCAGGAGTATGCCCAGCATGCCATCGATTGCTGCCATGAAGCCGGAATGCCGCTCAAGGCCAGACGGGTGGGCGGCATCAAAATGAGCGACATGAAAAGCTGGGTCGCGCGCCGGCCGGTCCACAGCGTTTTAGGCACAGCCAAATACCAACGGCTAATGGGCGCCGGGCCTCGATCCTGGGGCGATGCGGTGGCTGAATACGTACGCGAGTTTATCGCGAAATAAATCGTATCGCACCGCTGGATCAGCCACCCCATCGGCCAATGGTAGCATCCAGCGCCCAAGGCGGGCAAAATGAACGGCTCCGCCGTTTTGTGCCATCACGGCCGCGGAGCGGCCGATCGACCTTCGCCCCAAAAATGGCTCCCCAGATTTTACAGGAAAAATCCCCAGATTTTCGCTACAATAGCGTTGTGAAATCGATTTACGTTATTTCTGCAGGCATCTCGCTGTTGTTTCCTGTCGTTGGCCGGGCCGAACTCAAGTGGGATCAGACAACTATCGAATTGAATCCCAGCGTGACCGAAAAACAGGCCATCGGTCATTTCAAATATCAAAATGTGGGCAAAGACCCAGTTCATTTTAAATCGGTCAAGGCATCGTGCGGTTGCACCACCGCTCAAACCCAGAAGGAGCAAGTTGGCCCTGGGGAGAAAGGCGAAATCACAGCCACGTTCAACATAGGCGATCGGGTGGGTCAGCAAATCAAAACCGTGTCGGTTGAGACGGACGACAAGGCACATCCAATGATGACTCTCACGCTGAAAACGAACATTCCGGAGGTACTACAACTGACGCCGAACTTCGTGTTTTGGCAGACCGGTGAAAATCCCACTCCAAAAACCGTTATTGCCAAGGCGGGCAAGGACGTGCCGGTCAAGGAACTCGACGTAAAATCAACCAACCCGCAATTCGAGGCCAAAGTCGAAAAAGGTTCTGCTCCGGGAGAATTTAAAATCGACGTTCAGCCAAAGGACACAAAAGTGCCGTCTTTCTCGTCGGTGACGGTGAAAACCGATTTTCCAAAGGAAGCACCGAAGATCATGTACATCACGGCTCGAGTGAACGGTGCACCGGCGGCTGCGGTTACGCCTGCGGCACCAGCTGTCCCGGGCAGACCGGCGTCGACAGCCGTGCCCGCGGTAAACGCTGCCCAAGCTGCGGTCAGTCCTTCCGGAAAATAGTGTGAGGCTCGGCGCGATCGCGCAAGCGCTTCTGCTCATCGCTGTCGCGGTAGTGCCAGCGGTTGGCGAGGGGATTGTTTTCCGGCAAAAGATTTCGTGGAAATCTCGGATTCCCGCTTCCGAGATCGTGGATCTCGACCTCGTTCGGAGCTGGGGATCAGGCGTGATATGGGTCGACGCCCGTCCAGATAACGAGTACCAGCAAGATCACATTCCCAACGCGATTTCGTTAAATGAAGATCGCTGGAACGAGTTGCTACCTCAGTTCCTTGCTCAATGGGCGCCGGAGAAAAAGGTGGTCGTGTATTGCAGTACTAAAAGCTGCAACCTGGCCGGTGACGTAGCCCGTCGGCTGCGCGAGGAAGCGCAACTGAAGAATGTCTTCGTTCTCGAGGGTGGATGGGAGGAATGGCTAAAGACGAGGAAATGAAGCAAACACCGAACGTCGAACATCGAACGCCGAATGTCGAAATCCAGACAGCGCCGTCTGAATTCGGCATTCGGCGTTCGGCATTGGAGGTTCGGCGTTTTCGGAGAATCGCATTGCCCATTCTCGCGGTCATCGTTGCCGGCGTTTTCATTTACGCTGGTATCCTGAAGGTCATCGATCCGGTTCAGTTCGCCCGCGATGTCGACAATTATAAGATGCTGCCCTGGCCAGTGGCGGTTGCGCTTGGATTTTATCTCCCCTGGCTGGAAATCTTCTGCGGCTTGGCCTTAATCATTCGCCGGCTCTACCGCGGAGCTGTGGTCTTGCTCGCTGGCCTTACGATTGTGTTCATCGTCGCTTCGATCATCGCCAAAGCCCGTGGTCTCGACATCTCGTGCGGCTGTTTCGGCCATGCCAGTCAGGGCTGGAGCTTCGGTTGGCACATGGTTTTGGATTTCGCGTTGCTTGCTGGTCTCGTGGCGCTGCTATCGTTTAACACGACGCCGAACACCGAACATCGAACGCCGAACATCGAACTCGGAAGGCAGCCTCTATAACTTGGCGTTCGATGTTTGCTCAGTCAGCGTCATCAGCGTCACGGATTAATTATGATCAGGAAACTGAAATCGGGTGGGTATCGGTTGTATTCGCGGAAGAAAAATCCGAAGACCGGCAAACGCAGGAATCTTGGAACCTTCAAGACCAAAGCCGCGGCAAAGAAACACGAGAAAGCGGTTCAGTTTTTCAAGCGAAGTTAGGCTGACGGCTCCCTTTCTCACGGCTGTCGTTGCGGGCCGGCGCATGCGATCTATAGGTCAGATAAGACCTATATGATCACGGTTGGTAGCGCTCGTAAGATCATTCTTTCAATGCCTGAGGCTGAAGAATCCCGGCACATGGGCCATCCCGATTTCCGCGTCAATAACAAGATCTTTGCGACTCTTTGGCCTACTCAGGATCGGGCCGTTGTAAAAATTGCTCTGGACGATCAAACACGTCTCCTGAAGTCGTCACCACAAGCATTTTCGACCAATGCCTGGTCCAAACATGGTTGGACTAACGTGCATCTGGTTCACGTTGACGCGAAAGTGTTTCGCAGTCTCGTCGAGGAGTCGTGGCGCGGAGTTGCGCCCAAGAAACTGGTGGCGAAATACGACACGTGTGAGTGGTGAGCGAAGCGGCCAGCTTGTTTGGGTTATTAAATTAGTCGGCTCGACAGAGTCTCGCCCCACCGGTAATAGACGTTATGCTGGCGGGCGAGTTGGATACCACTGTTAAGCTTGCGATCTACAGGATTACTGGCGAGACCGGCTCGATTCCGGATGCAGCGGCGGTGGCCGATGCCACAGAATTATCGAGATCGGATGTGTTGGCCGCGTTCCAGCGGCTGCATGCTAAACGTCTTCTCGTTCCCGAGCCGGGTCAGCCTAACCGGATCCGAATGGCGCCGCCATTCTCCGGAATTCCGACCGCCTTTCCGGTTCAAGCTTTAGGCCGTCGTTACTACGCCAATTGCGTTTGGGATGCGTATGGCGTCGCCGCTGCCCTTCATGCCGATGCCGTAATTCCAGCAAACGATGCGTTTTCCGGCGAATCGCTTACTTTAGAGGTGCGCGACGGCAGACCTGTTTTGCAGTCGTATGTCGCCCACTTTGCCGTGCCGGCGGCAAAGTGGTGGGACGACATCGTGTTCACTTGAGCTACGATGTTGCTCTTCCGGTCGGAAGAGTCGGTTAACCGTTGGTGCGAAGCCAGACGGCTCCCGCGGCGTCCGATCGTTAGTCTGGAACAGTTGTGGCAGCTGGCGGTGATCTGGTACGGCAACCGGCTCACTCCGGAATCCCGGCGCCCTGCCTCTGACGAAATGGTATCGGTGTTTGCATCAATTGGCCTAACCGGCGCCTTTTGGGACCCGACCGCGCATTGAAAGCCGGCGGAGTCCCGAAATCCAATCGCCAAGCTCCGGAGGAGCGCCAATCACCAATTTTGAGCATTTCACTCATGAACAGATTGACGGGTCGGCCTGTGTTTGCAAAAGCTTGCCGCACCGAGCGATAGAACGTGGCAACGGCTCCCGCCCGCATCAGAGGCGAAGCGTTGCGGACGTCCGGCAGCCCTTTGAGTGCCCCTCCGGCTCGGATGGTTGGCGTAGCCGCTTGAATATTAACTCTGCAAGTCCGTCTTACCGCTGAGTTTCGGGCTGTTTCTTACACGCATTCAACGAAATAAGTTCGATTCATAAAGGGGGCTATTGGGCCAGGAACATTATGGAGGGGTTGAATTTATGAAAATGAAATTGGTTGCAGCACTTGCATTATTATTGGTCGTCACCAGCGCCTTTGCTGGGACCTTTACCACTACTGACACGCTGATTCCGGTTGCGGATAAGGCGTCGGCGACTCTGACGGGAGATGTCTCTCCGGCTCCTGGAGCTGGCACGATTCATTTGGATGCTCGAGTCTACACGCCAGACGGCGTGGTCACTCCCGCGCCGGTGATTGTGATTATTCCGCCATACGGCGGGGATAAGGATAGCGGCCTGGTTACTACGCTGGCTCAGGAATTCGCGACCGCGGGATACGTGGTGTTGACTCCAACGATGCGAGGTTTTGGCAATTCAGAAGGCCTGGTCACATTCGCTGGGCCTAACGAAATAAATGATGTCAAGACCATGATCCAGACGATGCAAAATGGCTCGATCGGTGATACGCCCGCAGTGGCAGTGCCCGTCTCCAGTTTGAGCAAGTTCGGTGTTACCGGCGCTTCCTACGGCGGGGGAATTTCATTCGAAATTATGCGAACCCACGTGCCCGGACTGGCTGCAGTAGCTCCGATTATTGGGTGGACTGATCTCTACCAGGCGCTTGCCCCTAACGATGTTCCGAAGTTTGCCTATATCGTGGGTCTCTTCGCCAGCGGATTCGACACACAAGACCCTAACTATGACGATCAGCTCTTCACCCGCATGAAACAATTCCTCGGTGGAAATCCCGAGGACACACGGACGGGCGATGCCGACAGTATTGACTGGCGCTCCGTGATCATGAATCCGACCGAGTTGAACGTCCCGGTGTTCGTGATCCAGGGTTGGCGCGATTGGCTGTTTCCAGCTGAACAAGCAATTTCTTTATTCCAGGCGAGCACCAACATTCCGTTTTTCAAAATGTATATCGGCGGAGTCGGTCACGCGCCGGCCAAGACCGATATCACCACTCCCGAGGCGATATTCCTGCAGCAGCAAGTCCTTCGCTGGTTCGATTACTGGCCTTTCCAGCACATTGGGATCCTAAGCTTAGAATTCCACGTGGACAAGTTGTCGCG
>JADMIO011210333.1_pt1 | contig 37363 bp, 32 predicted proteins | sample 8958161 | NCBI WGS metagenome assembly JADMIO01 (sample SAMN16585339, study PRJNA669376) | soil metagenome | isolation source: Crop rotation soil | place: USA: Cullars Rotation, Alabama | collected 2011 | reverse complement strand
GCTGGTGGCCTACGTGGTGGCGGGCGAGCAGTACCGGCCCGCCTATCAGGGACAGCGGCGTTATCAACTCCCGAACGGGATGGCGGTCTGCCAGCGCAACCGCAACGAGACTGACTACCTCTACCGGGAGATCTTCGCCGAGGAGTGCTACCTCCAGTACGGCGTCCGCCTCCCGCCGAGTGCCACCATCTTCGACCTGGGCGCTAACATCGGCATGTTCACGCTCTTCGCCGCTTCGCGCAGCCCGGGGGCGCGCATCTACAGCTTCGAGCCTATCGGTGAAATCTACGACTGCCTGCGCCGCAATTCCGAGCTGGCCCGGGCGAGCTCGGGTGCCGAGATCAAGACTTACAATATGGGTGTAGGGGCGAGCGAGAGGGAGGAGACCTTCACCTACTACCCGCGGCAGACGATGATGAGCGGCGCGAGCCGCCACGCCGACGCCGCTTACGAGTTGGAAGTCGTCAAGCTGGCGATGCGCAACGAGGGCGAGGCCGGGGCCGAAGAGATGGGGGCTCTGCTGGAGGAGGCGGACGAGGTGCTGGGCGGAAGGTTCGAGGCGCGTGAGGAGCGGTGCTGGGTGCGGCGCCTAGGAGACGTGCTGCGGGAGGAGGGCGTGGGTTGGATCGACCTGCTGAAGGTGGACGTGCAACGGGCGGAGGCCGAGGTGCTGGAAGGGATAGAAAAGGAGCAGTGGGCGGGGATCGGGCAGGTGGTGATGGAGGTGCACGACGCCGAAGGGCAGTCGAGCGAGGGGAGGTTGGCGGAGATCAGAGGGAAGCTGGAGGAGCTGGGCTACCGGGTGGCGGTCGAGCAGATTGATGCGTTAAAGGGGACGGATCGCTACAATTTATATGCGGTGCGTCCTGAGGTCGATTTACGGGAAGAGACGGAGGTCGCCGGGGACGAAACAGTCGAAGTGAATCTGCCGGGCATACTGACGGTTAGCGAGCTTCGTCGGCATCTGCGTGCGCGCCTACCCGAGTACATGGTTCCGACATCCTTCGTGCTGCTCGACGAGTTGCCACTGACGCCGAACGGGAAGATAGACCGCCGGGCTCTGCCCGCGCCCGAGTCGTTACGGCCGGAGCTAGAGGGAACTTTTGTCGCCCCGAGAGATCTGCTGGAACTTCAACTGACACGTCTCTGGGAGACGCTCCTCGGTACTCAACCTGTCGGGGTGAGGGATAACTTTTTCGAGTTGGGTGGGCACTCGCTACTGACCGTCCGCTTGATGGCTCGCGTGGAGCAACAGTTCGGTCAAAAGCTTCCCGTCGCCACGATGTTTCAGGGGGCCACGGTGGAACACCTTGCGGGCGTCCTCCGCCGCTGCACCAAACCCGTAACGACGACGCTCGTGCCGCTCCAGCGTGAAGGCTCCGGGCCGACCTTCTTCTGTGTTCACCCTTCCGGCGGCAACGTCTTCTGCTACGCAGACCTCTCACGCCGTCTCGGCGCAGACCAGCCCTTTTACGGTTTTCAGTCGCGCGGGTTGGACGCTGTCCACCCGCCGGACACGGAGGTGGAATCGATGGCCGCGCATTACGTCGAAGCCCTCTGCGCCGCTCAGCCGGAAGGGCCTTACCTTTTGGGCGGTTACTCGATGGGCGGCGTCGTGGCGTTTGAAATGGCGCGGCAACTTCGGGCGCAGGGTCGAGAGGTGGCGCTGCTTGCGCTCTTGGACGTAAAGGCGCCCGGAGCTGAAGGGGCGTCCGATGAGGACGACGTTTCTCTCCTCGCGAGCTTCGCGCGCGACCTCGGGCTGTCGTTAGATAAGCTCAAGGTCTCTTTGCCGGAGCTGCAACAGTTAGGGCAGGACCAGCAACTCTCGTCCTTGCTCGGGCAGGCTAGAGACGCCGGGATAGTGCCTCCGGAACTCGACCTGCCGCAACTACGGCGACTCCTGAACGTCTTCAGGGCCAACGCGAGGGCGATGCGCTCTTACAGGCCGCAGGTCTACGACGGCCGCGTCACGCTCTTCAACGCTGGCGAGACTGTGGCAAAGAATGGCAACGACCCTGCTGCCGAGTGGGGCAGGCTAGCCGCGGGCGGGGTCGAGCATTACACTGTGAGCGGAGACCACTACTCATTCATACGCGAACCTCAGGTCGCCTCGCTGGCGCGTTTACTGAAAGCCAGCATCGCCAAGGCGACCGGCGTGCAAGCGGCGGCCGCGTGGAGGTCGCAGTAAGGCGAGTCCTTATCTATGAGACTTATCTCGTTCCTGATACGCTACTCACGCGGCGCCGTCCTGCTCGCCGTCGGCGCGGGGGTTGTGAGCGGCGTCTGTAACATGGGCCTGCTCGTCGTGATAAACAGCGCGTTGAAGAGCGGGCAGTCAAGCGGCCTGGCGTGGGCCTTCTTCGCGCTGTGTCTGGCGCTCCCGCTTTCGAGGTTCGCCTCAGAGGTGCTTTTGACGCGCCTCGGGCAAGGGGCGCTGTTCGATCTGCGCCTGCGATTGAGTCGACAAATAGTCGCCGCGCCACTGCGTCATCTGGAGGAACTCGGCGCGCACCGGCTGCTGGCGACTCTCACCGAAGACGTGCCGGTGATTACCAACGCGGTGTTGGCCATCCCCGTCCTCTGCATCAACGTCGCCGTGGCCGTCGCCGGGCTGTGTTACCTCGGCTGGCTTTCGTGGCCCCTGCTCATCGTCGTACTGGTCTTCATGGCGGTCGGGATCGCCACTTACCAGATACCGCTCATCAGGGCCGTGCGCTTGCTCAGGCTGGCGCGCGAAGAGAGCGACGCGCTGCTCAACCATTTTCGCGCCCTCATCGGAGGCAATAAGGAGCTGAAGCTGCACAGCCGTCGTCAGGAGGTCTTTCTCTCGAAAGTGCTCCGCAACACGGCGCTCTCGTTTCGCCGCCACAACGTGGCCGGCATGAACACCTACTCCGCCGCCGCGAGCTGGGGACAGGTGCTTGTTTTTATCGCCGTCGGCCTCACCATCTTTGCCCTCCCGGCGTTGAGGCAGCTCGAAGCGCAGACGCTCCTGGGCTACGTCCTCACACTTCTCTACATGATGACGCCGATGCAGCTCATCATGAACACCGTCCCTACCCTCAGCCGGGCCAACGTGGCCTTGAGGAAGATCGAAACCCTCGGTCTCTCGCTCGCCGAACACGCGACCGAGCCGAGCGCGGCCGAAGCCCCTGACGAGCCCGCCAAAACCTTGCGGCGACTTGAGCTGCGCGGGGTCACGCACACTTACCGTCACGACGGGGAGGAGCGCTCTTTTGTCCTGGGCCCCATCGACCTCACGCTTCATCCCGGCCGGCTGCTCTTTTTCGCCGGCGGTAACGGCAGCGGCAAGACCACCCTCGCCAAACTCATCGCGGGGCTGTACGCGCCCGAGCGGGGCGAGATACGGCTGGACGGCGAGGCGATCACCGACGAGAACAGGGCGCAGTACCGGCAGAATTTTTCCGCCGTCTTCTCCGACTTTTACCTTTTCGAGAGCCTCCTCGGGCTTGAGAGTCCGCGCCTGGACGAACACGCGCGGGATTACCTGTCGCGGCTTCAACTCGCGCACAAAGTCGGGGTCAAGGACGGCGCGCTCTCCACCACCGAGTTGTCGCAGGGGCAGCGCAAGCGGCTGGCGCTCCTGACGGCCTACCTCGAAGACCGGCCCATCTATATCTTCGACGAATGGGCCGCCGACCAGGACCCGCTCTTCAAGAGCGTCTTCTACTTGCAACTCCTGCCCGAGCTCAGGGCCAGGGGCAAGGTCGTCGTCGTCATCAGCCACGACGACCAGTATTACGGCGTGGCTGATGAGCTAGTGAAACTGACCTATGGTCAGATTGAAGGCGAGCCGCAGGGAGAGCACACGTCCAGCGCTGTACGTCCGCTGGCGGTACCGTTTCAGAGATGAGCAGCACATGAGGTTTTGGTAAGATGACATCGGCAATTGAAAGTCTGAAGGTTGATACATGGGCTTGCCTCTTGGCTCAGTCCTCGAGCAGGTTTACGCCGTCATCGCAGACCGTAAGCAAACGCTTCCCGACAAGTCGTACACCACCTATCTCGGCAAAAGGGAGCGCTGAGAGGAGTTATGGAAAACATACTTAAAGACATCCGTTACGGCATTCGAGGCTTGCTGAAACAGCCCGGATTTACACTCATCGCCGTGGCCACGTTAGCTGTCAGCATCGGTGCTAATACGGCGATATTTAGTGTCGTTAATGCGACTCTTCTGCGTCCCTTGCCTTTCAAAGATCCCAACCAACTCGTCATGGTTTGGCAAACGGGCAATCAGCAAAACCAGACCTCTGTCGCGGAACCAAACTTTTTGGACTATCAGCAGGACAACCATGTATTCGACCACATGGCTGCATTTAATGGAGCGAACCTGACGCTTACCGGAGGTCCCGATCCTGAACGCCTGCGTGGCGGGCGCGTTACAGCGGATTTCTTCAGTGTGCTCGGAACACAAGCGTTCATGGGCCACACGTTTCTTCCCAAAGACGATCAGCCGGGAAACAATACCGTGGTTGTTCTGAGTTATGGCTTGTGGCAGCGCCGTTTTGCCTCCGATAAAAACATTGTGGGCCAAACTATCCAACTCGATTCAAAGCCCTACACCGTCATTGGCGTACTGCCCGCCAATTTTGAGTTTTCTATTCCAACGTACTTCGCGCCTGCGCAACTGTTTGTTCCCACAGTTCTCAGACGCGACAATGAGCAACGCAGTAACGCCTACATGCGCGTCATCGCGCGCCTGAAGCCGGGCGCTACTGCCGAGCAGGCCCAAGCAGAATTGGGCGGCATCGCTCAGCGCATCGCTACGCAATACCCCGAAGTCGGTGGACTCGGAATCAAGGTCATTTCTCTCAGGGAACAGATAGTCGGAAACATACGTCACATTTTGCTGCTGCTGATGGGCGCTGTCGGTTTTGTATTACTGATCGCGTGCGCGAATGTAGCCAATCTCCAGCTTGTGCGGGCCTCTGGAAGACAAAAGGAATTTGCCATTCGCGCGGCTCTTGGAGCCGGTCGCGCGCGCGTCACGCAGCAATTGTTAATTGAGAGTTTGCTCCTATCCACGGTTGGCGCCGTGTTGGGAGTGGGTTTCGCATGGATAGGAATCAAGCTGGTTAGTATGTCTGCTCCCGGACAACTCGCTACCAGCGCAAGTGGCATTGATGTAATGGTGCTGCTCTACACGCTGCTGATTTCAGTTGTCACTGGTGTATTAGCGGGTCTTGCGCCAAGCTTTCATACTTCGACGACCTGGCTGATAGAAACGCTCAAAGAAGGCGGCAGGAATCCGGGCGCCAACACTTCCGGACGACGGGTTCGTAATGCACTGACGGTTGCCGAAATCGCTCTTTCACTCGTTCTGCTTATCGGGGCCGGCTTGTTGCTTCGCAGCTTCCAATCATTGCTGGACGTTAAGCCTGGTTTCGAGTCGAAGAACGTACTGACTCTGCGACTGAGTTTACCGCGTTATTCTTATTCCGATGTTTCGCGGCAGTCTACGTTCTACAGTCAAATGCTCGAGCGGGTCGGTACGCTGCCCGGGGTGAAGGCGGTCGGTGGAATTAATGATCTACCACTAACCTCTGATCGTGATTCGACGAACATCGCTATCGAAGGCAATCCGGTTTCGGATGTCAGTCAACTGCCGACAGCCGAAGTACGCTCCGTGACTCCTCGCTATTTTGAAGCGATGAGTATTCCTCTTATTGAAGGACGTGCTTTCGGAAATGATGATAACGGTTCTGCGCCTCCGGTGGTAATCGTCAACCAGACCCTGGTGCGTCGATTTTTCCCGAACGAGAGTCCGGTTGGCCGCCGGATCATGATCGAAGCAGCTACGCCAAACTCACCATGGATGACAATCGTTGGCGTTGTCGGAGACGTGCGCGATCTCGGCCTGGAGAAACACCCGGACCTCGAAGTCTATCAGCCGTACCAGCAGCAGACATTGTCTTACATGAATATTGTTGCGCGGACGGAGGGTGATCCGCGAAGTCTTGCCGGCAGCATGCGCAACGAAATTCGCGCGCTCGATAAGAGCTTGCCATTGGCTGTGCCTGAGCCGATGGAAGACATCGTCGCCGCATCGGTTGAAGCGAGACGCTTTAATCTCACCCTGCTCGGAATCTTTGCTGGTCTGGCGTTGTTCCTGGTTGCGGTGGGAATTTACGGCGTGATGTCTTATGGCGTAACGCAGCGTACTCAGGAGATCGGCGTCCGCATGGCATTGGGCGCCACGCCCCTCACTATCCTGAAGCTGATCCTGCGCAAGGGAATCATGCTCGCCGGTACCGGCATAATCATCGGGTTGGCTGGCGCGCTGGTTCTGACTCGACTAATGACGAGCCTGCTGTACGGCGTCACCGCAACCGACACTATTACGTTTGCCGCCGTATCGATCACAATGCTCCTGGTTGCTATGGCCGCGTCGTATCTTCCAGCGCGCCGTGCGACAAAGATCGATCCGCTTGATGCACTAAGAAACGTCTAGCAAACATTATCCATTCCGTACGCTCGGCTATCAGTAGTCTGAAGACAACTGATAGCCGATTTTTTGCAATTCTGATCGGGATTCGATACGGCATTGTCGAAGTGGAGATAGAGAAATTTGGTGTCTGTTTGGTGTCTATTACGAGAGAGCACCAGAGAGAATAGCGAAGATAAGAGAGACTAAAAAGAAATTTGATGAGGGAAAGAAAATGAAGTGAATCCGCAGATTCTGCGACTTTCCTGGCAAATTTGATGATTTCGCGGGTAAATGTATTCGTATCCCCCCTTCGGCACCAAAATCTTAAAAATCCTCAGTAAAACGCAGTTTTGACGTATGGACCGTTGACGTGAAGAATCGTGACTGTTTTTCCTGTAACCGTGAAGAGGACCCGATAACGTCCGACGATCAAATGCCGGATGGAAACACCCAATTGTTCGCTCTGAGGCGCGACGGGACAAGCCAAGGGCAATGATGTGAGGTATTTTTTAATAGCCCGCCGTAGTTTCTGCGCCCACTGTTTCGCGTTTTCTTCTCCCCATGCTCAACAGCAAAGGCAAGGCAAATTGGTTATCAAAGCCAGACGGAGTTATGTTGCGCCGCGAAATTGATATTTGGCGGTATAAATCTCCTCTGCGGGTTGCAGCGGCTTAGGGATGAAGGATTGATGGGGGCCGGGCGGCATATTCGTGCCGCAGCGCGATCAGTCGATCGTTATTGAAGCTTTGCGTAAGTAATCGCAAACCGTGGATAACAAGACGATTCGAGTCTCCCCCGTCGGCGCCATACATCACCGCCAGTCGTCGATAAGATAGACACCGGATCGGTTGTATCCCGCCTCGTTCGGTCTACTCATCACTACACCCTGAATGTCCGTTCGGAAGCCGCGTGCAAGCATATGTCGATAAGCTTCATGGCGTGCGGTATTGATTCCGCCGCGAAGTCGAGATACGTGTTGTGCGACAGCCAACTCCTCGCATGCGCCAAGTAAGTCGCTGAAATGTTGTTCCGCAGTTGGGCCGGGACGCACTGCGGCAAACTTGATGTAGCAAACGTCGCTTCCGGCTTCCGTGCCTGCTCCAACATGACAGACAGCTAGCGCCATCAACCGGTCGTTTTCCCAGAGGAGAATTGTGTCCCCAAGCTTTTGCGCAGCGACAGCGCGGATTTCTTTCGCGACGTCAAGGCCTTCATAAACCGAATATGTTACTGCGCGGCACGCACTCAATGCGTCGTCTCGTTCAGCGCTTGACACTTCGGAGAACCGCGTCCATCGCCTCGCGCCCGTTGTTTGTGCCACCGGTTTTGACATGATTGCGGTAAGAAAGCGCGGCCAAAATCCGAACCTTTGGTAAAGCCCGATGTGCTTTTGACTATGCGGGAAAGTGAAGAGACCCGCGTGTCTCGTCCCCCACTTATCAAAGAGATCGACGATAGGTTCCATCAAGCGTTTGCCCACACCGCGGTCCCAGAAATCAGGACGGATCGTCAGTGGACCGAAGAAGCCGACGCTGCCCCAGTTCGTCGCAAAATTTGATCCGATAACTTCGTCGCCAGCCTCCGCGGCAAAAGCTGCCTCAGGATCGGCGAGCCATCGGTTTCGGATGTATGCGGCGTCACCCATGAAAGACATCGGTTCAGGCAGACCAATGAATGTACCGAACGCGAGTCGCATGATGGCGTCGGCGGTGGAGAGTTCACTCTCTTGCAGAGGACGTACGGTAATGTCCGACTTCGTTGTGTTTTCTATTCTCGATTGAGATTGCATAATTGCCCCCTTATTCTTGTTGAAATTATACTCTTTCGTGCGATTTCACCCCTGCGTTTGCAGTTCATAATCTCAGGATGGCACTGCCTATTCTTAGCCACGCAAAAGCACAAAGGCACAAAAGGCAAATCAAGGAGGTCCAAAATATGAAGACAAAGATAGTGTTCACGGCGCCGGTGCTATGTCTCTTTATGTGCCTTTTGTGGTTACAACCACGTGCCTTTGCTACAAAGTCTAACCAGAACAGGACCATCGGTATAATCGATTTCTTCGGCTACGGGCACTTCGACGTGGTGAAACTGCGATCCGTCCTGCCGATCCAGCCAGGCGAAGCTATTGAACAATCCGCGGACTGGACAACGTACCGATCAAGGATTGATGAAGCAATTCGATCACGAACAGGTAAGCCTGCGACCGACGTGGCGCGTGTCTGCTGCGACGAACATGGTAATTCACTGATTTACATCGGCGTCGCTGGAACCTCGAGCGTTGCGATCCAACACAAACCAGCGCCGACTGGCAAAGACCGACTGCCTGAGGCTGCATTGAAGCTCAGTCAGGAAACTGACGAGGCGTTGACTAAGGCCGTCGGCGCCGGGCGTATCGGAGAAGATGACTCCAATGGCTACTCGCTTTCTACCGATCCAGAGCTGCGCGCAAAAGAGTTACAGATCCGTGAATTTGCGTTAACCAACGAAGCCCTGCTGCGCACCGTTCTTTCGTCATCTTCCGACGCTGACCACCGCGCAATCGCCGCTCAATTTCTCGGGTACGTGAACGTCTCCGCGCGCCAGATTGCGGATCTTACGGGCGCCGCGCGCGATCCAAACGAGGATGTTCGCAATAACGCAGTCAGAGCGTTGGGAGTGATCGCCAGCTCATCTCAACAGCGTGCAAGCATGATGTCTCCAAGGCCCTTCATCGCTCTTCTTAAATCCGACAAATGGGTTGACCGTAACAAGGGCGCCTGGTTGTTGATTAATCTAACCGCAGCGCGCGATCCCAAACTCTTGCAGCAGCTTCGTAACGAAGCGATGGACGCGTTGGTTGAGATGGCACGCTGGCAGTTTGCGGGTCATGCTTCTTTCGCGAGAAGGTTGTTAGGACGTATTGCCGGAATTGAAGAAGCAAAGCTGGACCGCCTGGTGATGAAGAACGACCAAGCTGAAGGGATCATTGTCGCTGCCCAAAAATCGCACTAGGCCGATTTTGATTCGCAACCGAAATTGGTGGTGACGTACCTGGTCTTATAACGCGAATGGCGCACTAAAGGTCAGCTACGTTACTTATTCTCGAGCAGGTTCGTTGTCTGTTCGGTGACACTCACCGGTGAAAGAATCTCGGCGGTTGTGACACGCTGGCCTGTAAATAGAGAGACAGGTACGCTCTGCGCGGTGAGCGCCGGATTGGGACCAGCTGCATTTACAGCATCTGGATCGTGAGCGACAGTTTCCGGAACGGCTTCGTCGCTTGCGACAAGATAGCGCAGTGCGCGCACCACTTGTTTAGAAAGAATTAGAAGCAAGACAAAAGTCACTACCAGCGCAAAGAGCAACTGCGGCGTCATCATCCGGCCAAACATCAGCATCGAACTCATGGCCAGAACGATCGTGCTGGTGAACATCAGCAAGGATCCGAATAGCATTCCTCTTTGGTGCAATGAAAATGAGTGGGCCGGCAGCTCTTCCCACGAAAGCAATTTGTAAATCATTTTTACGATGGGACGGGAAAGGAGAATGAGTGAGGCGAAGGAAATCGCCAGCATGAGCGCTCCGCCGCCACGGCCGAGACGAAGTCCACCCGATGCGGCCAGGAACGTGGCCAAAAGGGTACCCGCAAACATGAGAGTCACGCCGATGTTTATGTCTCGCTGGCGCGGTTGCTTCGTTATGACCTGAACCGTAAACGAGTCGGCTGAAGCCTCATCATCATCGGCAAGGACTGCCTTGACAACTCCGAGCTTGAAACCGCAGTAAGAACAGAAGCGCAATGACTCAGTGATCGGCTGGCGGCCACATCTTGGACAATACATCGCAGTCCTCCCAAAATGATTTGATCAAATTGAAGGTCTTGTTATCGCCCTTTAACGATGAGGGCGTCTTTGAAGTTCAGTGTTTGTGGCTGATGCGTGTCTTGAAGGCAGCTCTACAACGTCTGTAGAGGCGGCCACGGAGCCTCACCTCCTACAGGTGTCTATTATCGCTTCACAGCGCGCTATTTTGATTCGTAGAGAAGGACTCTCTTTTTTCCGCTTCTTCCAATCAAGAAACCGCTGAGTGCTCCGACGCCGGCCCCAAGGACCGCCACTCCTGCAGCCACAGTGTTATCAAGTTTTTCAAATCCATTGTCGTGGCCACTCGCATCTCCAGCGATGCCGATGACTGCGCCGGCGCCTGCTCCCACACCAAGACCAATCAATGTCGTCTTCTTTACCGACTTTGGTGCGATCTGGTGAACGCTAACTACATCGTCACGGCGCAATTCTCTTTCAGCATTTTTCACTGTCAGCGATAAACCAGTATCAGAAACATTTCGCAGTGACCCTTCGACTGTCTTGCCATCCTTTAACTTCACTGACAGCTTGCTTCCTGAGGCTACGGAGTTGAGACGAGACCAGTCGCTCATGCCAGCTTGGGCCATCAGCGTGACGGGTGAGAGAAAAAGCAAACATAGGATTATGGTTATAGTCGTGGCTTTTGATGCCATGGTTCTCATTAGACTTCCTTTCCAGTGAGAGTTAGCAAGTGACGATAGTGCACCGCCACGAGCGCTGCGAGGTGATTCGTGCGAACTGTGAAATGAATGCTTTTTCTTTAAGGAATCCGGGCGGATTCTATCACGAATGAGGTTTACGGGTGATAACGGAGGTCCAAACTGCAAACAGAAAGGCCACCGGCGCCGGCGGCCTCTCTGCGAAAACTGTTACACAGTCATCGGCACCGCTACAGTCCAGTTAGCACCAATAGCCGTGCCCGCAGGAGCCGTATACGGAGTGTCGACACCGCCAGTTGTGAGTGTGACTGTGAACGCCTGCGGCCCACCCCAGTTAATTCCGATCATGACCAGCGTGTATTGACCCGACGCCAAGATCGATTGTGGAATGACGCAATACTGAACCGGGTTAGTGAAGCCCGACGTGATATGAACGATTTCAGAACCGCCAAAATTCGTAGGCGAGGTTGTGGGTAACGCGATGAGATACAACTCGTTATCGCAAGCTGTAACGCAAATCTTCGTAGTGGTAGCCATGTTTTCTCCTTCGCTTTCGTAAGGGTCGCCGAAGAGATAATCATGATCAGAAGGGCAGCACGCTGCGTCCTGTTGGCAAGTTAATGCCCTCTGAGGAGTAGAGGCCCAATCAAGCTATCCCTGTTAGGCGTGAGTTCGTAAGCTTCCCACTATTAACGCGAGAACGACTGCTGAAAACCACCATCCGAGAGTGTTCACCTGAGCTCGATTAGATCGCTTGCACCCTCGAAGATTGCCACCAGTGCAGGACTTGAGCTCTGCTCAACTGAAACTTCAAGTCGCAACGACTTCAACTGCTTTCGGATTAACTCGGGTTCCGAATGCTCCAGGCGAAGTTGGACCAGCCGTGGGCCCGTTATGGCGGAGTCGGCTGGATGCTGGTCAGAGTTCCACTCAATCAGGAATGGTACCAGTCCGAGGCCTTGTATTAGCTGCGGTTCTGTCAGTTGCCATGAGAGTATTGTTCCTTCCGGAGTCTTTCGGCTTCCCGATCGCACCACTCCCACGTTCGCATTCGGCGAAATTTCTTTGATGAAGCTTTCAAGCTTTTCCACACGCACGGCCCAGGTAATGAGTTTGGGTGCAGTTAACTGATCGATGTCAAACCAGTTGGGTCTGATTTCAGGCTGCAAAGGATCCGGAGCGATAATTTCGAGGTAAGCCCTGGGTCCAATTGAGATCAGTGCGTTGCGTGTGCCTCTCCCAGGATGTTGGCCACCGATCGACGCACGCACACCAAGCCGTATTTCGAGAGCACGACAAGTCGCCTCCAGATCGGAAGTCGCGTAGATGAGATGATCAAGTAGTGGTTGCATAGAAAGTTGCTGTGCTGCGCCGAAGCGCAAGATCAGTGAATGGCATACAACAATCCATCGGTGCTGCCAAAATAGACCACCCCGTTATCAACGACTGGTGAAGACCAGATTGCGCCCACAGAGAACACTCGATAAAAACGCAAGCACCATGTCCTGATAATCACCAAAAAAGCGTGCATAAATCGCGTCGTTGTTCAAACTGCCATCCGGCTTCAGCATCTTCATCGGATCCTGCTTCGATCCTTCAGTCTGAAAGTCCCACAACAGCTTGCCCGACTTGATATCAACCGCCAGCAAACGCCCATTCGATACGCCGACGTAAGCTGTCTCACCGGCAAGCGCAGGTGATGAGAACACTGCACCCTTTGCATCCAGCGCGAATTTCAACCTTCCTGTTTTTGCATCGAGCGCAAAGAACCGGTAGCCGTCCGACGTTCCGGCGTAGACCACGCCGCCACGGATCGCCGGCGTGCTATTGACCCATCCTTTATTCGTTGGATAGTCCCAACGTTTACGACCGGTCGCGGCATCGACTGCATAGAGATGTCCATCTCGACAACCGACATAAATAGTTCCGTCGACGATCGCAGGCGAAGATTGAAAGCCCTGTTGATTATGGATGTAGGTGTCTTCACCGGTTTTGAAGCGCCATTTCTCCTGGCCCGTGTCCGCGTCGAGCGCGTAAAGATAGCTGTCCCAGCTGCCGATGTAGACGGTATTGTTCGCAACTGCCGGCGATGCGTGAACGATGTCACCCGTCGCAAACTTCCATTGCAGAATTCCAGTGACAGCATCTACACAATAAACATTGCCGTCGCCGCTGCCGATATAAACTCGTCCGTTCGAGACTGCGGGCGAAGACGTATAGATGTCCCATGAATCAGGAATGGTTTGAAAGCCGGATGGATAGCCGTGCAGCCGCTTGCCTTCGAACCGTCGCTCATACTCGGATACAAGAGTCCATTTCATCGTGCCTGTTTGCGCATCGACCGCATAAAGAATTCCGTCGAAGCCGCCAAAATAGACCAGCCCATTGGCGATCGCTGGTGATGAAGTAACCTGCCGCGAGGCGAATGTTTTGAACTTCCACTTCTGCTTTCCGGTTTCCTGGTCCACTGCATAAACATTTCCGTCAGTACTACCGATATAGACCACGCCGTTCGCGACTGCAGGAGAGCCAATGATCGGGCCGTCAGTTTTGAACGTCCACTTTGTTCCGTTTAGTTGCTGCGGGCCGGACGTCGAATAGACTCCGGTGCGAGCTGCATCGCCGTGAAAGGTCGCCTGGGCCATCGTCGTGGGAACGGTCAGTAGCAACAGCACTAATGTTCGGATCATCGTGATCGTCCTCGTCATCTCTTCAATAAATTGATTGTGAATTCCGAAACGTGATTGTGAATTCAGAAATGCGTAAGAGAATTCAAAATTACGAAGCAGCTTGTCGAGATCTGCTTTAGTCGAGAATAGTACGGCAGCGTTTTTGAGATGGTTTCATCGAAGAAAGGACGAAGAAATTAGCCACAAAAGGCACAAGAACACAAAATGATTTTCCCGGTTTGAGAGGCCGTGGAAAAATTAATCGACTCTTCGCGCCAGAAAGTTTTGTGTTTTTTACGCCTTTTGTGGCTAAATTTGTGCGTTTTGTGATCGACGAAGGATGAACTGTATGAGAAAAAACTTCTTACTCGTCTTTACGGTCATTGCGATTCTTTCAACTGCAATCTCGGCCCAGGTTCCGGACAGAGAGAAGGTTGTCGCGGGTGCTGAGCGGGCGTTCGAGAAGGTCGCCAAGGCGTACGTTGGACCGGCGCCCGGTTGTGCTGCTGCTGTGTCGCTTAATGGAGATGTGGTGTTCGAAAAGGCGTTTGGGCTGGCCGATCTGGAGCACAACGTTCCGAACACAACTCAAACTATTTTTGAGTCAGGCTCAGTCGCGAAGCAGTTCACCGCCGCAGCGCTCGTACTCCTGCAACAGGATGGCAAACTCAGTATCGACGATCCGGTCAGGAAATACATTCCCGAACTCCCCGATTACGGTACGCCGCTGACGATCAGACATCTGTTGAATCACACTTCCGGTCTGCGAGACTGGGGCACAGTGATGAGCTTGACCGGCGCGGGTCGCGGCGATCGAGTCATCACTCAAGATCTCGCCTTTGACGTTATTACTCATCAGCGCGGACTCGACTTCACGCCCGGTGCGGAATACTCGTATTCAAACAGCGGCTACAACCTCGCAGCGATAATCGTCGAGCGCGTGTCGAAACAGAAGTTCCCAGCTTTCGTCGAGGAGCGGTTGTTCAAACCACTCGGCATGACGAACAGTTCGTGGCGCGACGACTACCAGCGCATCGTTCCGGGTCGCGCTCAAGCGTATTCGCGTCAAGGCAATGGACCATGGCGGCTGAACATGCCCTTCATGAATGTCTATGGAAACGGCGGCATGCTCACGACGGTCGGCGATTGGATGAAATGGAATGCGATGCTTGATTCGCATTCGCTCGGCGCGCCTTTGGTCACTGCTTTGGAAACTCGAGGAGTGCTGAATGATGGCCGGAAGATTACGTATGCGCTTGGTCTCGAGGTCAGTACTTACAAGGGACTGAAGGACGTCTCGCACGGCGGGGCGACTGCCGGCTATCAGACTTTTCTGGCGCGTTATCCAGACAACAAGGTTTCCGTCGGTGTCATGTGTAACGGCACCTCACCGGGTGCAGGCGGAATTGCCGCAAACATAACGGATGAGATCTTTGGACCAATGCCGCAAAACCCGAGGATCGAACCAGCCAAGATTTCAGAGGACGAGCTAAAGAAATTCGCCGGCATCTGGCGAAATGAAAAGACGCATGCTCCGGCACGATTCATTATCGAGAACGGCGTGTCGCGATGGAGCGGCGGGCGCGTTATACCAATGGGAGGCGGAAAGTTTGTCGGTGGCAACAGTGAGTTGAAGTTCACACTCGATAGAGAAGGGAAGCCGATGTCTGCTGAAACCATCGATGAAGGTGGTGAAGTCACGCATTTCTTTCCAGAGCATCAGTGGACGCCAACACCAGCGGACCTTGGTTCATTCAAAGGAGACTGGTTCAGCGAAGAAGCTGGCGCGACATTCACTGTCGTTGTTGACGCTGACAAGGCGTTCATCAAACAGCGTCCGTCAACAAGCTTGTTGATGGAGCCGATATATAAGGACCATTTCGACGTGGAAGGTTACATTGTCTGGTTCACGCGCGATAAAAATGGAAAGGTCAATGGCCTGCATGTCGGAGCCTCACGAATGCGCGACATGCCGTTCGTACGCGTGAAGTAGTTTATCCACGGATTACGCGGAGAAGTTTTCATATGAAGCCGAAAGTCATTGCGCTCTTCGTCTTGATACTGCTTTCCGGTTTGGCATTTTCTGCGCAGCAACTGCGGACGCTCGAGCAGCGCGAAAAGATTCTCGAGCCGAAGTCCTTCAAAAACTCGCGCGGTGACACTTTGCTTTACCGGCTCTTCATTCCACCTCAATACGATCAGAAGAAAAAATATCCGCTTGTGGTCTACCTTCACGGAGGTGGAGGAGTTGGCAACGACAATCTGAAGCAGATCGATGGTGGCAACGGATATTTGATCGATCTCTTCACCGGCGATGACACACAGGCGCACTACCCGAGCTTTGTCGTGGCCCCGCAGACACCGGTGGAAGGTTGGATCGAAGAGGACTCGATCACACCGACCCACCATTTGCGATTAGTTTACGAACTCATTGGCGAGTTGCAGCGGACGTACAAGATCGACGAAGCGCGCGTTTACGTGGCGGGCCAATCGATGGGCGGCTTCGGCACCTTTGCGATCATTTCAGAACATCCGCGTACGTTCGCAGCGGGTGTTGTGCTCTGCGGCGGCGGAGATCAATCGAGAGTCGCGCGACTAACGAACGTACAGATCTGGGTTTTCCACGGAGCAAAGGATGAATCGGTTCCCGTCGATCGTTCGCGCACGCTCGTCGCCGCAATCAAAAAAGCAGGCGGTAAGGTGCGATATACCGAGTACGCAGACACAGGTCACATCATATGGCCCAGCGTGGTGAAGGAGACCGAGTTGCTGCCGTGGCTGTTTGCGCAGCGGAGAAACTAGCCACAAAAAGCACAAAATAGGTCTGCTTATTTTGAGCTTTTTGTGCCTCTTGTGGCTAATTTAAGCTTCCGATCACTGAGAACGCGGAAACACGTATTCGCCACTCGGATCTCGTTGTTTCATAGCGAGCACTTTTCCACCCTCGACTGTGAACGAGAAAACAACATCGGGAAATTCCTTGACGCGAAATTGGTGCGGCTTCCAGGGCTGAAGGTCCGGACCGCCACGAATCGCAAGGCCCTTTCCAGGTTGAAACGTGAGCACGGTTTTTCCACCACTCGGCGATATGTAAGTGCCGGCATAAAGTGCCAAAGTAGCGTCGCTGGATAACGCCGGCGGCACCTGCCGCGTGAAGGTCACGGCAGCTTCATCTAATGACATGTCCACACTGTCGATTTCGCCCATCGGATTGGTTCGGAAGTTGAGCGAGAACTTGCCGTCTTGCTCGTCGTCGGGCGTATCGAAGCGATCGTAATGGAAGTGGTTCAACGGCATCTTGATGCCGTGAAAGTCGAAGCTGAGCTCTTTATCGCCGCGCGCCACAGTGACAACTCCGTACGCCGGATGCACAAACTCGCCGACGTAATCGTCCAACGGATGCGAAGGTTTCGTATCAGGTACGCGCCCGACGTCAGCGGTCGCGCGGGCCTTGGTCGCAGCCGCTTTGTTCTTCAGCCGGACCTCGTTGAGCCGTTCCGACCACGGCGTGAGCGATAGGCCCAGCAGGCGCTCGTAGATGTTGTAAGTTAGACCATTGTACATGGGCGCGACCTGGTCGCCGATGACCAGCACGATCACGCCGATGTTGTCATTGGGCATGATCGAGATTTGTGAGTGGAATCCCGGCAGGTCGCCTCCGTGAAGCGCCAACAGATGCCCGCGATAGGACGAGATCGTCCGACCCATCCCGTAGTATGCATTCAGATTTTCTCCCCAGCCGCGGCTATCCAGCTGGCTGTTCGGCAAAGCCAACGAAGGTGCTATCGTTTCTCTTAGCACCGCCTCGGGGATAACTTGCTTGCCGTCCACCTTGCCTTTGTTGAGCAAGGCGATAACCCAGCGCGACAGATCCTGTACGTTCGAATTAATTGCGCCGGCAGGTGCGATTGCGACCTCGGCAGTGTAGTAAGGTTGCCGGTACAGCTCCGTGCTGTCGCGACGCTCGGAGTAAGGCACAGCCGGCTCCGGTCCCTTGATATTGTCTTCGATAGTCAGCGTCGAGTGCGACATGTCGAGCGGATCGAAGATTCGTTGTTTGACGAATTGTTCCCACGTCTTGCCGCTCAACTCTTCAACTACCTGACCAGCCGCCGTGAACATCAGGTTGTTGTAGAGGAACTTGGTGCGCAGTGGCGCGGTAGGTTCGAGGTAACGCAGACGATCCCAAAGCTCGCGCCGGGTGAAGGTGGACTTGTACCAGATGGAATCGTGGCGCGTGACGCCGGTGCGATGCGACAGCATGTCACGGATCGTCACCGAGCGATCGAGATCGTCGTTGTAGAAGCGAATCGAAGGCACAAACTGCTTGATAGGTTCATCCCAACGCAGCTTTCCCTCCTCGACGAGGAGGCCCACGGCAACGGCAGTGAAGAGCTTCGAGTTTGAAGCGATGGGCTGCGTTGTGGTCGTCGTGTAAGGAAGTTTCTTTCCATAATCGCGGAAGCCATATCCTTTGGCGAAGACGAGCTTGTCTCCCATCACGATGCCGACGCCTATGCCAGGAGCATTCCAGTCTTTCATCACTTGCTCCATGTAGGTGTCGAATCCCTGCAGACGAGCGTCGACACTCTCCTGCTGCTGAGCAACAGCGATGCTTGACGTGAGCGCCAGCGCAGCAATCAGGCTCAAGATCGAGCAGAGGATACGTCGTGATGTTCGGGCGGTTAGTTTAATCGACGCCATCATTGTGTGCCTCCTAATGTAGTGGCTTGATACTGATCCGGCAGGGGAAAGTCAACTCTGCGTAACCTCTGCGTCCTCTGCGGTTCTGCGGTTTAAATGCTTTCTTTACCGCAGAGACGCAGAGGACGCAGAGGCTACGCAGAGTTGAAACCTTGGCAAGATTTCATATTGCTTTTAGACTGCTCACCAACATTCAGCCCGATGACCACATCCGTAACGTCAGAAACCAGACCGAGATTAACGCCGCTCGTCTGCAGCAACTGTAACGCGTCGCTGGTAGTGGTTGATGGTCCATCACTCGTTTGTCGCTTTTGCGGCGTCAGCAATGTCATTCCACAGGCCTACCGCGAGGAGTTGCGCCTCACGCGCGATTTGGATTCAGCCACACGTCAAGCGGCTGAGCAGTGGCTGCGGTTGGCCCACATCAAGGCGCCACGATGGTGGTTCATCTGTGCCGCAGTTGCGCCGTTCGTGCTGATGACGGGCGGACTCGTGATTCTCCTCGCCGCCGCTTTGTTGGGACAGCTGAGTGACGACGCACTTCCAAGACTGTCGCTGTACGTTTGGCTGATATTGATTCCGGCGCAACTACTCGCTGCAAACGTCACCATGAAAAATATCCTTGTGAGTGGCGCTACGAACGTTGGTGCAGCGTTCGCCGCAAGTCGACCTTCGAAGCCAGGCGAGCCGCCAAATTGCCGTCAGTGTGGTGCGCCACTCTCAGTTCAGCCGGACGATGTGCTGGTGCGTTGTATTTACTGCGAAACCGAAAGCATCGTGCGACTCGATGAATCGGCCATGAAGACTTTGCGAACGCGAGTCTCATCGGCCCAATCAAGCCTCGTGCAGGCGATGGATGCGCTGACCAAACATTCCAAACTCGCCCGTATTGAGACGCTGGGACGAACGGGCGTCATTGCGGGCCTACTGGTTTTGCCACTCCTCTGGTCGTTTTTGGAATCCTGGAATTCAAGTTATTGGGCGCTGCTCATTGCCCTTGATGTGTTTGTTCTGGCTATGTGCGTGTTTTGGAACGTACGTGAAGCATTTCTCCCGCCTGTCACACTTGAAGAGCTCGACAAGCTGTTACGAAGTTCCAGCGAATCAGAAACTCATCGAAGACCTGAGGTGGCCGGAACGCGCGGATGGTACGACAACACTTCGGACCGCGTGAACTATTTCGTACCGGCTTTCGTGATGCTGATCTTCGTAGCAATTCAGATTGTGGTGTTAAGAACGTATTAGCGGAATTTAGCCACAAGAAGGCACAAAAAGCATAAATACGGACGGCAAAACTTTGAAGATTGATATAACCGCCGAGAGCCCAAACGGTAAGCAACTTCGTTCCTTTCGACTCTACGATCAATATGATCACAAAAAGCAAAAATGGGAACACAAGCAGCACAAAAAGCGGTTTGGCTTTTGTGTCTTACTTTGTGTCTTTTGTGATCTCAGCGATATGCTCGAGCATCTTGCTTAGCTCGCTTTGCGGCAGCCAACGACCGCGCACCATCACGCCGGCACGCTTCGACAGATTTGCGACTGACTGCAACGGATTGGCGTCGAGTAAGAGCAGGCGGCGCGCATGCTGACTTCGACAGTGCCGAAGTCGCGCGGCGTTTTCAGGATCTCCGCGAAGTATTCACCCGGATTCCGCGTGGCCGCTTCGAGCGCTTCGTAAGGCGTTAAGCCGGCCTCGACGAAGCTTTGCAATTCTCTGTGAGTGGCGAAGCCGGGGACGAGAAAGAACTGCGGTGAATCAGTACCGATCAGCAACTTCGCCCCAGCCTTATGTAAAGCCAACAGCATCTGGTTGCGTAAGTTTATGTAGCGCTGTCGCTCGCTGGGGGGAGCCGGATGATCTGCTGTCGACTGTTTCTGTTTCGCAAACGCCTCGCGCATTTTGGCGGGCACGTATTGCATCTCCGGCCACTTCAAAAGATCTTCCGGTGTAGCGTCGGAAACGATCAACTTGAAGAGCGTTAGAGTCGGATCATTCCAAACGCCCGCTTTGCGTGTCGCTGCTGCAAGCGCTGGAATCTTGCTTTCGTCAATATGTTCGAGCACCGGCCCGAGGACGACTTGCGAACCCGTGGGCTTCACAGGCGAATCGTCCGCGACCATCGCTTGCAGGTATCCATCTAGATGTTCGATAGAGGTTTGTTGTGCCTCCAATGCGCGCTTTAGTCCGACTGTCGCAGTGACGTGGCCTGCGAAAGGGATACCGACGCATTTCGCAGTCGTCACAATCGCAGCGTAAGTCTCCGGCGATAACCCTTCGTGAACTTTGAGCAAATCGTAGCCCGCCTTTTTCTGTTCAACTACGACGCGTTCCGCTACTTCCGGTGTCGGCACGTTGTTACCCAGCAGCGGTGGGCCGGCAGTGTAAATGGTTGGACCAGCCAATTCGCCCTTCGCTACCTTTTCCCGCAACAGCAGATGTTCGGGTTTGCCGATCATGTTCCTAATGGTCGTCACACCGTTCGCGAGAAACAGTTGCAACTGCTGACCCGCGAGATCACCCTGCGTGCCGGCGCCCGGATATAAATGGGCGTGCATGTCTGCGAGGCCCGGCATCAGGTACTTGCCGCGACCATCGATCTTCAGTGCGCCGTCGGGCACTTTGATTTTCGCGGCCGGACCGATCTGGGTAATGCGCCCGTCGCGCACGATGACCGTTTGTCCTTCCAGGATTCGCTCGCGGTCAAACGGGACAACGTTAACGTTGACGAAAGCGATCGACTGCGCCGGGTCTGCGCTTTGCTTCGTCAATTTCGGTGTGCCGAACGCGATGTGGAATATGGTCGTCCCCAGCGTGATAAGCGCCAGGAGCAGGGCCAGGTAGTCCTCGACGGAACTAGAAGGTTTGTTTGGGAACAACTGTAATTTCATCGGGAGCGAGTCTACAGAGATTGACAGCGACGACTATTGAATTGTGATGAGAGGTGCTTAAGGTGTGCTAGTCAGGTCTAATCCGTGTTTTTTATAAATCGCCCAGCGCGGCGAAAAAGCGGTCACGGTATTTGCGACTGAGCATTAGCTGCTGTCCATCGTGAAGAACGAGGTCCTGGTCGCCGTTGGAGCGCGGATAGATTTGTTTGATCTTCTCGATGTTGACAATCGCTGAGCGAACCAGACTGTCAAGGTCATCGGCAGAGTTGAGATTGGTCAGTTACGAAACGATAGTCGTGTCCCGAGTGGCTGTCAATATCCGCTGAGGAGCTCAAAGCCGTCGACCGTTCAGCCGTATTGAACGCAAGATTCAGCTAGAGTCTGATCGGGCAGCTGCTCTAAACTCTGCTCATGCAAACTGATGACCCTTGTTACGTGCTGTGCTCGCACACCAACTCGGGTCTGCCGCCGAACAGGTCATCACGAAACTCGTCAGAGACGTCAACGGAGGACTGCTCGGCTCAGCCGTTGGACGTTTCTTCGGCTGGGTCATCGGCGGTTCTGTGCCGCCGATCTTGCAGCTGACCGGCTCACCGCAACATGCGATCAGAAAGGTGCTCTGTACGCAACCTCGCAACTGGTGAACTTCAGAGCAAGATGTACAACGATTCAATCAACACAAGTCTTAGCTGCCTAACAATATGAAAGACTACAAATTCGTCACTATCTGGCGCGTTAAAGCTCCGATTGAAAGTGTCTGGAACGAGATTTATCACTCGATGGATTGGCCCACGTGGTGGAAGGGCGTCGAGGATGTGACTGAGGTGAGCAAGGGCGACGAACGCGGTGTGGGCAGTATTCATCGTTACACCTGGAAGAGTAAGTTGCCCTACCGGCTGAGCTTCGACATGAAAACAATTCGTATCGAGCCACCCGTGCTGCTCGAAGGCGTCGCGATCGGTGAACTACAAGGCCGGGGTCTATGGCAACTCTCGATTGAGGGCAGCGAAACCGTTGTCAGATACGATTGGAACGTCGAAACGACCAAACGATGGATGAACCTCCTGTCGCCGATTGCCCGACCGCTATTTGAGTGGAATCACAACGTGGTCATGAGCTGGGGAGCAAAGGGCCTCGAAAAAAGACTCGGAGCCAGTGTCGTTGAGCAGAAGACCTGAACGTGATATCAATTATTCAATCTCAACGCACAACAAGGAGCCCGCATGGAGCGCAAAGTAGCAAGCGATTACCCGCAGGAGTTGTTGGACCTCTTTCACGAATACCAGCACGGCGATATTACCCGTCGCAGTTTCTTGGATCGCGCCGGAAAATTTGCGGTCGGTGGTCTAACCGTCTCGACGATCTTTGAGAGCCTCAGGCCCAACTACGCGTGGGCGCAGCAGGTCCCGCCGGATGATAAACGGCTCAAAGTTGGTTACGAGACTGTGCAATCACCGGAGGGGAACGGATCGATCAAAGGCTATTTTGCGCGCCCGTCAAAGAGCGGGAAGCTGCCCGCCGTGCTCGTCATTCACGAGAACCGCGGGCTCAATCCGTACATCGAAGACGTCGCTCGGCGGCTCGCACTCGCAAATTTCATCGCCTTCGCTCCGGATGGTCTGACGTCTGTTGGCGGTTATCCTGGTAACGACGAGAAGGGCGCCGAAGCTTTTCGCAAAGTCGACGGGAAGAAGATGACTGAAGATTTCGTCGCGGCCGCGAAGTGGCTGAAAGCGCGCTCCGATTCCACACACAAACTCGGTGCGGTTGGTTTTTGTTTTGGCGGTGGGATGGTGAATCAACTAGCCGTGCGGCTTGGTCCTGATCTGAACGCGGGAGTCGCGTTCTACGGTCGCCAGGCAGCCGCCGAGGATGTGCCGAAGATTTCTGCTCCGCTGTTGCTGCACTACGCTGGTGCCGATCAGCGCATCAACGAAGGCATCGCTGCGTACGAGGCGGCGCTCAAGGCCAACAACAAGGTCTATCAAGTTCACATGTACGACGGTAAGCAACACGGCTTTCACAACGACACGACGCCGCGTTATGACGAAGAAGCCGCGAAGCTGGCCTGGTCGCGCACGCTCGAGTTCTTCAATAAACACTTGCGGTGATTAATCTTCGTCGCACTCGAGGTTTGCACCTACGCGAAACGTGTGGCCATCCGGGTGCCGGATGTGACATTCACGAACGCTCCAGGGCATGTCAGTAGGAGGAAACGGCGCAGGAATACCGAGCTGCAAAGCGAGCTCGTAGAAGGCATCGACCTCGCCCGGCGTTTCCAGCCACCAACTCATCCACACGCTACCGGCTTGATTGTCCCAGGGCTCGCTCGGCATAGGACCACCGCGAGCGCCCTGACAATTCTCGCAAAGAAAGATCTCAGACTTACCGCAACCGACGGCGCCGAAAGTCGGCGGGTCGCCCCACGCCCAAAGCTGCTTCCAACCGAGACTCTCAAAACACGCAAAGCTGTCCGGGATGTTTGAGACGTTCAATATCGGAGTCATACCTATGACGTTCATCGTTCGCTCCTAATTCTTCCGGTTTGTGCTTTTTGTGCCTTTTTGTGGCTAAAAATTACGAATCACCCTTCGCGACTTCGATGTAGAAATTGCGATTGACCTCGAACGTTTTGATCTCGTCTGGGAAGTCGAGCGACTGTTTTACTTCAGTCGGCGTTATCACCATTTCCTTGCCGTTAATGTTCACGCGCAGCGGCATCGCAAAACCTTTCACCACGCGCTCGTAGTTAAATGACAACGTCTTCCCGTTGGCGCTGTATCGCAGTAACGGAATCTGTGTGGTTCGCAAGTACTGGTCAAACACCTTGCTGAGATCGGTACCAGCCTTCTTCGTGATGTACGACTCGATCTGCTCTGTGGTGACAGTCTGGTGCCAGAAATCCGCATTGAGTCCACGCAGGATCGAGAGCCACTTCGCGTCGTCGTTGATGATGTGCCGAATCGTGTGGAGCATGTTTCCGCCTTTGGGATACATGTCTCCTGATCCTTCCCGGTTGGTTCCATACGTGCCAATGATCGGCCGGTCGTTTCTGATGGAACGACGCGTGCCGATCACGTAATCCTCAGCGTCTTTCTTGCCGAAGTGATATTCGACAAAAAGGTTCTCTGCATAATTCGCGAAGCCTTCATGAATCCACATGTCGGCCGCATCTTTCATCGAGATGTTGTTGCCAAACCACTCATGCGCAGATTCGTGAACGATGATGAAGTCGAACTTAAACCCAACGCCGCAGGCACAAGGATCGCGATTCATGTAACCGTTCCGAAACCAGTTGCCGTAAGTGACGGAGCTCTGGTGCTCCATTCCGGGATATGAAACCGTGACCAGCTTGTAGCCGTCTTCATAAAACGGATACTTGCCAAACCAATGCTCAAACGCCTCGAGCATGCGCGCCACTTCCTTGAACTGCCGCATCGCGGCCTCTTTTTGATGTGGCAGCACCCAATAATTGATATCCAGCACGCCACCTTTGCCCTGATACTTTTCAGTGAAGTTGACGTAGTTGCCGATGTTCACGTTGACGCCGTAGTTGTTGATCGGGTTCACGACTTCCCAGTGATACGTTTTCTTTTTAGCCGCAACGTCATGATCGGTTTTCTTTAAGCGACCGTTCGAAACGGCAACGAGGTTTTCGGGAACCGTGACACTGATTTGCATCCCGCGATCGGGTTCGTCGGCGCCGTGATCTTTGTTCGGCCACCAAATACTCGCGCCGATCCCCTCGCACGTGGTAACGATAAAAGGATCGCCGAGATCGTCTCTGCCCCAGGTGATGCCGCCGACCCACGGTGGATTCTTACTCACAACCGGAACGCCTTCGTAGAAGACTTCAATCTTATCTTCGACTCCCTGCGGCAACTCCTTTGCAAACATCACCCAGTAGACATTGCCTTCGCGTTCAAATTTGAGTTGCTCGTCGCCGTGAGTGATCTTTGTAATCGCCAGCGGCGGCTGCAAATCGATCTGCATCTTGCTGCCGGGTTTGAGAGTCTTGAATGTGATCTCGTTGGATCCTTTCAATCGCCTGGTTTCAAGTAAGAATTCGACTTTCAGGTGATAGTGCAGCAGGTCCCACCATTCACGTTCAGGTGTAACTGAGCCGCGCAGGATTTCCGGGCGAGTCGGGGGGTCGGTTTGTGCAAAAAGGGAAGTGGCACCGATTTGCATCAGCAGGAGTACTGCAATCGCAGGTGTTAGTAGTTTATGCATGTTTTTAGCCGCGGATTTTCGCAGATGAACGCGGATTTGTCTTTAGTTACCTCAAGGTAACTCCTTGACGCAAACTTTGCGGCGGACTAAGTTCAGCCGCATGAAATGTTTTCTTCTAATCCTCTTCGTCGCGTTTTCCGCTTTTGCACAGACCGGCCAGCACGATTTCGATTTCGAGATCGGCACGTGGAAGACACACTTGCGCCGGCTGCAACGTCCGCTGAGTGGATCGACGAACTGGGTGGAGTATGAAGGCACATCGGAGGTGCGTAAAGTTCTGGACGGTCGCGCCAATCTCGTTGAGTTGAAAGTTAATGGTCCAGCGGGCCGCATCGAAGGGCTGAGCTTGCGTTTGTACAATCCGCAGTCGCATCAGTGGAGTCTCAATTTTGCGAACATCAATGATGGGCAGTTGACGAGGCCTGCGATTGGTGGGTTTAAGAATGGACGCGGCGAATTCTATAACGAAGACACGTACAACGGCCGCGCGATCTTCGTTCACTTTGTGATCATTAAAGTCACGGATGATCAGTACCGGTTTGAGCAGTCGTTCTCGATCGATGGCGGACAGACGTGGGAATTGAATTGGGTCGCCGTTGATATGCGCGTGAAGTAATAAAAGAACGGGCGGCCACAGCGGGCCGCCCGTGTCTTGAGTTAGCGTGCCGGGTTGGTCAGGATTTCGGCCAAAGCGTGCAAGCGGTTCGCGTCTGCCGCACTCTTCGCCGTGGCCGCGCTTGTTTCCAGCGACGACACGAGATTCGTGAGTTTGGTCGCGTGTTGAAGGTTTGAACCCTCCGCGCTCTGAATCGCCTGGCGCACGGCTGCGATCTGATCGCTGCCCAAACCATGCGAACGCTCCAACTGGTCGACATACGCCTTCGCGACGACCAACTTGTGCGGCCATTCGATCTTCTGCTGGTTCTGCACGTTCAACTCGTCAAAGTGAACCGTCCGCGCAGCATCAATCTCGTTCTGCGTCAGAAACTTTGTCGGTGTCAACTCAAACACATCCAAACCGCGTGCGATTTCTGAAGCGTAGATGTGACCGTTGTACCAGTAGGCTGACCAGTCGCCGCCGAGCACGAGCATATCCGACTTGATCGGGCCACGATCGAAATACGCGATTTCCATCGGATGCTCAGCGTCAGTGAAGTCGACGATGGAGACGCCACCCTGATACCAGGCTTGCACTTCGATATCGCGCCCCGGAATCGGAACGAGCGAACCATTGTGGGCCACACAGTTTTCACTATCAGCTTGCGCGGCAGGCATCTTGTAGTAGCTCGCGAATTTCAGCTTGTTGTCTTCCAGGCGGAAGATCGAGTCCGCGCCCCACTTGTTCGGGTCGTTCGCACGGCAGCGCGCGCCGAGCCCACCGCCCCACTCATCCGTAAACACGACTTTCTTTCCATCGTTTGAAAAGGACGCCGAATGCCAGTATGCATAATTCGGATCGTTCACAGCGTCGAGGCGCTTCGGATTCGCTGGATCTTTGATGTCGATCAGGATCCCGTTTCCGGAGCATGCGCCCGCGCCCAGTCCGATAGCGGAGTACACCGTGATGTCATGACACTGGTTAGTAGCTTCCGGCTTTTCTGGACCATTCTTGCCATGGCTGCCACCATTAGTTAAAGCATCCAGCTTGCCGCTCGATGGATCCGAAAACAAACGCGGACTCGAGATGATCTTCGCATCCTGTGGCGACGCGAGGGGCACCTTGATCACGTCGATGCGAAACAGCGACGTGTTTGGATCCTTCTCCGGCGCCTCACCAGAGCACCCGGCCAGCTCTTCATTCTGGCGGACGAAAGATGTTCCCGAGACATAGATGTAGACATTGTCCTTGTCGTTCGGATCGGTGACGAGTGTATGCGTATGCGAGCCCCGACAAGTTTGGACCGCCGCGACTTGCTTCGGGTTCTTGATGTCGGTGATGTCGAAGATTCTCACGCCGCGGAAGCGATCCTTCTGGGCTGCCGGTAGCGCCGGCTTTGCGTCTTTCTCGGCTGCCGGTGGCGTGGGTGGGAATCCCTGCGTGCCGCAATCCAAACGACCGTTTGGCTGTTCCACCGACATGAAGAGCAGGTTCTTGTAAACCGAAACGTCGTTCTGTCCACCCGGGCAGATCATTGAAGTCAGCAAACTCGTCTTCGCCGGATTCGAGATGTCGTAGATGTTAAGACCGTAAAAGTTTCCCTGAAAAAGGTGATTGCCCTGGAACGCGAGGTCGGAGTTTGCAAAAGAAAGTTGCGCGATAACCAGTTGCACGCCCTTTGGCAACTTTGCCATTTGAGCCGGACTGCCCATTTGGCCCAACGCCTTTTGCACATTCGGATCGTCGGGATTGTCGATGCTGAGTTGAAACGCAGTGGGCTTCTTGACGAGCAGGATGTGCTTCAGGCCCATCGCCGTTTCACCGGCGTCGAAGAATCCCGGCTTCAACTTGGTGCGCGGATCATTCACGTCCGCTCCGGTCATACCCGCCGGTAGTGGTCCAGCGGGTTCAGGGGCGAATGGATTGGCCTGTTCTTGCTTGGTGGTTTCCGGCGACGGCGAGGCCGATGGCTTTTGTGCGATCGTTTGGATTCCAAAACACGAGCACAAAATAATGACAGCTAATAGTAGATGGTGTACTCGATTCATCGTTTCTCCTCTTAAGGTTTTTCGCCCAGCATCGTTTGCATAATTCTGATTTCGGCGCGTTGGCCGCTGTCGACGTCGGTCACGAAATTGAAAAGTTCAGCATCCTGACCCGCGCCGGCCGTGTCGAACAAATCCTTCACCATTGTTAGAGCACCCTTGTGGTGCTGAATCATTCCGGTCAGGAACAGGCGGTCAAACTGTTCGCCCTTTGCTTTTCTCAACGCATCCATCTGTTTTGCCGAAAGCATTCCGGGCATGAGCATTGAATCGCTCGACATGTCCATGCCGGCCATGTGGTGCATGGTGTGCGTGGTCGACTGTCCGCGCGCCGTCAACCAGCGTTTCATGAAGCCGATTTCGTCCGACTGCGATTTGCTGATGCGCGCGCCGAGGACATGCAGCTGTTTGTTCTGCGTATGGGAGTCGATGAGCGCCGTCATTTCGACTGCTTGCGCGTGATGCATGATCATGCCCTGCATAAAATTTATGTCTGCCGCCGAGGCAGTCGGCAATGTCGGGCGCGTCTCGGCCGGCAGCGTTTTGGTCGGCTGCCCTGGCGCCCCCGGCTGGACCACGACCGGCGCCTGCGGTTCAGCCTGCTGAGCGCAGACTGACAGCGAGAGCAAACACACGAGCACGCAAATAGAAAAAAGATGAAGGAACTTCATCGCCCCGGAATCGTCAATCATGGAGACCCCAACATTATCACAAAAGCCGCCCAAACGCGCGACCAGCGGGGGAATGGATCCGTGGGGAAACTTTATCTTTCGAGCTAACATCCTAGCGCCGGAACTGGTTTCTTCGCCTCGTTTTCTCTAAAGTTCACTTGAGTGGTTTTGCGTGAGGAGGGACTGAATGCTTTCGCTTGCGTCGCGTCATGCCTTTTGTATTTGTGTAGTCGTCGCCCTCGCGCTGTCCGCTGCCTTCGGGCAATCAAAGCCGCCCGGCCAGAAACCGGCACAGCCGCAACCCTCCGCGACTCCTCCCGAGCCCGATGAGATGGAGAAACTCACGACCGACACCGATCTCGTCACGGTCCCAGTCATTGCCACGAACCACGACGGACTGTACCTAACCGATCTCACGAGGGAAGAATTCAAGATCACAGAAGACGGAGTCGCGCAGGAGATCGCTTTTTTCGGCAAGGTCGCAGCGCCGTTTCACGTCGTGTTGTTGCTTGACACGAGTTCGAGCACGAAAGATCAGCTCAAACAGATCCAGCAAGCTGCTTTCGCGTTCGTCCAACAGTTGCAGCCGGTGGATCGCGTCAAAGTGATTTCTTTTGACGACAACGTTAAAGACCTGAATGAATTCACAGCCGATCGAGATGTCCTGCGTGCTGCGATCAACGGCACGCGCTCGGGTGATGGAACCAAGGTTTACGACGCGATCGAACTCGCGATGGACAACTTGCGGAAGATTCGTGGTCGTAAAGCGATCGTGATGTTTAGTGACGGCATGGACTGGTACAGCGACCATGCCACCTTCCAGGACACCGTGCGTTCTCTCGACGAAGAAGGCGTCGTCATCTATCCGATTCGCTACGACACGCGCGCCACCACGGAACGACTAGCGCGCGAGCAGTCAGACCAGATCGCGCCAGCGTTACCGACGATCAATGTCATCAGGCAACCGCCGCCGAGCGGCACAACCGCGCCGACTTTCCCCGACGGTGATGGAGTACCGACGTCGGGCTCGGCGCGAAAAAACGGTCCACTCGGACTGCCACTGCCCGATGAGATCATGCGACGCCGGCGTGACGAAGAGCGCAACCGTTATCCGACTCCGACCGGTGGTCCAGCGCCGACTGGTGGTCCACAAGATTCCGATCCTACGCGACGGGATAAACCGGTTCCAAAGGTGCCTGATTCACAGCCCACGAGCATCCCGGAGCGAAGTAGCAGGCGGGGTGAAGATGAGTCGATTAAGGGAATGCTGGATATGGCTTATCTGACTGCCGATAGTTATTTAAAGGCACTGGCAGACAAGTCCGGCGGACGACTCTTGCGCGCAGACAACATTGCCTCACTACCTGACGCGTTCGCGCAGATCGCGGCTGAGCTGCGGACGCAATACATGCTTGGTTACTATCCACTCAATAAAGACCGCGACGAGCATTACCGGAAGATCAAAGTCGAGTCGACAAGGAAGAACGTCGTAATCCGTGCCCGTCCCGGCTACCTCGCTACCGACGCTCGTTAGCAGTTAATCAATCTCTGCCGCCGAGTGGTCCGCATTTTTATGGATAAAACCCATTTTTTCGGATGTCAGGCCCGCTATGTCTACCTTCTTCCTTTCGTAAATCTGTCAAAAACGCCTGAATTTGCGCGCACTATCTGCGGGTAAGACTCAGACGTCTCTCTATGCTTCGATCCTTCTCCATGGACCAGGCGTTAACGACGACCGGGGCGGCACGTTCAATACATTCGTTCTCCGCGACGACGTCTCGTGGAGTTGGGGAAGTCACCAGTTCCGTTTCGGAGGCGAGGGTAGCTACTACGAGTTGAACCGTTTCAATAACTTCGCCGCGCGCGGTACTGTGACGTTCGGCAATGCAACAGGATTGGTGGGTTTCCAGAATTTCCTGTTGGGCCGCGTCACCACTACGCAAGGCCGGGCCGGATTCTCGACGTTCTACTTCCGCGCTCTGGACCATTCGTACTATGCGCAGGACGATTGGAAGTTCAACTCGCGGCTGACTCTGAACCTCGGTTTCAGGCTCGAGGTTTGCCGGTTGCTTACACTTTCGCAAGGTCGATCGACAACGGCTCGGGTTCAAGTTTCACGGATGAGTTGAACGGTCTTCTGGATATCGGAGACCTTCAAAACGCTCGGTCCAATAAAGGTCTTTCCGACTTCGACAGAACGCACCGATTCGTCATCAGCTACAACTACGAATTGCCATTCGCGAAGTGGTTGAGCAGTTGGCCGCGCAGGAGGCTCGTTTGGAAACTACGGTATCGTCGATGTCAGCACTGGCGACTCTTCAATTCTCGGTACTGCCAATCGTCCTCGTATCATTCAGTTTGGCCTGAAGCTAAACTTCCAGCTCAGCGTAAACTGTTCCCCCGCACAAAAGGCGCGATTTCTGATCGCGCCTTTTGTGCCGTTTGCGCCTTTTTGTGGCTCAACTGGTTTTGTGTTACAAAACTCACTCATGCCTGAACGATCCGAAGCTTGGGAATTGTTGTGTGAATACACAAAGGGCGACAGCCTGCGTAAACACGCGCTCGCCGTCGAAGCTGCCATGCGCGCTTGCTCGAAGCGTTACAACGAAGGCGCCGCCGATGAAGACGAGTGGGGCATGGTTGGACTACTGCACGACTTCGATTACGAGATGTTTCCATCAGCCGATCAGCATCCGTTCACGGGAGCAAACATCCTCTGCGGCCGCGGCTACTCCGATCGATTCATTCGCGCCATCATGGGCCATGCCACTTACACCGGCGTGCCGCGCGATACAGACATGGCCCGCGCACTCTTCGCCACTGACGAACTCTGTGGCTTCCTCGTAGCGTGCGCGCTCGTGAGGCCTTCGCGCAGTCTTGACGACATGGAAGTCTCGTCAGTAAAGAAGAAGCTGAAAGACAAAGCATTCGCGCGCTCAGTAAATCGCGACGACATCAAACAAGGCGTCGAAGAGTTGGGAGTCAATCTCGACGAACACATCCGCTTTGTGATCGACGCGCTGCGTCCAGTTCAAAAAGAGATTGGTTTGAATCCGATCAGTGAGTAGCGACATTTTCAGCCGGCGGGCGCGGCTCGAGGGGACGGTATCGTCCAGTCACGATCGCAGCGGCGATGAAAAAAGCGAGTGTGAGTAGTATCGCAATCATCGCAGTAAGAAATGCCTGCAACTTGCGGCGTCGCGCAGTGTGGCGATAAACAAAGATCGATGCGAACGCAATTGTCGCAATCGGAAGCAGTAGAGTAGCCGTAACGAGTAAACCGGGATTTGACAGGGCCTTCATCGAGAAGACACCTAACACGAGCGCGATGCAGATGCCGGCACCCACAACTGCTGCCAGCACTGAAGCCGCTAGGACGAGCTTCAATCGCATCCGGCCAGGTTCCTCGTTTGTACGCTCGTGTGCAAATGCTCCTCCTTGGCAGGGTGGAGAAAGGCGCCGCCAAGGATACCACAGGGACGGACCACAATACGGACTGAAATAGATGATCACTAGAGACGCGCTGCTTTGGCTGTCCCAACGAGAGGGGTTAAAAGATTTCGCGACCAGCTTTCGGCCTTTCAAGAAACTCACCACTCGTTTTGTCGCCGGCGATACGATTGACGAAGTCGTTCCACTAATTCGTCAACTAAATACAGAAAACTGTACGGCTTCATTCGATCACTTGAACGAGTCAGTCGGAAGCGCTGCGGAAGCTGAGCGGGAAGTCACCGAATATCTGAACATACTCTCGAAGATCGATGAGAGTGGCATTCGTTCAAACGTATCGATCAAGCTCACGCAGTTTGGTCTGGGTCTCGATTCAGAGCTGGCCTATCGAAATGCGCGTCGCATAGTCGAAGAGGCTAGTCGTCGAGGAAACTTCGTGAGAGTTGATATGGAAGGGTCTGACGTTACTCAGGTGACGATCGACATCTTCAAACGGCTCCGCGCTGAATTCGGACTGAACGATGTGGGGATCGTGTTGCAGTCTTATTTGTATCGGACCTACGCCGATGCGCAGGAGCTCGTGAAACTACCCGCGCGCATTCGCATCTGCAAAGGCGCTTATAGCGAACCACCGGAAGTCGCGTTTCCTGACAAGAAAGATGTTGATGCGAACTACATCAAGGTGATGCAACTGCTGTTGGGAAGCGGCACTTACCACGGTATTGCGACGCACGATCCGAAGATGATTGCAGCAACGATCGACTTCGCCACGCGCGAGGGAATCGGGAAAGAAAAGTTTGAGTTTCAGATGCTCTTCGGCATCCGGCGCGATCTGCAGCGACAGCTCGCGCGCGATGGTTACAACGTCAGAATCTATGTTCCGTACGGAAAACACTGGTATCCTTACTTCATGCGCAGGCTGGCCGAGCGACCAGCGAACGTGTGGTTCGTGTTGAAAAACCTGGCGAAGGGCTGAGTCAGACGATGGATTGGATCTGGATTCTCTGGTGCATCCTCGGTGCGATACTCATCGTGGCGGAGATCTTTACTACGGGTTTCGTGCTGCTCTGGTTCGGCGTTGGCGCGCTCGCGGCTGCCTTCGCGGGGTTTCTTGGGGTTGATAGTCTGGCGATACAGTTTGCGATTTTCGCTGTCGTGTCGATGGCGTTGACGGCTGCCTCGCGGACGATCTTCGTCAAATACTTTTCATATGAGAAGACTGGGCAGACGCTGCGCACTGGTGTTGATGCGTTACCGGGAAAGATCGGAACTGTCGTGTCGTCGAGTAAAGGAGCGCTACAGGAAGGTGCGGTGAAAGTGTTTGGATCGACGTGGACCGCGTATCCCGCGGCTGGTGAGCCACCGCTCGAAGCAGGCGAACGCGTGTGTGTGGATAGTGTTGAAGGGGCGTCGATCTATGTTAAGAGGATCGGCGGCGAACCCGATTGGCGACTGAAGAATTAATTAGCTGCAGATTAACGCAAATAAACGCTGATCTGCGTTCATTCGCGTTAATCTGCGGCTAAGTTTTAATGCGGTTCGGTGTCGGCCTCGTAAGTATCGTCGAGTGTCTTGTCTTCCTCGAGTGGCGGCAACTCGATCGTGATTCGATCGGTTGAAGGCGCCTTTAAATCATCACCGAAGAAGCGCGCGAGCACGACCGTAATATTGTCCTCACCACCACGATTATTCGCTTCTTCAATCAACGCATCGCACGCCTTCGACAGATCGTTCCGGCTGTTAATCACGATGTGCTGAATGTCTTCCGCACGCAGTTTCCCCGACAACCCATCACTACAAAGCAAGACGACATCATCCTGCCGCAAACGAATCCTGCCCGTCACCGGCTGCACTTCGCTTTGCGCGCCGAGTGCTTGCAGTATCACATTGCGAAACATGTGCGTCTCAGCTTCCGACTCGCTGATCTGCCCGACGTCGACGAGTTGCTGCACGAGCGACTGGTCCTTCGTCGCGAGTCGAATCTGATCCTTTCGGATCACGTAGCCGCGACTATCCCCAACCTGCACGAGGTCGAGGTTGTCGCCGCGGATCGCCGCACCCGTGAACGTTGCGCCCATTCCCGCGCAGCGCGAGTCTTCCTGGCTTCGGAGATGAATTGCGGTATTGGCGTAATGCGTCGCGCTCTTCAGGCACTCGACCAAATCGAGACCGGGATCGCAAACGGCGTCGCCCTCGCCAACCAGCATCTTGCGAACTGAATCGACGGCCATGCGACTCGCCACGTCGCCGGCAAGCGCGCCGCCCATGCCGTCGGAGACGACCAGCACGAGTCCTTTGTCGCCCAAATCGAAATGGGTCAGGTTGGTAGGAGCGGGATTTCCATCGGCGCCGGTCCAGGTTTGTTGGGTCGACAGGTCGAGTACGAGAAAGTTGTCTTCATTGCCACGTCGAACTCGGCCAACGTCTGATTTGGCGTATAACTCAACAATCATAAGTGGAGAGCAAAAAGGAAGTCTTTAATAATGGCTGAGAACCGGGAGATTGTAACCCATCCTGTTAATCCTGAAAATCCTGTACTCCTGTCTAGATTGGAACCAGGGCCTGGTCGAGATCGGCAATTATGTCGTCCGTATCCTCAATCCCAACCGAGATACGCACCAGCCCATCAGTAATTCCCAATCGCTGCCGTTTCGATTCGTCAACTGAGGCGTGCGTCATCGTCGCCGGATGCGAGATCAGGGTTTCCACGCCGCCCAAGCTCTCCGCGAGCGTGCAGAGCTTAACAGAGTCGAGCACCTTTCGCGCTGCCTCCAGCGAGCCCACGTCAAACGACACCATGCCGCCGAAACCGTGTTGCTGTCGTCTAGCTAACGCGTGCTGCGGGTGCGATGCGGAGCCGGGATAATAAACTTTTTTGACTTTCGGATGCTCTTCCAGAAACGCCGCGACCGCGCGACCGGTCTTGTCGTGCTGTTCCATGCGCAGGGCCAGCGTCTTGGTGCCGCGCAACACGAGCCACGAATCAAACGGCGACAGGATCGCGCCCGCGCTGTTTTGCACGAAGCCGATCCAGTTTGCATCCTCTTCGTCGTTCAGGACGACCATGCCGCCGACACCGTCGGAATGTCCATTGAGATACTTCGTCGTCGAATGCACGACGATGTCGCAACCGAATTCGAGTGGACGTTGCAGGTATGGCGACATGAAAGTGTTGTCGCAGACGACACGTGCTCCGGCGCGGTGCGCAATCTCGCTGACTTCCTTCAGATCGGTCAGGATCATTACCGGATTTGTCGGCGTCTCGATGAACACCATCCTCGTGTTTGGCTTGATCGCGGCTTCGACGTTGAGTGGATCAGACGTATCAACGTAATCGAATGTGACGTTGTAGTTGGCGAGTATGCGATTGAAGAGGCGCGCGGTGCCGCCGTACGTGTTGTCGGAGACGATGACGTGTTCGCCGGCTTTGATGAGTCGCAGCGTCGCATCGATTGCGGCCATGCCTGAAGCGAACGCGTAACCGAAACGTCCGCCTTCGAGTGCGGCGACATTTCGTTCGACTGCTGAGCGCGTCGGGTTTTGCGTGCGCGCGTACTCGTAGCCTTTGTTTTTACCGAGCGCGTCCTGGGCGTACGTTGAAGTTTGATAAATCGGAACAGTGACGGCGCCTGTTGCTTCGTCAGGTTCTGATCCGGCGTGGATGGCTGTGGTTGCAAATCCCATATTCAGTTACTCAGCTTTGCCTCAAAACTCCGAAATCATTCTTGGATCGGGTCAGTACAGGGAGCGGTAGCGACCTGGTTTGTGATCAGCATGCGATATCTCCTAACGATTTTTAATTCCCATGATTTGACCAGGTCGCTACCGCTCCCTGTACTGACCCGATCCAAGTGTGATTCCTACTTTTGAGGCAAAGCCCAGTTACTCGTCAAAAATTCCCTGGCTGCGATAACGCTCGGCGCCGTCCGGAAAAACTGTGACGACGCGTTTGCCAGGGCCAAGTCGTTGCGCAATCTTATACGACGCAGCGGCGGCAGCGCCGGACGACCAGCCGCCGAGCAGTCCTTCAAGTTTGGCAATCTGCTTCAGCGCGTCGCAAACTTCTTCGTCCTGGACCATCAGGATCTCGTCTGCCAGCGAGGCGTCGTAGATCTTCGGAATAAAATCGCGCTGGCCAATGCCTTCGACTTTCTTTGGTCCAGCCGGCTTGCCGCCGTAAATCGAACCTTCCGGTTCGACGAGCACACAAAGCACGTCGCGATTGTGTTTTCGCATCGCCCGCGAGACGCCGCAGAACGTGCCCGATGTGCCGGCTCCGATCACCACCGCGTCGATCTGGCCGTTCATCTGTTCAATGATCTCGCGCGCTGTCGTGAGTTCATGAAAACACGGGTTCGCATTATTCTCAAATTGCTGCGGGACGAAACTACCGTCGATGGTTGCGGCGAGCTCGTGGCAGCGATCGATTGCGCCCTGCATCCCCGCTTCGTGCGACACGTACTCGAGTTCGCCGCCGAGGGCTTCGATCAGCCTCATCTTCTCTATCGCAAAGCCGCGCGGGACGCAGAGGATAACACGGTAACCACGCGCCACTCCCACGAGTGCGAGTCCGATGCCCGTGTTCCCGGCGGTCGGTTCGATGATAGTGGCGCCAGGCCTGAGCAGTCCCTTGTCCTCGGCGTCGAGAATCATCCCCAACGCCGCCCGATCCTTGACGGATCCGCCGGGATTGAACCATTCGATCTTTGCGTAGACGTCGGCGAGTGGTGATTTCGCGAAACGGGAAAGATGGAGAAGTGGAGTCTGGCCTATCAGATCCAGAACGCTTTCAGCGACGCCGCGGTGCATCGTCCCGGATGGTAGCATTAGCCACAAAAAGGCACAAAAGTCACAAAAATGATTTCTGGTTTTTTGCGGGTTTTCATCGAGCGCGTTGGCGGGGATCGAGGTATTCGCGCAGGCCGTCGCCGATGAAGTTGAAAGCAAGCACCGTCAGAGCGATGGCGATGCCGGGGAAGATCAGGGCGTGTGGCGCGGCTTGCAGTGTCGAGAGATCGCGGGCTTCTTCGATCATCACGCCCCACGATGGCGCTGGTGGAGGCACGCCAAGTCCAAGGAATGACAGTGAAGCTTCTTTCCAGCACATTGGGATCCTAAGCTTAGAATTCCACGTGGACAAGTTGTCGCG
>JADMIO011197755.1_pt1 | contig 37366 bp, 30 predicted proteins | sample 8958161 | NCBI WGS metagenome assembly JADMIO01 (sample SAMN16585339, study PRJNA669376) | soil metagenome | isolation source: Crop rotation soil | place: USA: Cullars Rotation, Alabama | collected 2011 | reverse complement strand
GCCGCGACTTCAAGTCACGTGAATTCCAAGCTTCGGATCCCACTGTGCTGGAAAGAAAGAATTTCATGCAACATGCCCTCAAGCAGGCTCAGCTGGCGGCTGAGCGCGGCGAGGTCCCCGTTGGTGCTGTCATCGTACAAAACAATCGAATCATTGGATCATCGGGCAATCGGATCATCGAACTCAGCGACCCGACGGCGCATGCCGAGCTGCTGGCCATCCGTACGGCTTGCGAAATCCTGAAGACGCCGCGCCTGGTAGATTGCGATCTCTATGTGACGCTGGAGCCCTGCGCCATGTGCGCCGCCGCCATCAGCTTTGCCCGGATCCGTAGGCTTTATTACGGCGCCTCCGATCCCAAGGGCGGCGGCGTCGAACACGGCACCCGTGTCTTCTCGCAATCCACCTGCCACCACAAGCCGGAAATTTACGGCGGCATCAGAGCCAACGAATGCGGCGAGCTATTGAAGAATTTTTTTAAGGAAAGAAGATAACTACTGCCGCACGATCTGCGTCACTTGCTCGCTGCGCTCAGCTAGAATCTTTTCACCGTGGTTGGCACAGCATGGCGCTTGCTCCTGCTGCGGCGCTTTACCTAAGGCAATAATAAGGCGGGTGCGCGGCTTTTCTTTTGATTCAGCAGCAGGGCTGGTCTTTTTATCGAAGAAGTGCTCGTACAGCGGTTGCACAGCGGCATGAATAGCACCAAACGCGCCGAAAAATGCTCCGGTCCATAAGACGGGTGTTGCTACGGCATGCGCAAACGCAGCATCACCTATCAACGATGCGCCTAGCAATTGCGCCAGAGGTGGTGCAGCCAATCCAAGAAGCATGCCAACGGCGAACATAATCGCGCCGTTTTTGATAATATTGCCCAGCAGCTTTTTCATATGGTTGTTGCCTTTTTACCTATTTATACCTTAAATCAACGGTCTGAAAACGCACGTGACATTTTTGTGACGGCCAAAAAACCACTAACCAGCTGAATTATGGCATCTTATCAATATATTTACGTCATGAAAGACCTGTCCAAGGTCTATCCCGGCGGCAAAGAAGTCTTAAAGAACGTCTATTTGTCGTTCTATCCCGGCGCCAAGATCGGCGTGCTTGGCCCCAACGGCGCCGGCAAATCAACACTGCTCAAAATCATGGCCGGCATCGAGAAGGATTATAACGGCGAGGCCTGGGCGATGGACGGCACCAAGGTCGGCTATCTCGAGCAGGAGCCCAAGCTCGATACGAAGAAAGACGTCATGGGCAACATCATCGAAGCGCTGGGCGAGAAAAAGGCGCTGCTGGACAAATTTAACGAGGTTTCCAACAAGCTCGGCGAAGTCACCGACGACATCCAGATGGCAAAACTGCTGGAAGAGCAGGGCGAGCTGCAGGAAAAAATCGAAGCGACCGGCGGCTGGGAGATCGAGCGCGAAATCGAAGTCGCCATGGATGCGCTGCGCTGCCCGCCCAAGGATGCCGACGTCACCAAGATTTCCGGCGGCGAGAAGCGCCGCGTGGCGTTGTGTAAGCTGCTGCTGGAAAAACCCGACCTGCTGCTGCTCGATGAACCGACCAACCATCTGGATGCCGAATCGGTGGCATGGCTCGAGCATTTTCTTAAAGAATACGCTGGCACGGTGGTGATGGTGACGCATGACCGCTACTTCCTCGACAACGTCACGGGATGGATTTTGGAGCTCGACCGCGGCAAAGGTATCCCTTCCGAAGGCAATTACTCGGCTTACCTGGAAGGCAAGCGCAAGCGCCTGGAGCAGGAGGAGCGCGAGGAGAATGCGCGCCAGAAGCAGATCACCCGCGAGCTGGAATGGATTCAGCAATCGCCCAAGGCGCGCCAGGCCAAGAGCAAGGCGCGCATCACCGCCTACGAAGATTTATTGAAGCAGGAAAACAAGACACAGGTCGGCGTGGCGCAGATCGTCATCCCGCCGGGCCCGCGCCTGGGCTCGCTCGTCATCGAAGCCAAGGGCGTATCGAAGGGTTTCGGCGACAAGTTGCTGATGGACGATCTTTCCTTCAGCCTGCCCCCCGGCGGCATCGTCGGCGTCATTGGTCCCAACGGCGCCGGCAAGACGACGCTCTTTCGCATGATTACCGGCAAGGAGAAACCCGATGCCGGCATGTTCAAGGTCGGCGACTCGGTGAAGCTCGGCTATATCGACCAGTCACGCGATTCGCTCGACGACAAAAAAACGGTGTGGGAGGAAATCTCCGGCGGCAACGAGGAAATCCAGCTGGGCAAGAAGCTGGTGAAATCCCGCGCCTATTGTTCATCGTTCAACTTCAAGGGATCCGATCAACAGAAAAAAGTCGGAACGCTCTCAGGGGGCGAACGCAACCGCGTTCACCTGGCCAAGATGCTCAAGACTGAGGCCAACGTGCTGCTGCTCGACGAGCCGACCAACGACTTGGATGTTGAAACGCTGCGTGCACTGGAAGAAGCGCTCACCGAATTCGCCGGCTGCGCCGTCATCATCTCGCACGACCGATTCTTCCTCGACCGCATCGCCACCCACATCCTCGCCTTCGAGGGCGATTCCCACGTTGAATGGTTCGAAGGCAATTACGAAGCCTACGAGGCCGACTTGAAGCGCCGCCTCGGGGTTGATGTTCTGATCCCGAAGACCATCAAATATCGCCCCTTGCGCCGGGCGTAAGCTGTTAATTCTAAAACAGATAGAGCCTGTCACCGAATCTTCATTTTGCTAACATAAGACGACTGGTTATTCTTTCTTAAAGAAAAGGTAACAGGGATCAGAATATGTCAGCTCTGCCCGCAATGCGCCGCATGAGCCTCTACCCGCACATCCTGCGGGCGCTCAGCCCCGACTCAGATGGGCTCGATGAAGAAGCGCTCGTCAGCGATAACAATGTCAGCGACGATGATCTGCGTACGACGATATTGCAAATCAGCGAAGCGTTTGGGCAAAAAGAGCGTCAGCTTGGTAATAAAAAACGCCAGCAGTTGGCAGGAGAGCTAGCCCAGACATTTTACATTGCTATATGTGAACCACTCGGAATTTATGGGCCGCGGCGTCCTCCTTCTCCTCCAAGTGAACACCTTATAAGAAAAGCTGCTGGTTGGCAGTCGCTGGAAAATATTTTACACAAATATAGAGGATCGTTTCTAACGTCCCGTACCATCGCGCTCGAACTGCGTGCAAGATACATTTTAGAATGCATCGGAGGAGGTGACACGGCAAAAACGGCGGAAGAAAAAGCGCAGGCAAATTATATCGCTCTGATTCCCTGCGATGGCCTTACTAAGATGGAGTTGCATCCAGAAGCGGTAAAGCAATTCTTGGAAGAATATGCGTATCGGAAAGAAAATAAAATTTTTCCCTTCAGTCCAAACCAAAACAAACTGCATCAATTGCTACGAAGCAAAACCGGCCCGGCCCGGATACCGCTTGGATTTATTATTAGACAATTGGAAAATGAGGATCATCCTGGCGGACCCCTATTTCGGGAAATATCCGCTATCGTTCATTCACTGAGAGAAAGAGAAATTAAGAAACTAATCGATCGGGAAGGGCTGTTGCAAACAAATGCAGTTAAAATAGCGGATGATTACATTCATATCGGGGAATTTGTGGATGGCCGACATCACTATCTGTTAAGTCCCCAAGCGTATAGTGATTTAAAATCGTCCCAAGAATATCAATACCACGTCAGAGAAAAAAGTGAGAGCAGGCAACATCGGCGCATCTTAAAAGCGACTATGGGTGTCGATCATCTGATGAAGCGCTGGCACATTCATCATAGAGATTCCTCTCGTTATAGACAGCTATTGGAAATTATCGATGCGTTGCGCTGGGAAAAAATTGAGCAATTGCGGCAATGTAATGGAATACCGGTGGAGGAAGCGATTGAGGCCTGCGATGATACATACATAGCTATGGGAATATCTCATAGAGAGCAACCTGACCTATACAGACTTTATCCTAAGGCATGTGATGATATTGATATAAAATTGCAAAAAATAATGCCGGATTATGCACAGGGTGCCATTGGCAATGAAAAAGATGTCCTACCGTCGATGTCCACTAATGTGCGGCAAGAGGAGCAGTCAGATTCTCATGCATTACATATTGAATCGAAGAGTCATGACTTATCCCATCCCCCTCGCAATCACCTGATCCGTCGGCAGCGCCGTCTTGGCCGGGATTAAGCAGCGCTGCTACGAGCGCTTAAACCTCTGTATTTTTAAGCTAATTTTTGTCATTGAATCTTCATTTTCTTAAAGTTTGTTCATAAATTATTATTAACAATATGAAACATGGAGAGTTCAATGATGAAGCTCGCCCCATTATCGATAGATTGATCAATGGGGATAAAGAGAAGGCCGCGCCGATTTTCTGAAACTATGCATTCGGTTTGCACCTGGTTGTCTCATTAGAAGATACAACCAACCTTATCAGCAGGCTCGTTTTCAGGAGCTGGCCACGGAAAGCTGCGGAGACATGCTTCTGAAAATAGCAGAGGGTACAATAATAGATAATCCGGCTGGTTATCTAAGTCACGCACTCCATCGCCACGCTATTGATGTTTTTATCAAACGTCACAAGCGGGAATTTTCTTTTACCGATGCAGCGTACCATCGCGGCAACACGGGCCTTCCGAATAGGGCGCAGAAGAAGGATATTGGCAGGAATTTGTCGATCCGCGCGCAGAAGATCCCAACTTGCTTCCTTCCGGAAAATTATCTATGGCGGAGGTGGCAGGACTCGAAGGAAATGCGGCAGCGGTGGTTCACACGGCTATTGCAAGCCTCGATACCAAATACCCTTATAAATCCGTTCTCACCGAATATTATTTCGGTGCGGCGGAAGGAGAATATCTCGATAAGCCGAGAGAACGGCACCCCGATATTACCCGACCTACTCTTAAAAAAATACGGTTTAGAGGAACGCGTTTACTAAAAGAACAATTGGAAGCATCAGATCACCAAGACATCATCCCGCTGCTGAAAAGAATAGAAGATTATTATATTGGGAGCGGGAGACGGAACCGTGCCCCGCAATTGGTCTAAGTTAGGTTCCCCGCGTAATCACCTCATCCGTCGGCAGGATAGTCTTGGCCGGGATTAAGGGCAGCGCCTTCAGCTTGGCGTAATAATCGGTGAAGTCGGGGCGGGTCTCCTCGAATAATTGCTCAAAGCTGTCGATGACGAAGTAATCCTTCTGCACGTCGTCAATGCGGTAATCGGTGCGCATGGCGCGCATCAGGTCGAATTTGAAGCGGTTGGGGACGGGGCTTTCCAGGCAGTACACCGATTCTTTGGCCGACGAGACAATGCCCGAGCCGTAGATGCGGAGTCCTTCTTGCGTATTGATCAGGCCGAATTCCACGGTGAACCAGTACAGCCGCGTAATGAAATCGCCGGCGCCGAGCTTGTCGGCTTTGATGGCGCCTTCGCCGAATTGCTGCATGTAATCGGCAAACACCGGGTGCGCTAGCATCGGCACGTGGCCGAACAGGTCATGGAAGATATCCGGCTCTTGCAGGTAGTCGAGCTTCTGGCGCTCGCGTATCCACCAGGTGACGGGAAATTGCCGCTTGGACAGATGCTCAAGGAACATCAGGCTCGGGATGAAGCCCGGCACGGCGACCAGCCGCCAGCGCGTGGTCTTTTCCAGCATATCGCTGATGCGGCGGTAATCGGGAATGCCGGCGGAGGTGACGATGCTGAGCCTTTCCAGTGAATCCAGGTACGGCTTGCAGGCGCGGTTCTTGAGCAGCGGTCTCTGGCGCTCGCTTAAGGTATGCCAGGTGGCATGGTCTTCGGCGGTATATTGCCCGCAGTCGAAATCAAATGTATGGTCGGCCCGCATGCCGGGCGGATGTTGATCGGCGCGCATAGCGTACCCCTTGTATTTGTTGAGATCATAACCGCTTTCGTATAGAAAATCCATGTCCAAGAATTCTTGTAATCATCATGGCTAAAAAGATTATTCTCTGCCTTGCCGCTGCCGCCGGTTTCGTTTTTTTCTCCATCGAATTCCTGCATTATTTCGCTACGCAATATCAGCCGTTTATCGCGCACGATTTCGACTGGGACACCTATCTGCCCTCGGCATTGCGCTTTACCTGCCGGATCGGTTACCCGGTGGGGTTGGTCGGAATATTGTTATTCAGGCGGTGGGGCGCCGCTTTATTGCTGCTGGCATGGCTGGCGCAGCTATTGCCCTCGGCGATCTTTTTCCTCTATACGACGCATCATTTCTATAGCGAGCATTACGCATCGCTGCTGGAATTAGCGATTGCCGCCTTGCTGCTGTACTGGTGCAGGGACCTGCTTTCCGGTGATGTTGTCAGGCCTGTCCTGCTTTTTGCCCTGCTGGCGCTGTTGCTGCACACCGGGCTTTACCTGTCGGTGCATTACGGCTCAATCATCTGACATCGTCACGTCCCTGTTGCGCGCGATGCGGGCGGAAGGTGCCGGAGGTTCGATTCCGACCCGGGCACCACTAGAAGTAGGTAGAATCGGACAGCTGATTTCGTAAAAATGGGCACGATTGCAGTGTCTTAGTCAAAGCCTTGCAATTGGTTAAATTCTCGTTAATATATCTTCCCGTTTCACTCAAATGGAATTATATATATGACTGAATTTTTTATTACCAAAGATACTCCAATCAATGATGCCGTACTCAACACTATTGCGCATATTCCCACGGAACATTTGCCGAAAGTGGTAGATCCGGATTTCTTCCGAAAACTTGAAGACCAGGATTTCATGCGCATCGGTACATTGCTGGCGCAAAAATCTTATGAAGAAGGCGGATGTCCCATTGGTGGCGTTATCATAGACAGCGATCGTCAAATTATTGGCAAAGGTCACAATACGCTTGGCCAAGAAAACGATTCCACTACGCATGGTGAAACAGCCGCGCTGAGAGATGCGGGCCGAGTGGCTAAACTTCGAGGTGATGGTCCTGTGGATTTCCGTAAAACCACTATGCTTACTACACTTACGCCCTGCGAAGTTTGCTGCGCCCAAATCAAGCACCGTTGCAATTTTGCAAAGGTAGTTATTGGCGACGTCACTAATGCCCCTTCCACAGAGCCCATATTGCGTGCAGGCGACAATGGCATAAAAAATGTAGAGATTCTGGAAGATCCAAAAGCAGTTGCGCTATACAAGGAATATGCGGAAAAAAGACCCGACATGAATTTGATTGATTGGCGCGGTCATAAGGAACTTGACCGGGCTATAGAAGCCGGAGAAGTTCCGGGGAAATTTGCTGCAAAGGCAGCACGTGGCATTTCTCAAAGGGGCGATGCAACCAGATTGCCTGGCCACGTATAATTCTTTCAATCAATTCATTAGTCCGGTTCGAAATTTCTCCGCTCAACGTACCATTACTGATCCATCGCCACGTCTTTATTCTGGGCGATGCGGCGGAGGGCGCCGGGGCACGTAAAGGCCTGCAGCGGATCGGCGGCATTCAGTATCTCGCCTTCGCCTGATTCCTTGTTGCCGCCGAAACCCATGCCAAACGCCGGCGTGCCGGTGCCCTTGGGCGAGTTGATGACGCCGTGGCCAGCCTCGTTACGCGCGGCGAATTGATCGGCCTCACTCTTGCTTTGCGTATAAATGCCATTGACCAGGCCAGCATTGGCTGGCGCATTGAGCATGGAGAGCGCTTCATCGAAATCGCCGTATGGCACGATGAAAAGGATCGGCGCAAAGGTTTCTTCCTGCATGATCGGCGCGTGTTTGGGCAGCAATGCCAGCGCCGGCTCGACATAATAAGCATCAGGGTATTCCTTCTCCAGCAGCCGCTGGCCGAATAATACTTTGCCGCCTTCCTTGCTCACCGCCTGTTTGGCTTTCTCGAAACGCTGCCAGGCGTCTTTATCGATCAGCGGGCCATAGCCGTAATCGTTAGAGGCGCCAGCGAGCGGCGATTGGATGGCGCCGGAGGCGATGAACTGCTCGATCTGGCGTTTCAGTATCTCCACCGCCCGCTCATAGATCGATTGGTGAACGATCAGGCGTCGCGTGTTGGTGCAGCGCTGGCCGGAAGTGCCGAGGAAGGAATTGAGCAGCGATTTCAGCGACCATTCAAGATGCTCGGGCGAGATTTTATCGGAGATAATGACGCCGTTATTGCCGCCGAGCTCGAGAATGGGCCGGATGGCATTATTTTTTTTCTTGGCCAGTGTCGCTTTGATGCCCTTGCCCATGGCAACGCTGCCGGTGGCGCTGATCATGTCGATGCCTTCATGCGAAACGAGCGCCTCGCCGATGTCGCGCGCGCCGATCACGATCTGCAGCAGGTCGCGCTTCTCATCGGCGATGCTGGCGAAAATGCATTTATAGGCATGCGCCACCAGCGGCGTTTTCTCCGACGGTTTCCATATCACCGCGTTGCCTGCCAGCAGCGCCGGCGCCAGCGTCCAGTTGGCCACCACCAGCGGGAAGTTGAACGAGGTAATAAGCCCCACCACCCCAACCGGCGGACGCTCCTTGAGGCGCGTCATGCTGCTCGTCTCGGCAAGCGTTGCATCCTTGATCGTCTTCAGCGGCATATCGGCTGAGCCGTCGGCTTCGCCGAGCGCTTCCTTCGTGGTTTTGCCGCCTTCGAGTGTAATCAGCTCAGCCAGTAATTCGCGATGTTTCCTGATCGCCGCCGATAATGCTTCAAGAAAAGCGGCGCGATTGTGCCGGTCCGCTGCCGTCCATGGCGCCTGCGCTGCGCGTGCGGCATTCACCTTGCCGTCGAGCGTTTGTCTGTTGTCCATCGCCAGCGTGGCAATCACTGTGCCGTCGGCAGGAGAAGTGATGTGCAATCCGCTTTCTTGTGCCAGGCCGACGTTGCACTGCAGCTCCTGAAAAATGGCGGCGATACGTTTATTGCTGTGCATGTTCCGTGTCCTCCTCCCAGCCGCCGCCCAGGGCGCGTATCAATGCCACGGTGGCGGCAAAACGCGCGCCCTTGACCTGCATGGCTGCCCGTCCCGTGTTCAGCGAATCGCGCTCGGCATTGACGACTTCGAAATAATCGACATCGCCTTCCTGGTAGCGCTTGCCGGTAAGTTCGGTCGTGCGTAAAGCCGCCGCTGCCGCTGTTTCCTGCTCAACCGATTGCGCCGCGAGCAGGCGCTGGTTCGCCAGCGTATCTTCGACATCACGGAACGCCACCAGCGCCTGCTGGCGGTAGGCGGCCACCGCTTCATCATAGGCGGCATGTGCTTCATCCAGGCGGGACAGGTTGCGGCCGCTATCGAAGATCGGCATGGTCAATGCTGATCCGGCTAGCTGGCCCAGCGCCCAGCTGCGGCTCGACCACCGGAACAGGTCCGAAAGCTCAATCGACTCGAAACCGCCAGAAGCTGTCAGCAGGAGACGCGGAAAGAAAGCCGTCCGCGCGACGCCGATGCGCGCATTGGCCGCCGCCATGGTGGCAATGGCGGAAGCGATGTCGGGGCGGCGCGCCAGTAGCGTCGACGGCAGGCCGGCGGGCACTTCCGGCGGGTCGCCGGCAAGCGGCGCCTCGGCAAACATGAATTCCGACGGAATGCGTCCGAGCAGCACGGCCAGCGCGTGCTCGAGCGTTGCACGCTGGCGGTCGAGCGCCAGCAGATCGGCGCGCACGCCGGCAAGCTCGGCTTGCGTGCGCGAGCGATCCTGCTCCCCGGTTTCGCCGACTTCGAAGCGCCGCTGCATGATGCGCGCCGCTTCCTCGCGTACCTTCACCGTGTCGCGCAGCAGGGCGCGTTCGGCGTCAAGGGCGCGCAGGGAGAAATACGTTTGTGCCACGTCGGCCTGCAGCGCCAGCAGCGTGCTGCGGTACGCCGCCAGCTGCGCCTCGACATCCATCTGCAGCGCCTGGTAATTGTCGCGCACACGTCCTAAGAGGTCGGCTTCGTACGATAGCGTGCCTTGCGCGCTGTAGAGTGTGTAGGGTTTGGCCACGGTGCCCGCTGGCGCGCCGAATGCCACCAGCGCCGCATCCGATGATTTGGCGCGCACGGCGTTGCCGCCGATATCGAGATCGGGCAGGATGCTTGGACGCGCCGCCCCGGCCACCGCTCTTGCCTGCTCGACGCGCGACAGCGCTATTTTCAGCGATTGGCTTTCTCCCATGGCCTGCGTCTCGAGCTCGTTCAGCTGTTCATCGCCAAAGATTTTCCACCACTGGCCACGATTTTCCTTCTCCAGGGGCTGCGTCGCTGCCCAGCGTCCCTGCGCATTGGGCAAATGCGCTTCCGCCGGTTGCTCCTTGTACGTGGTGGGCACGGTAATTTCGGGAACGGTGAGATCGGGCGCGAGGGAGCAACTGGTCGTCATCGCGAGGAGCGCGAAGCGCGACGTGGCAATCCAGATCATTTTCAAGACTGGATTGCTTCGCTGCGCTCGCAATGACGGTACACTACCCATGCGTACCCCCTTCCTCGCCGTGCGCATGCAGCGTATGGGTAGTTGCGGAATGCAGCGTGCCGCCGAACAGCAGGCGCAGGCCGACATAGAAAACCGGCGTCAGGAACAGCCCGAAGAAAGTGACGCCCAGCATGCCGGAGAACACGGCGATGCCCATGGCGTGGCGCATTTCGGAGCCGGCGCCGCTGGCCAGCACCAGCGGCACCACGCCCATGATGAAGGCGAACGACGTCATGAGGATGGGACGGAGCCGCAAACGCGCCGCCTCCAGCGCTGCCTGCACCGGCGTTGCGCCGTTCAGTTCCAATTCACGTGCAAATTCGACGATCAGGATGGCGTTCTTGCAGGCCAGTCCCACCAGCACCATGAAGCCGATCTGGGTAAAGATGTTGTTGTCGATGGCGGGATTGAACTGGCGGTTGAGCCAGACGCCGGCGATCGCGCACAGCAGGCACATCGGCACGATCAGGATGACGGCCAGCGGTAGCGTCAGGCTCTCGTATTGCGCCGCCAGCACCAGGAATACCAGCAGCACGCACAGCGGGAAAACATAAACAGCGGTATTGCCAGCCAGGATCTGCTGGTAGGTGAGTTCCGTCCATTCATAGGTCATGCCCTTGGGCATGACCTGCGCCAGGATAGTGGTGATGGCTTTCTGCGCTTCGCCGGAGGAATGGCCGGGCGCGGCATTGCCGTTGATATCGGCGGTGCGGTAGTTGTTGTAGCGCATGGCGCGCTCGGGCCCGTAGCTCTGCTTCACCGTCAGCACGCTGGCCAGCGGTACCATATCGCCCATGAGATTGCGTACCTTGAGCTTGCCGATATCGTCGGCATGGGCGCGGAAATCGGCGTCGGCTTGGGCGATGACCTGGTAGGTGCGGCCGAATTTGTTGAAATCGTTGATATAGAGCGAGCCCAGGTAAATCTGCAGCGTGTCGAAGATGCTGGTGATGGGAATGCCCAGCTGCTTGGCCTTGGTGCGATCGACGTCGACGAAAAGCTGCGGCACGTTGATCTGGTAGCCGGAGAACACGCCGGTGAGTACCGGATTTTGCCACGCCATGCCCTGCACTGCCTGCGCGACGCCGAACAGCGCCTCATCGCCCAGATCGGCGCGGTCCTCGATCTGCAGCTTGAAGCCGCCGGTGCTGCCGAGGCCGATAACGGGCGGTGGCGGCAGCATCATGACGAAAGCGTCCTTGATGCCGCCGAACTGCATGTTGAGCTGTCCGGCGATCTGCTGTGCAGAGGCGCTGCGCTCGCCGAAGGGCTTCAGCGTAACGAAAACGATACCGGCGTTCGAGCTGTTGGTGAAGCCGTTGATGGAGAGGCCGGGGAACGCCACGGCGTGCTCGACGCCCTCCGTTTTCATGGTGATATCCGACATGGTGCGGATGACGCCTTCGGTGCGGTCGAGCGTCGCGCCGTCGGGCAGCTGCGCAAAGCCGATCAGGTACTGCTTGTCCTGCTGCGGGATATAGCCGGTAGGCACCATATAAAAGCCGAGCGCCGTCAGCGCAATCAACGCCAGGTAAAGAGTGAAGGCGCGCGCTTTACGCGCCAGCACGCCGGAGAGGCGGCTGGAATAGGTATCGGCGCTGCTTTTGAAGAAATGGTTGAAGCGCGCGAAAAATCCGCCAAAAACACTATCCATCCAGCGCGTCAGCGCATCCGGCGGTGCGTCGTGTGGTTTGAGCAGCAGCGCCGCCATGGCCGGCGACAGCGTCAGCGAGTTAAAGGCGGAGATGACGGTCGAGATGGCGATGGTGAGTGCGAACTGGCGGTAGAACATGCCGGTAAGACCGGAGATAAAAGCAATCGGCACGAACACCGCCGTCAGCGTCAGGGCGATGGCGATGATCGGTCCGCTGACCTCGCGCATCGCCTGATAGGTAGCTTCCTTAGGCGAGCGGCCTTCCTCGATGTTACGCTCGACGTTTTCGACGACGACGATGGCGTCGTCGACGACGATGCCGATCGCCAGCACCAGCCCGAACAGCGACAGCGCGTTGATGGAGAAACCGAACAGCAGCAGCAGCGCGAACGTGCCGATAATGGAAACCGGCACCGCCAGCAGCGGAATGATCGAGGCGCGCCAGGTCTGCAGGAACAGGATTACCACCAGCACTACCAGCGTGATCGCCTCGAGCAGCGTATGGATTACCGCTTCGATCGACTGGCGTACGAAAGTGGTGGGATCGTAGACAATAGTGTATTCAACCCCTTCCGGGAAATCCTTCTTCATCTCCTCCATGGCGGCGCGCACATTATCGGAGACATCGATGGTGTTCGAGCCGGGAGCCTGGAAAATGCCGATAGCCACGGCCGGCTTGTTGTCGAGCAGCGAGCGCAAGGAGTACTGCGCCCCGCCGAGTTCGATGCGCGCCACGTCCTTTAGCCGCGTCACCGCGCCTTTTTCGTCGGTCTTGATGATGATGTTGGCGAATTCCTCTTCCGACTGCAGGCGTCCCTGGGCATTGACGTTGAGCTGCAGCTCGACATGCTTGGCGGTTGGCGGTGCGCCGATGACGCCGGCGGCCACCTGCACGTTCTGCTCGCGGATGGCATTCACCACGTCGGAAGCCGACAGCCCGCGCGCCGCGATTTTTTCGGGATCGAGCCACAGGCGCATGGCGAAATCGCTGCCGCCCCACATCATGACCTGCCCGACGCCGGGCAGGCGCGTGAGCCGGTCTTTAATGTTGAGCGTAGCGTAATTGCCGAGATACAGCAGGTCGTATTTGCCGCTCTTGTCGAGCAGGTGCACCACCAGCGTGATATCGGACGAGCTCTTGATGGTGGTGACGCCGAACTGGCGCACGATGTCGGGCAGGCGCGGCAGCGCCTGGTTGACGCGGTTCTGCACCAGTTGCTGCGCCTTATCGGGATCGGTGCCGATCTTGAAGGTGATGGTGAGTGTCATCATGCCGTCGCTGGTACCCTGTGAGAACATGTAGAGCATGTTCTCGACGCCGTTGATCTGCTCCTCGAGCGGGGCCGCCACCGTGTTGGCGATGACCTTGGGGTTGGCGCCGGGATAGCGCGCCGTCACCACCACCGATGGCGGCACCACTTCCGGGTATTCGGAGATCGGCAGGCGCCAGAGCGAAATGAAGCCGGCGATAAAAATCAGCAGCGACAGCACGCCGGCAAAGATCGGCCGGTCGATGAAAAAGCGTGAGAGATTCATAGCCGAAACCTGAAGCCGGAAACCTGAAGCCGGAAGTCCGAAACTTGAAAACGGAGCATAATATTTTTGTTCTTCATTATTTTTTCTCTTCCGGTTTCTGTTCTTCTGGCTTCTGGGTCTTTGGTTCTGAAACCTGGTCCATCGGCACCACTTCCGGCGTCACCGGCTGGCCGGGCATCATGATGCGCTGCGTACCGGAAACGACGATTTTCTCGCCGGGCTTCAAGCCGCTTTCGACGATGCGCAAACCGTCGGCCACGTCGCCCAAAGCGATTTCGCGACGCTCGGTCTTGCCATCGTCATGCACAACGATGACGAATTTCTTATTCTGGTCGGTGCCGACGGCGCGATCGGTAATCAACAGCGCATGCACCGGCTGTGCGCCTCCCAGACGGATGCGCGCGAACAGTCCCGGCACCAGCGTGCCTTCCTTGTTGTCGAATACGGCGCGCACGCGCAGCGTGCCGGAGGCGCTGTCAAGCCGGTTATCGAAGGACTGGACGTGCCCTTCATGCGGCGCGTCCTCCTCGCCGGATAATCCCATGCGCACGGGGATAGCAGCCGCCTCCCTGCCGGTGGCTCCATCGCGGGCATAGTGCATGAAGGTTGCCTCATCCACCTCGAAATCGGCGTAAATAGGCATCAGCGACACTACCGTTGTCAGTATCGGCGCGCCGCCGCCCGACTCCACCAGGTTGCCTTCGGTGATCTCGGCGCGGCTGACGCGGCCGGCAATGGGGGATTTGACCTGGGTGTAATCGAGGTTGAGGCGGGCAGTCGTCAGGTCGGCCTTGGCTACCGCCGCCGCATTTTTGCGCTGGTCAACATCGCGCTGCGGCATGGCTTTTTCCTTAACCAGCGTCTGCGCGCGCTGCAGCTCGGCCTCGGCCAGCACATTACGCGCCTGGGCCGCCTGCAGTGCCGCCTCGAACGGACGTGGATCGATGGTGAACAGCAGATCGCCCTTCTTCACCATGGCGCCATCCTTGAAATGTACCTTGTCGATGACGCCGGAGACGCGCGGACGCACCTCTACTTGATCGACCGCCACCAGCCGGCCGGAGAATTCATGCCATAACTGCACGTCGCGCTCGATGACTTCCGCTACCGATACCGGCGGCGCGCCGCCGGGGGGAGCGCCCCATCCGCCCTGCGGCATGAAATGTTTCCAGGCAAACCAGCCGACAATCGCTACGATGAGAAGCAGGAATAATCTACGGCTGAACAGGCGGGACATTCTTTTTCTCCTTATTATTCCTCTGCTACACGTGTTCCCTGACCGGCACCTGGACGCGTTTGACTGAATGGTCTAGCGGCATGTTTGCTTCCAGAAAGCGCAAAAGCCCCGGCTTCAGGTCGCGCCGGATGATCTCGGCATCGTTCTTGAGTCGGGCCTGGTACATAACCCCCGAAACGTAGCACAGCATCTCCTGCGACACCGCCGCCGGGTCGGCAGAGCTGGCCGGCACCATTGTCATGGCATCGCGCAGGAGCGCCTCGAAATAGCGCGCGGCCCGGCCGAAAATATCGTTCATTTTCTGCCGAACGCGCTCATCCTGTGTCGACAGCTCGGAACCGCAGGTCATATAGGGGCAACCCAATACTTTCCCGGCTTTTTCTGCTTTTGCTTTCTGCTGCTGATAGGCTTGCTGGCAGTAGTTTTCCAGCCTCTCGAGCGGGGTCAGCGAGGCGGAAAAAATGCTGTCGAGGAGCTGGCGGTGCGACTGCCAGAGCTTTTCATAGGCCTCGAGGACCACATCGATTTTAGAGGGAAAATAATGATAGAAACTGCCTTTCTGAATCCTGGCGCCGCGGCAGATGTCATCGACGCTGACGGCCCCGAAGCTCTGTTGCCAGAGCAGATCGATAGCGGTATCGAGAATCTTTTCGCGGGTGGATTTATGCATGGGCGAGAGATAGCAGATTTGACTATCCAGTCAATACCTATCTGGCGCGTAGTTATTAATAATCTGTATGTAACAGTAAATCCTTTGTTGATAGAGGTTGACAAGGCTGCATGACTTGTCTACTACGATAAGTGGAATGAAAGGCAGGTAGCTCAATAGGTAGTGTTTTCCTTGCTTTTCGCCGTTTCTATTGATCATGGCGCGTTGTCAGTGTAAAAGTTAACTTTCATACCATGCAAGGGATACTGCGATGAAAAAGATCGACCTGACCTCCAAGCGGATCGCACCGACGGCGGCAGCCAAGAAAACCTCTGAAGGCGAGCCGGAAATAACCAACATGATGCTCGATCCGCGCTACCTGCGCCAATCTTCGGCGCTGATCCAGGACGCGCTGCAGAAGGGTTTCGACGTGCTGCAGCTGGCCAACGGCGACATTGTCACCACCGGCACTAAAACCGTTGTCTACCAATACACGTGGAACGAGGAGAAGGGCAAGCTTCTCAAGACCAAGCCGGAGAACGGCCGCAAAGCCCGCCGCGCACCCAGTGCCGAAGAAGACGAGACGGAAGAGGAAGCCGAAGAGGCATAAGCGCTTAGCTGCCTTTCAGTAAAAAGATATGCTGCCTGCTGCTACTGATGCTGCCGATACTTCGCGCCGTGAAATATTGGTTATTTCAAACAATCCCGGCATTCCATTATTGATGGAGCCCACGCCGTTTGATGTTACTCTTCATGGATCACATCAAGCTATAGATGGCATTACCAATGCACTGGTGGATATTCAGAGCAGGCGCCAGAAGAACGTTTCCCTGCCTGTGGCAATCATCATAGATGACGAATTGGGCGGGACTACGGAAACTGCGGAATTTGTTTCTCGTATAAAAGGAGCCAACGACCCGCTGGTACGCGCTATTGGCGTAGTCATTCTTACAAAAACGCCTGAGCATTATGATCCTCTTAAGCCCCTGGGAGTGCAAATTGGTGCAAAAGATTACCTGACGCGTTACAACGAACTTGTCGAAGCAAGCATAAAAGCTGCCGGCGCAAAAAGCCTATAGCATTTAGTCAGTGGATTTTTAATTCGCCCTTGCAGTAGATAAACTTCGCCGGGACGATTAATTTAGCGGTGGCGATTTTCACCGAATGCAGTTTTCCCTCGATCTCCCGTTCCCAGAACGCCAGGAATTTATTTAAAACCGGGAATTTAGGAGCGAGGTCTAATTCCTGCCAGACATAGGTTTGCAGAAGCGCCGGGTGATCGGGAAGATGATAGAGAATTTCGGCGGTAGTCAGCCGGTAGTCGTTGAGCATCAGGCGGAGATCCGTCATGCCTATCCTCCTTTCCTACTCTTATCATTATAGCGCAAAAACGCTCCAAAATCAGCAGAAAATCCACCTGTACACAGCCTATAAGAGACTGATTAAAAGGCGATTAACGCTGCAGAAAGCAAACCGCTGCTTTAAAGCGTCCGCAGGCCTGTTTTAAGTATTTACATTCACGCGCTTATCGAATATCACCTATCACCTCAAATACAGGTGCAGCCAAGGATATAAGTCGCTGGGCTGCGCTGGATGCATTGTCATGCCGTACTGGTCGCGGGTGACAAAAGCAGGCCGGCCAGCCTCCGTAGACTTAGATGGGCCGTTAGCTCAGTTGGTAGAGCGGTTGACTCTTAATCAATAGGTCGCAGGTTCGATCCCTGCACGGCCCACCAAATCATAATCGATCTGTAAAATAGCTTTGTGAGCAAGGCTGGGAGACCGTAGAGCCATGACTTCCCTTTCAATAGACCACAGCATTGCATGGTCAGATACTTTCTCTCGTGCTAAGTCTATGCAGTACTTGATTTAAAGCCGGTTCGAACCTTTATGAGTGGCACACCATTAAAACTCGCTGTGATAGGTGGCCTTGGCTTGATGGCCTCACCCATGGCAAAGCACTGGGCAAAAGGCGGTTCCATACAGGTGCTACGAGTACATGATCGAGGCACGCCCGGAGAACGGCGTGATCGTGCGCGGCGCGCTTGGCAGGTGCATGGAGCATCCTTAGTAAGCTCTCTCGAAGCGCTTGCGGGTTCAGACATTGATGGCGTTATTGTCTGCTGCGGAAAGAATGGAGATGATATTCCCATTATCGGGCAATTGGCAAAACTGCTCGATAAAGGCAAATTCATTTGCCATCTATCCACGGTGAGCACACGCTTTGTCCAAGCCGCTCATGAATACTGCAGCCAGCAGGATATACGCTACGTCAATTATCCTCTAACTGGAGGTCCGCTCGGAGCGGAACAAGGCAAGCTGCTTATTTTAGCAAGCGGAGAGCGCCAGTTATTCGACTATCTCGAACCCGCGTTCAAATATCTGGGTACGCCCAAATATTTTGGCGAGTCTATTACCGCCGGTGCCGAAGTGAAGTTTATCGGCCACATCATGGTATTCAACGGGCTAATCGGCATTTGCTCTGCTGCGGCAATCCATGCGGAATGCTTTACTGACGGAAAAATCGGTGGCCAGCAGCAAAGCGATTTCTTTGATTTCCTGAATGCAGGCGCCGGCGGCACGCGTCAGTGGGATGTGATACTTAGCGCAGGCATTAAGAATGATATCTGGAATGCGCCATTCCTGCTGCGTTATGGTGCGGTCGATGCACTTTACACAGTGGATTTATGTTTGCAAAAGCGTACATCATTCTTGACTGCGGAACCCGTATTGAATGCCGCGCTCGCTTTTTCCTATGTCATTAATGAAATCAATCCTGACTTTGCTACACATGTGATCGTTAGAGAGCTGGTGACAAATCGCGCCAAGGCATTTGATGCATTTATGCTGAGACATGCCGGCTCACGCGGAGATATAGAAAAATCTCTTACACAATGTATCGCGTCCTTACCACCACCCATTCAGCAATGCGCGGCTTTGGATGTTTTACCCAGCCACTTTGCTGCATGATTTACAAATCGGTTGCGACGTCGTGTTTATCTTGAAGCCGTGTGAAATTGCGCCAGCTATTGTGCATTGAAATCAGGGTGATTATGTTAGGCCATGCACGATAAAATTAGCAAAAAACATCCGCATACTTCCGAAATGCTGGAATGCCTGATCGCAAACACGGAAGGCGGCGGCGATATCCGCGTCCGGGAGATACTGGAACTTCTGGGAGAGCGCGCTTTCGGCCTGGCCATCCTGGTCTTCACGCTGCCCAACTCTCTGCCGATCCCAAGCCCGCCCGGGTTTTCCGCCGTTACCGGCATCCCCATCCTATTGCTTGCCGCACAGATGGTGCTGGGACGCCTCACGCCCTGGCTGCCCAGGCGTATCGGCGATTACAGCTTTTCGCGCGAGAAATTCGCCACCCTGCTGAAGAAGGCGCTGCCTTATATACGCAGGATCGAGCGGTTGCTGCATCCGCGCCTGGCTTTCATGCACGGTGCGCTGGCGGAGCGGATGGTCGGGCTGGTGATCGTCTTCCTTGCCCTCGTGCTGTCATTGCCGATTCCGTTTGGCAATTTTGTGCCGGGCCTGTCGATGAGCCTGATTGCCATCGGCATGCTGGAGCGCGATGGCGCGCTGATGCTGGCCGGAATCCTCCTGGGGGTGGGCGGCGTGGCGCTGATTTTCACGGCGCTTGGCACCGCCGCCTACGCCGCTTTCGAGATTTTCCTGAAGTGGATCTGGTGACGCGTCAGAAATCGAACTGTGCGCGCATCATCAGGATTTCCGGATCGTCGTTGGGCGTTACGGCAAATCCATCGGTATTGGAGCGGATGTAATTTGCCGTGAACATCACGTAAGGCTGCGGAATCCATTTCAGCGCCAGCGTCATATCCTTCATCTCACCGCCGTGCACCGCCGTATCGTTGAGATCGAGATCGCTCCAGCGCGCCGCCACCTGCCAGGCGCCCCAGCCGTCGCCCTTCAAGGCAAACGGCCATTTCGGCGTGACGCGGTCGAATTTACCCTGCTTGGCCACGTAATTGCGGCTCTCACCGGTGAGGAAATAAGAGGCTTCGACATAATAGCCATCGAATTGCTGGTCGGGCAGGCCGCCGAAGCGCTTGACGTCGGACAGCACGTATTCTCCCTGCAGCGAGAAAGGGCCGTAGACGCCTGCCGCTTCCAATCCCAGCAGGTTGACATACTCGACATTGGCGATATTGCCCGTGTTGACGCTCAAATCGGCGGCGGCGCTGGAGAACTGGTTTTCCGCGCGTGATGAGAAGGCCATCACATCGGTGGAAGCATCGGGGATGCGGTGCGATCCGGCGATGCCCAGATGCAGCACCTGCGTTTTCTGCGCCACCGGCGCCAGCGTGATGCGTCCGGTGAGGTCGCGCGCCTCGTCATCGGTACTGGCGGTGGTGTTGGTGCCGGCGCCGAAGCCGCCGAGAGCCACTGTCCAGGCGCCGATCGGCTGAGTCTCGCCATAAGCGCTCACCATGACGCCGATTTTGCGGTCAGGTGAGAAGGCGAAGGTCGAAGCGCGCTCCATGAAACTGGTAAAGAGGTCGCTGGTTAGCGTCTCGAGGCCGAACGGCTCCTTGAACTGGCCGACCGTGATCGATACCGGGTCAAAACCGGCATATTCGACATAGACGTCAGTCAGCGTGCTGACGTTGCCGGCGAAATCGTTTTCGAGCTTGTATTTCCAATCTTTGGCAATGGTACCGCTGGCGTTCAAGCGTGCGCGGCGGACGTTGGTGCCATCGGGACGGTCGCGGCGGTCGTCCCTGAACATGCCGCCGTCGATCTGAGCGAAACCGCCCACCTTGAAGCTGTAATTGCCGTCGGCGGTTTCGAATTTCGGCGCCGGGATCATACTGATCTTGATGTCGCTTTCCGGCTTGGTCGAAATCTTGGCGGTCTTGATGTCATCGGCCACTTTCGCCACGGCCTTGGCCTGCGACTTGGTCTGCGCCAGCTCCGATTTCAGCTGGTTCATCTCGTGCTGCATCTGCGCCATCTGCGCCTGCATCGCCTTGAGTTGCTTCAGCAGCGCATCGTTGTCCGCCGCATGAACAGGCGTTACGGCAAGGCCGCCGATCAACGCCGTACTTACCAGTAACGCCTGTCTCATGCTCTTCTCCCTGTTAGTCTTAGTTTACTTGCTCGCCGGCATCAGGTCGTTTCCCAGTGACGCCGCGCGTTGCTGCGCCAGCTTGCGATCCTTATCCGGCAGCGGCAGCAATCCCTTGGCGATCAGGTAGCCGTCGCGGCCGATGGCTTCGTCGCTGACCATATGGTTGACGAACTCCGCCAGGCCGGGAATCTTGCCGAGATGCTCGCCTTTGACGTAGATGTAGAGGCTGCGCGAAATCTTGTAGTTTCCGCTCTCGATACTTTCCATGCCGGGGGCGACGCCCTCGATCTTGCTGCCCTGGATTTTGCTCTGGTTTTCCGCCAGGTAGCTGTAGCCGAAGATGCCGAGCGCTTCTTTATTGCTCACCAGCTTCTGGATAATGATGTTGTCATCCTCGCCGGCGTTGATGTAGGGACCGTCTTCGCGCAGCAGGCCGCAGGCCTTTTTGCGTTCCTTCTCATCCGGAAAAGCTTTGACGAACTCGGGAAGCCCTTTGCAGCTTTCCTCCATCACCAGCTCGGCGAAGGCGTCACGCGTGCCCGAGGTCGGCGGCGGGCCGTAGACTTCGATGGCTTGCGCCGGCAGCGTGGGATCTACCTCGTTCCACTTATGGTAGGGGTTGGCGACGAGCGTGCCGTCCTTGCCGGGGATTTTGCCGGCCAGCGCCAGGAACAGCTGTTTCTTGGTGAAGTTGAACTGCGGCATGCCCTTGGCGTTGGCCAGCACGATGCCGTCATAGCCAATCGATATCTCGGTGATCTTGGTGATGCCGTTCTGCTTGCACAGCTCCTTCTCGCTGTCGGTAATCGGGCGCGAGGCGTCGTTGATATCGGGGTTGTTCTCGCCTTCGCCGGCGCAGAACAGCTTGAAGCCGCCGCCGGTGCCGGTGGATTCGACGATGGGCGTCTTGAACTGGCCGCCCTGGCCGAACTGCTCGGCGGCGGCGGAAGTGAAGGGGAATACAGTCGATGAGCCGACAATGCGTATCTGATCGCGCGCCGCGGCGGGTTGCGCCGAAGCCGTAAGGGCAATAGCGCCAAGCGCGCATGCCGTCAAAAGAGGATAGTGGGCAAATAAACGAGTCATAGGAACTCCTTTCAGGTAAGCGGTGAACTTGGCGCCATGGGAAGCGCAGGACCAGGATATTCGCAAAGGCTTTATTGTCATGCGTGCCCTGTTATTTCTGCATATGTCATTAACAATGCCTCAAGCTAAGGATGCAGGTTCATCTTGGACAGTAATGCCGCTCCTATAGCTTGACTTTAGATTCATGTCAATTATTCTAGACATATGGACATCGAACACGCACTGGTAGCGCTTTCCGCCCTGTCGCAGGAAACGCGGCTCAGGCTTTACCGGATCTTGATTGAATACGGTGCTAGCGGCTTGGCCGCCGGTGCGCTTGCCGAGCAATTGTCCATTCCCCATAATACGCTTTCGTTCCATTTATCGCAGCTGAGTCATGCCGGGCTGGTGACATCGCGCCGGCAAGGGCGCTCGATCATTTACTCTGCCAATTGTGCTCAGGCGGAAAGCCTGGTTGCGTTCCTGATGGAAAACTGCTGCGTGCGGGAAGAAGGCAAGGTGGTTTCCAGTTGCAGCGCCAAGCCCAGGAAGGCAAGCAAGGCGACCTGCTGCTGACATGCAGACGGTTTTATTCCTCTGCACCGGGAATTCCTGCCGCAGTATCATGGCCGAGGGCATCCTCAATCATTATGGCAAAGGCAGTTATCGCGCACTCAGCGCCGGCAGCCATCCGACCGGCAAAGTGCATGCGCTCAGCCTGGCGACTTTGAAAGCGCACGGTATGAAAACGGAAGGCTATCGCAGCAAATCCTGGGATGAGCTGGCGCAGCAGCCCATTGACATCGTCATCACCGTATGCGATGACGCCGCCGGAGAAAGCTGCCCGCTTTTTCCTGGCGGGCCGGTCAAGGCGCATTGGGGTGTACCTGACCCGGCGCGCCTGCAAGGCACGCCCGGAGAGATCGAGGAGGGATTCGATCGCGTGTTTGCCGTTCTTGCGCGCCGTATCCAGGCATTGCTGGCGCTACCGGAAAACATGGACCAGGCAACGCTGGCAGCCAGCCTCAACCAGATAAGCGCCTTACAATAAATAAGGGGCAGCGTTTCGCGCTGCCCCTTACAATGATTGCCTGGTTTTATCTCAGGATCTGGTTCAGGTCGTCGAGCAGCGTGTTGGCTGTCGAGATCACCTTGGTGTTGGCCTGGTAGGAGCGCTGGGCGACGATCATGTCGGTCAGCTGATCGGCCAGTTCGACGTTCGAGGCTTCGAGCGATCCCGACTCGATGGTGCCGACGCCGCTCGATCCCGACTGCCGCAGGTTGACGACACCCGATTGCGACGTCTGGGCGAAAGAGTTGCCGCTGACCGGCTGCAGCTCGTCCGGGTTAGCGAATTCGCCCAGCGGAATCTTGAACAGCCGCTGCGTTTCGCCGTTATTGTAGCTGGCGATGATGAAGCCGTTGCCGTCGATCGATACTCCGACCAATTGCCCCACCGGTGCGCCGTTCTGATTGACGAAGTTGACGTTGTAGTTGCTGTCGAACTGCGTCAGGCCGTCGGTCTTGCCAACGCTGGTGGCACCCGGCGTGCCGAAAGGCTGCCCCGCCGTACCCCAGTTGAAGGTCAGGTCGCTAGCCAGTGCGCCGTTGGTCCAGTTGATGTTGATCGGGTTGGAAAGGCCCGAGCTGACGCTGCGCAAGCTGCCGTCGCCGTTGAAGGTGAGCGTGCCGAAGGCAAGCTGGCCATCGGGGAGCGAAGATGTGACGTCGGTTTCCGGCGTGGCGAAAACCTCCACCGCCCAGGTGTTGGAGGTGGTCTTGATGAAGGCCACCGTCAGGTTGTGGCCAGTGCCGAGTGCGTCGAAAATGGTCACCGGGCGGCTGAATTGCGGACCGATGGCGCCGGACGCCATGTTTTTGGCGCTGTTGGTAGGGTCGTAGGCAGGTCCCAGTGCGCCCGTGGTCTGCGGCGTAAAGGATCCGCCGTTGAGCGAATCCACCAGGCCGAGGGCGGCGAGCAGACTGCCGCTGTTGTTGGGCGGCGTCACCACCAGGCCGGCATCGCCGGTAGAACCTGATGAAGTCGCATCCGTGGCCACGGTGATGGTGAAGGTGGTCGGACTGGTCACGGTAACAACGAAGCTGCCGCTGAAATCGGCTTTGGGGATGCCGTTGAACGGACCGGCAGCTGCCAGGCCAGTGGCATCAATGGTAACGAGATCGCCGGTGGTAAAGCCATGCGGCGCCGCCATGGTGATGGTGATGAGGTTGCTGCCGTTGGTGGTGGTGAATGGCGTTGTCGATGCCAGCGGAGCGAATGCCGCCGATACCGGTTTGTCGCTGAAGGTAATGGTATCCAGCGGATCGTTGACGTTGATCTTGACCGAGGCGTCGCCCAGGGGATTTTCCACCGTGCCGGTTAAGCCGGGCGAGGCATTCACCAGCCCAGCCAGGCCATCGAGTGTCGAGAAACGGTTGCTGCCGCTGGCGATGTCGGCCAGACCGAGCTCGGTCAGCCAGTCGATGCCGGCCTGCACTGGCGGGCCGGCGATGCCGATCGCCGATCCGTTGGCAAAGGTGAGCGCCTGGTTGGCGTCGGTGGCGCCGACATAGATACGGCCGTTGATCACGCGTGCCGATAATCCGTTGACGCTGTTGATGGCGGAAGCCAGGTTATTCAAGTTGTTGAACTGGCCCAGCTGAGCGTTGGGCGACGACGAGGTATAGGTAAACGTCACCGTTCCTGTGGAGGCGGTGGTGACGGTAAAGCTGAGGGAAGCGGTCGTATAACCGCTGGTGCCGGTCACGCCGAGGAAAGGTTGCGTAGTATTGGTGGCATCGAAAATATTGCCCACGAACGGACGGGTAACGGCAACGATGGTGCCGGATCCTCCGCCGCCGGTCGAGGTGGCCGCTGAACTGGTCGTAATTGAATAATGGTCGGCGTCGATGACCGTTACGACGAAGCTGGCGTTGAGGTCGCCGGCCGGAATGCCGGCAACTGCGGCCGTCACGCCGGAGATGGAGACCACGGCGCCGGTGGCAAGGCCGTGCGACGCTTGCGATACGACGACCGTCGTGCTGCCGTTGGTGGTGGCGAAGGGGTCAGGCGTGGTAACGCCGCCCGCGCCGCCGCCGGTGACGCCGCCGAGCGTGGCGGTGGCGCCGCCCGAGGCGGTGTAATGGAACTGGGTGGCGCTGTCGACCACGATCTGGAAGGTGCCGTTGATATTGACTTGCGGGACGCCGTCGATGGCGCCGACTTCGCCGGTGATGGTCACCGTGTCGCCGGTGCGCAGGGTGGCGGTCGAAGCGACGGTCACATTTATTCTGCCGCTGCCGGCCGCGTTAGTGGCAAAGCCGTTGTTATTGACGGTAAAGCCGGTATTGACCAGCGTATTCGGCGAGGTAATCAGCGATGTTCCGTTATCGCCGGCGGCGGCCGAAGTCACGTTGCGGCCAAAAGTGAAGCCGCCGTAAGTGTAGGTATAAGACAGACCGGCGCCGGTGGCGACGATGAACTTATCGCCGCGCTGTGTGCTGTCCACGGTTGAAGGCACCATGATATCTTTCGAATTGATGCTGGAGTTGAGCGGATCGAGGATGTCCATATCGGCGGTGCCATCGGCGCCGGGAAACGCGGTCTGGCCGGCGTTCAGGTTGGCGCCGATGGAAACGGTGTTGGTTGCCGCCGCCGTGCCGGTCAGGTTCTGCACGTTGACTGTCTCGAGGCTGGTCAGGTTGGCGCTCGACGTGGTGTTCAAGTTGCCGGGCTCGCCGGGCAGGCGGCCGCTGCGGTCGAGCGGCCAGGCCTGCAGGAACAGGCCTGCAGAATTCTTGAAATTGCCGGTTGAATCCTGGGTAAAGGAGCCGGCGCGGGTATAGAGGATCTGGCCGGTCTGGTCGGCCTTCTGGTTGACGACGAAGAAACCGGTGCCGGAGATGGCGATGTCGGTGGGCGAATTGGTGGTCGACAGCAATCCCTGCTTGTCGATCAGCTGGCGGTGGGCGCCAAGTACGCCGCCAGGCGAGTAAGCGCCGCCGCCGGCGGAGTTGGTCACCAGGGTCTCGAACAGAGCCGAGCCTTCCTTGTAGCCGACGGTGTTCACGTTGGCGATGTTATCGGAGATGATGCCGAGCTTGTTGCTCTGGGCGGTGATGCCCGACACACCGGCGAATAGGGCTCCGTATAAACTCATGTTACTTCTCCATCTGCTCTGTTACTTCGTGTTTTTCTTTACGTTCAGGTGCCCGGATTGGTGCCGGGGGCATAGATCGACTTGACCTCGTTCAGCGGTACCGGGATGCCGGAAAGCGACAAAGTGGTGGCGCCTTCCTGCGTATTGACCGCCGTCACCGTGCCGGAAGTCAGTGTTGTCGCCGTCACTTCGTTGCCGCTGGCATCCTTGGCGGTGACGGTGAAGGTGTAAGTGCCGTCCGGCATGGTCGCTCCGGTTGTGCTGTTGGTTCCGTTCCATAATACCTGGTTACGTCCTGCAAGAGTCGTGCCGGAGCCGGAGAATACGGTTACGCCATGGCTGTCGTTGATAGTCACGTTGGCTGTGCTCACGCCGGCGGGCAGGCTATAGACGAAGCTGGCGGCGCCCCCCGCCAGGACACCTTTATTGCCCTGCGCATCGACCTGCCGCCCGATATAGCTGACGGCGTCGTTGAGCTGGCTGGCCGAAAACATGCCTACCAGCTGTTGCAGGGCGGAGTTGGTGTTGATCTGCTGCTCGACTTGGCTCAGTGCCGCGATTTCCTGCGTCATCTGATTGACGTCGGCCGGATCGGTCGGATCCTGGTTCTGCAGCTGCGTTGTCAGCAGTTTGAGGAAATCGTTGAAATTGGTGTTAAGCGCTCTGGACGCGGCGGCATTCTTATCGGCGCCCGACGCGGCGCTGGCCGTGTTGGTGTTAGTGACATTATCGACGCTCATGGCTTGTCTCCCTATATCGTTATATCCAGTCCTTCGGCGAGGTTGACGACATAGCTACGCGAGATCACGCTGCCGATATCCTCGCCGTTTTCGTCCTGCGCGTTGCGGTAAGTCAGCGCTGCGCCAGCTGTCGGCTGCTCCTGCGCTCCCTCATGCTGACCGCCGTTCAATGAGAAATTCATGTTGCCGATATCGGCCTTGAGGCCGGCATCGGAGAGCGCGCGGGCCAGCCCTGGCGCATCGCCCTGCAACAGGGTGAGCGTCGCTTTATTGTCGGCGACGATGGTAATGCCGGTTTTGCCGTCGCTTGATACGTTGAGTTTGATATCGAGCCTACCGAGCTCGGCCGGTTCCAGCTGGATATGAATGCGGCTGCTGCCGTCCTTGAGCGCCGTTTTAATATTGAAGGCGATCTGCTCCAGCAGCGGCGGCTGGCCGGCCCGGTTCAGCGTTTGCGCGAACGAAGAGGCGCCGCTGACCGCTGGCGATGACGAGGCGGCAGCGGGTGCCGTCAGCGGCTGCGGCATGGGCTGGTTCTGGCCGCCGCTGTTGCTGCCCGCATGACTGCCGGCATCGCCAGTACTGTTCTGTACTATGCCTGCCACGGAGGGAGGCGGCGCAGTGACCGGTGCATTAGGTTGTACCGGCAAAGATGGCGACGATGGTGCAACAGCAGTATTCGCTGCCTGTGAAAGAGTAGTCGCAACATTGTCTTTTATGATCTTGCCGCTATCGAACAGCGCATCGGCGGTAAGCGTTGCATCTGCCTGCGGAGGTGCGACATTCGCCTTGAATGCCGAAAAAATGCTTTCATTATCGTTGGCCAGCTTCCGCAGTTCGACTTTTACCTCGGCGATACTGGCCTTGAGCAGCGTCTTGAGATCGTCAAGCGGCGGCGCATCGGTCAATGAAAATGACGGATCGCCGCTGGCGGAATCATTTTCGTCGACCAGCTGCGTCAGCCGGACGACATCGCGCTGTAGCGTCTGCAGGATAGCATTCAGCGTATCCGTATCGCTGCCGGAAGGATTAGGCAGCGGTGAATCCTGAGGCGCAGAGAAGGGCAATACTCCCGTTGTCGGGGCTACTGGTAAGTCGTTATGCACAGGCAGCGGTATCGCTGTTGCTGCAGTACCGGTAGCGCCCGGCGTTTCTATACCCTGCAGTGCCTGCCGCAGCTGCTGCAGGATCGACTGGATATCCTGGAGCAGGGGCAGTGCTTCCGTATTCGCCGGCAGTATCTCGGCAGCGTTAATAGCCAGGCCTGGAGGTAATGCGATGGCGGCAATCGGCGGCACTACGATATCGGAAAGTTTCGATCCGGCGGTTTCCGGTACGGCAATAAGAGCCGGCGTATTTCCGGCAATTGCTTGTTCCCCTGTCGCCGGCGAGCCGCCAGTCATGCCCTGGATAATAGCCGAGAGGATAGCGCCTATATCTGCCAGCCGCGCTTCCAGCCGGGTGCGCAGAAGATGCGCGGCCGTCCCTATGTCTTCGGGTAGTACATTCTTATCTTTAATTTCATCATCCGCCTGGTCGGGCAATGCCGGCGGCGTTGTTTTATCATTAGGTAATGGCGATGATTCAGTTCTCTCGGAGGTTTTGGCAGGAGCAGGTTCCCGCGACGGGCTATCCTTGATCGTTGCATCATCTGCTGCTGGCGGCACATCGGCACGACGCGGCGGTACGTCTTCGAGGCGTGGCACCGGTGCGGCGTCGGCAAAAATAGCCACGGGAAGATCGATGGGTGCCGCCACCGGCGAAGGCTGTTTTCGTATATCCTCCTGCTCATGGCGGGTGGGCTCATCGTCACTGCCTGCATCGACGAGATCCAGGAGTGCCAGGAATCCGTCGACCGTATCCTGCGTGGGCGTCTTCGCCTGATTGACGCCCCCGACGTCCGGCAGCACAGAGATATTTACAGACAAGGCAGACATAATGCACCCTTGGATTCGATAATCTGAACAGTAAGGAAAGCAAGCGTCGTGCCAACATCGGTTGGTAGACCAACCGCTTGATTTATAAGAATTTATTTATACTACAGCACCGGCAAGGTAAAAACTGCCATGGTGGCATGCGCTATGCCGATAACGTGATGTTCTGATCCGGCGGTGCCGATGGCGCAGCGTTCGAGGGAGGGGTAGGCGGCGTGACGGAGCCCTGATCGATCTCGTGCCACACGTCGCGCATTTTCTTCAACTCGGCGATGACTTCGTTGCAGGTATCGACGCTGCCGGTGCGGTGGATGGAGAAGATGCGGCTATCGATGGAGGAGTAGAAATTAAAGAGCAGCCGGGCGATATCGCCGCCGTGTTCGAAATCGAGGCAGCCTTGCAGGCCCATGATGACTTCGCTCGCCTTGGTCAGTGAGCGCCAGCGATCCTCGATGCGACTGTCGCGGATGGCTTCCTTGGCCTGATGTAGAAAACGGATGATGCCATCGTACAGCATAACGATTTGCTTGGTCTTGGCCACCGTCTGTGTCGCCGCCGCATAGGCCTGGTAGGATTGTTTTGACGCTGTCATACTATTGCGCGGCTATAAAGCGTGCCTGATCATTGGCGGCAAGCGCGCTCAGCAGTGAATTAACCTGCGAGATGGCTTTCTCCAGCGCAGTGAACTGATTGATCAACTGCTGCTGGTATTGCGCCACCTGCGCATTAACACGGGCGATGTTTTCCTGAAGCCGCGTATCGCTGTCCTTGAGCGACTGGAGCTCGACGGGGAGGGTGCCGGTATTCAGCTTGAGGGCTGTATCGCCGGTGTTGAACATGCGGTCGGCGATGCCCTGGGTAGCGGTGACGTTGATGGTGGCGGTGGCGGTGCTGCCATAAATCAGCTTCAGGCCGTCAAGGGCCGAACCGGCCGGACCGGTCAGCGTATAGCTGGTGCCGCCGGGGAGCGCCTGCGCCGTCAGGTTTACCGTCACCGGTCCGCTGCCTGAGTCATAAGTGGCGGTAAAGGTATTGGCACCGGGATTGAGATTGAGGGTAAACTCCGACACCGCCAGCGCATTGGTATGAGAGAACATGCGCAGATTAGGATTGTCCGAGGTCAGGGTAAAGCCGAAGAGCTTGCTGACGCCGTCGAAATTGGTGGAAAGCAGCGAGGTCAGCGTGCCGTCATTGATGTTGAGGATATTGCTGACTTCGGGATCTTCGCCGCTGGCCGGCTGAGTGGTGAAGGTGATGCCGAGCGCCGACAGGTTACTCGGGTTGCTGCCGGAAATGCCGGCCACCTGCGATGTTACCTGCGCCGTGAGTTCGGCCATGATGTTGCGGAAGGTCTGGTTGTTGGCCAGCACCGAGTCTGGAGCGTAGGTTCCATCGTTCTGGAGTTGCGTCTGCTTGACGTAAAACACCCTGAGAGCGTTATAGTCTTTGACGAAATTAACGATGGAATTCTGGGCGGTGACGGTATCGGGCGCCACCTGCACGGTAAGCAGCGTGCCTGGACCAGGCGTTGTCTGTAGCAAGTTGAAGTTGACGCCGCTGACGACATCGCTGATGCTGTTGCTCTGGCGCGTCAGCGCCACGCCGTTGATCTTGAAGGCGGCGTTGGTGGCGGCCGTGGCAGTGGTGGTCGCGGCAGTCGGTGCGCCTAGGCCGGCGCCGGTCAGCACGCCATCCGGGTCGGTAGCGCCGCTGACGTCGAAGTTATGGGTGGGGCCGGGGCGATTCGCCGTGAAAGTCAGCCTGAACTGGCCAGCCGCCACTTCGACAACGGCAGCGGTAACACCGGTATCGGCGCTGACGGTGTTGAACGCATCGCGCACGTCATTGAGCGTATCGCCTTCGTTGAGGGTGATGCTCTCGCCGTTGAACGTGATCGTGCCCGGCGCGAACTGATTCGCGGTGCCGCCGATCGGCAATGCTGAGACAATCGTTGTATTGGCGTCGGCGATGGTGAAGATACCGGTGTTCTGTGTCGCAAGCGTGCCGATGCCAATATTATTGAGCACGCCGGTGGCATCGGTCACCGTGCCATCGTCGGCTAAGTCGAAATTATAATCGGTGCCGGTATGGGTGGCATTGAAGGAAACGCGGAAATGCGTCGCATCAACCTGGATGAGGGTGGCGCTGATGTTGGTCAGGTCGGAGATGGCATTGAATTTGGCGACTACCGTATTCAGGCTATCGCCGGTATTCAGGGTGATGTTTTGACCGTTCAGCGTAAATGTGCCGGCCTTGAACATGCCGGGTGTGTCGCTGGCTGCGGTGGCGCTGGCATCGGCGCTGGCGAGGGCGAATTCGCCGCTGCTCTGGCTGGCGGCGGTAGCCAGGCTGGTGATGTCGCTTACCGTATAGGATTGCAGTGCCGCGCCGGGATTGGTGGTGACGCTTAAGTAGGTGCTGGCGGCTACTGCCGTATTGGAGCTTAAGGCGGCGCTGGTGAATTTGAAGGCGTTATCGGCGGCGTTGCCGACGCCGGGTGGGTTGCGCAGTACGTCAGCGGCGCTCTTGAACGCGGAGAGCAGCGATTGGAAATCGGCTAGCGCTTTGCTCTGCTTGTCATTGATGTCGATCTGGTCCTGGTACTGCTTGGCGGTGGCGCCGCGCGCTTCGGTGAGCGATTTGATCAGCTCCTGGGTATTCAGGCCCGACCCGCCGGCGCCCGCGAGCACGGTTTTACCGTTGAGGGTAAAAAAGTTCCCTAGGTTGATCTGCGTTACCATACGACTCTCCTACTCTGCAACGTACCACAGTAAGGTTAAATCATGACTAATTAAGAGCAAAAAGCGTGCCTAATGGCTCACGCGTCTATCAGCACCGCTGAGCCGGTGCTGGCGGCGGTGCCGTGTAATTTGAACAGCTCGGGCTCGGGGATATAAGTGACCCGCCCGTCGCGCAGGGACGTGTAGCGCGTGATATACTGGCCGGTGGCGTCCTTGAATATGGTGAAGCTTTTGTCGCTGACGATGAAGACGTTGGCGAGATCTTGCGCCATGCGCTCGATGGTGGCGCGTCGCTGCTGATCCGCTGCCTGCACATCGACATCGATGTGACCGGCATTGGGATCGGGCAGGGGTGTTTCCGCCGCCGGAGCGCTGCGAGGAGTTGGCAGGGACAGCGCTGGCGCCGGGGTGGTTATGATCGGAATTGTGATTCCTACTGGATCCATGACATTCTCCGTTCCAGGACCGCCTGGGGCGGGGCGTTACCCGCCCCAGGCATTGTCCTTAGGAGCCTGTGTTACCCAATCAGCTTCAGGAGAGCCTGGAGCTGCTGGTTGGCCTGGGCCAGCACCGAGATACCGGCCTGCAGCTTAACCTGCGCGGTAGCGAACGCGGTCGATTCGATCGCGATATCGGTATCGAGCAGCTGGCCGCGGGCGGCGTCCTGGTTCTGGACGCTGGTCTGCAAGGCAGCGGACGCGAAGCTGAACCGCGACTGAAGCGCTCCCACCGTGGCACGGAGGGCCGTGATGGTGTTGATGGAGTCTTCCAGCGTTGTGGCTGCTTCGGTGGCGCCTCCCTGGGTCGACACGTCCAGATCCTTGCCACCGTAGAGGTCGACGGTCTTGGCGCTGGTGAGGCTGACACTCACCGTATCGTCCGCCGTGGTGCCGATCTGGAACTGTAGGGCTCCGTCGCCTTTGCCCACGCCGAACGCTGTACGCAGCGCGACCTGCAGGGTTGAGGCGTCTTCGGCCGACGCGAAGCTCAACGCCGTTCCGCCGTTGCGGAACTCGATGAACTTGTTGGCATCCGAAGCGCTGACGAACTTGGTGATGGAATAAGCACCCAATTGCGTGCCCATCGATATCAGCGAGCCGTACGCTTCGCCGTTGACGGTGAAGCTGATCGAGCCGTTGGGGTTCGAGCCGCTTGGCGCCGTCACCGCGATGTTATCGACCGCGAGGCCGTCAAAATCGCTGGCCTGGAACTTGACCGACGATCCCAGCAGCGAGCCGCTCGTGGTGTAACTCGAGACGTCGCGTTTCTGGTAGAAGGTGACACCGCTGAAGGCGGCATCGAGCTTCTGGCCGACAACCGCAGCACTGGCCGAATCGCTGACCACCACGCCCTGGTTAGCGCGCAGCAGCATGTCGAAGTAGCCGCCCGTCTCCGAGATCATCCGCGCCGTAGTATTGCTGGTGGGATTGCTGGTGACGTTCTGGGCGGAATAAGTAATTCCGCCGACAGTGACGCTCAAGTTGACCTTATTGGCCGAAACGTAAGTTGAAGTGAAGCCGGAAATAGTTCCGACGAATGCGCTGTTCATCACGCCGCTTGTGTCAACACCGGTATTGGTGGTGTTGCTCAAGTTAGCGGATGAAACGCTTTGGCCGGTAAAGCCGCCGCTTACCGCCACCGTCAGCGTACCAGCCGCCTGGTCGAGGGCATTGCCGACCTGACGATTGCTGATGATGACGCTGTTGCCTTCGCGGTGAGCCTCGATCTGACGCAGCGCATAGTTGGTTGCCGCGCCGCCGAAGAAGCTGTTGATGGCCTCAACGGCATTATCCAGGGTCTCTGCCAGGGTCGCGCCGATGGTCATTTCACTTTGCGCCTTGGCGGTTTTGGCCGTGGAAGTGAAAGTGAAGGTGAAACCTTCGATGAGGATCTGGCGGGCCGTGCCGAAAGCGGACGTGCCGGTCAAATCGCCAGGCGCGATATCCGGGAAAGAGATCGTCGAGCTGGCTTTCTGCTGCGTCTGGTCGGTCAGGATACTAAAGCTTCCGCCGGTCGTACCCACACCGATGACAGCGGCCTGACCAAGACCGACTGTGCCGCCGCCAAACCTGGAGGCAACGGTATTGTCGGTAGAAGTCGCCGAGCCGGTAATGCCGGTGGCGCCGGATACTGCGGCACCGCCCGAGATATCGCCGGTGATGGATAGATCGGCGCTCTTTACGTTGATCGTATAATCGCCGGCGGTTCCGGTGATCCAGGCGCTATAACCCGTGCTGACCGTCAAAGCATTGATCTTATTGACGATGGAGCGGATGGTATCGCCGTTGGCCACCGTAGCGACGGTCGTGGCATCGACTTTGATCGCGCCGTTGGCGAATTTATCGCCGGTACCGGTGGCGCTGACGTCAGTATCGATAGTCGCGGCGCCAATAGAAGTCAATGTTGCGACGGTTTCTAAACCTAGCGCGTTGACTGTGGCAGTCGCACTACCCATGGCACTTGAATCAATGGTGAAAAACTCGGAGAGATTGCCGCCGGTGCGTGAAGTAACCACGAGAGAATTACCATTGCGGGAATATACGGCATTGGTCATTTTAAGCTTATTTGCCGCTGTCAGCGCCGTAGCCGATGTGTCGTTATTCTGATTGTTCAGATACGCCACCAGATTGTCCAGAGTATTGGCAATGCTGCCGCCCATCTGAACATCGCCTGCAGCCGACGGAGACGCAGCGAAAGTCACCGTTACGCTATTGAGAATAAGAGTATTGGTTGCGGCAATAGCAGTGAAGTTCACCGACATGCCGGAAGAAGCAGCCTTGTTGGTGTTGCTGTTGACGTTGACCGTCTGCGACAGCGAGCCGTTGATCAGTTTCACGCCGTTGAACGTCGTGCTGTTGGTCAGGCTGTCGATTTCCGCCGTCAGCGCTTGGAACTGCTGATTCAGGAAGCCGCGGTCGGTATCGGTCAGCGAGCCGGATCCGGCTTGCAGCGCGATCGATTTTTGCTGCTGGAGAATGCTCTGGATCTGCGCCAGGGCGCCGTCAGCCACCTGCAGCAGGCTGTTGCCCTGCGAGGCGTTGATCTGCGCGGTGCGCAGTGCGCTCACCGTGGTGAGCAGCGAGGTACCAGTCGCCAGTGCCGACACGTCATCGGACGCTTGTACGATGCGGTTACCGCTGGATAGGCGGGCGACGGAAGATGATGCTTGAGCAGCTGCGGTGGTAATATTCGCCTGCGCAAAATACGCAGCGATATTAGTATTGATTGAATTAGCCATGGTTTTGTCTCCTACATGGATGTTATGAACGGAAGCTACATGCTTCCACTAACCATGCGGCCTTCTAGCCACATTACCTCGATTATTACCTCAATATATTAACGTTGAGTTAACAAGAGCGGGGATTTATCGAATTTACTACTAACCTCCTTAGTTACTTACTTTTTTAATTGTATTTCGTTCTGGCACAGCCAAGAAGCACCACTACATTTTGTGGCAATGCTACTCCACATATACTACGGAAGAATGGAAGAGCAAGCACAATGTCATCCCCGGCTTATCCGGGGATCTAGGATAAAAGCACCCATGTGCATCATTCTCTGGATCCGCGTTTTCGCGGGATGACGTATTAACTCTCCAACAACCCGCGCATCCGGCTTTCCTCGGTCCAGCCGGTTTCATTATATATAGAGAGGGAGAAGGCCGGGTCGCCGAGATGGTCGAGGAAGCGTGACAGGCTTTGGATCACGCGTACGATCAGATCTTGCGGCAAGGGGGAATTATCCAGGCTATTGGCGCACATCAGCGCCAGCTTCACCGTCGCCAGGCGTACGCCCAGAATGGTGATGCGCTCGGAGAGCGTGTTGCCGAAACCAGAGAATGGAAAGAGCGCAAGCGACAGCTGCATCTGCAGCCAGCGTTTCAGCACCGGCGCATAATGCGTCTTCTCTTGCCGCCAGCGTAGGCGCATCTTCTCTAAAGCGAGCGGACTCTTATCGCTTAAATGGATCTGTACGTTCTGCCAGTCGAGCGTCACCGAAAGCGCCTTTTCCATGTCCTCCATCGTCTGCTTGAGGCGCGGCGGCGGCGTCTTCTTAGACGCCACGACCAGGCCGCAGAGTGCATGCAGCAGATTGAACGGATCGGCGGCATCAAGCTGTGCCGGCGGGACGCGCGTATCGGCGTGCTGCAGGTAGAACGCTGCCATCGCCGGCCACTGTTTGATGCTGATGCGCTCGAGCGAGCGGCTGGCGCTGCCCATGCGCAGAAAAATCTGTTCCGGCGTGGCTGCGTCTTCCGCTGCCGCCAGGAATGTCTGATGAATGGCCACCGCCTGCTCGGCAGTCAGTTCCGGCGGCAGGTAATCTTTTAACGACACCGGCAGCCGTTCCACCTCGGCAGCGTCAACAGCGCACGCTTCGTCGCCTGCAAGCATCAGCCGCACCACTTCCGGGCACGACATGGCGGCGGTCATCAGGACGCTATCGCCGAGCTTGCGCGTGGCGCGCGGGTAGAAATGGCAGGCATCGCCTAAGAAATCATCGCCGTATTTTTTGTGGATGCCGCACAGGCCGCCCTCGAGCTTGACGCAACATCCGGTGGCTGCATCCTTACGCATGATCCATGGGCTTTCCTCCGCCGCCTCGACGGCGTCCACCAGCTCGGGCGCTTGCTCACGGTAATGCCTCAGCATCGGCGCATCGACCTGCATCGACCAGCCTTGGCAGCACGTATCCTCGCATTTGTCGCCAAGGCAGGAAAACGCCGAGAGCACGTGTGTGCGCAGGACCGAGGTCATAAAAAATTGCCATCCTGAGCGAAGTCGAGGGATCTTTTTTTAAGATCCTTCGACTCGCTACGCTCGCTCAGGATGACAATAAACAACATGGCAGAATTTAATGCGTCGGCAGTTTCTTGAGGATGAAAATGCTCCCCATGACAGGTTTGTCGTTCTCGGTGCGCAGAATGGTGTCCTGCTCCAGCAGAAGCTCGTAGCCTTGCTCGCGCGCCAATTGGTGGATATAGGAGGCAGCGTGAGCATAACGTCCGGTGGGATTGAGCCTGAACGTGTCGGCGCTGTCATCCCTCTCGGCGCTGAAAGCTAGTACGCCGGAAGGGGCCAGCACGTTGCGCGCCGCTATAAAAAACGGCGACAGATTGCCGATATAGACCAGCACGTCCATAGCGGTGACGATTTCAAAGCTGCGGTCGCTGCCGGTCATGAATTCGACGATGTCGAGCGCATAGAGCTCGGCGTAAAGCTGCTTACTGCGCGCCTTATCCAGCATCTTCTGCGACAGGTCGACGCCGATGCGCACGTTAGTGATATCGCGCAGCGCTTCGGCGCTCAGCCCGGTGCCGCAGCCGAGATCGAGCAGGCTGAGGCCCGTTTTGCCCTGCATCTGCGGCAGGTGGCGGATGGCATCGGCCGCGATCGCCGGGGTATTGTACCCCAGCCGCTGCTGCAGATGGTGATCGAACGTCTCGGCGTGATGATCGAACAGCTGGTTGATATATTCCTTCGGCGCCGTATCGACATTCTCGCCGCGCAGTATGGCACGGAAATGCTTCATCACCGGATGATCTGGCTTTGTCTGCAGCACCCGCTCGACATAAGGCAGCGTCTCCGCCAGCCGCCTCTGCGGCAGCAGCGCATTGACCAGCCCGTGCAGCACGTAGACGTTCTCCGGCGCCAGCATCGCCGCCTGGCGGAATACCTGTTCGGCGCCGGTGCTGTTGCGTTGGCGCAGTAGCAGCATACCGAGCAGGATAAGCGTCGGAAGCGAGGTTGCGTTGGCGTTCACCGCCTGCATGGCAAACGCCACCGCCGCCTCGATTTGTTCCTGTCCTTCATTGACCAGCGCCATGCCGTGCAGCGCTTCATGGAGCTTGGGATCGAGCTTGAGTGCCCGCGCAAAGCACGCTTCGGCCTCGACGTAGCGCTTGCGCGCCAGCAGCATCTTTCCCTTATGCACATAGCCGTAGGCGTAGTCGGGACGGCGCTGGATGGTGCGGTCGAACAGCGCCTCCGCTTTCTGCGTATTGCCCTGCATCTGCAGGCAGAGCGCCTCGTGTTCGTCGATCTCGGGGATATCGGCGATAGCGCGCGCCTTGGCAAAAAGGGTTTTTGCCTGGTCCTTTCCAGCACATTGGGATCCTAAGCTTAGAATTCCACGTGGACAAGTTGTCGC
>JADMIO010607077.1_pt1 | contig 37369 bp, 34 predicted proteins | sample 8958161 | NCBI WGS metagenome assembly JADMIO01 (sample SAMN16585339, study PRJNA669376) | soil metagenome | isolation source: Crop rotation soil | place: USA: Cullars Rotation, Alabama | collected 2011 | reverse complement strand
CGCGACAACTTGTCCACGTGGAATTCTAAGCTTAGGATCCCAATGTGCTGGAAAGTTTCCTCGCCGGTCTTGGGGTTGCGGCCGGGGCGCTGGTTCTTCTGGCGCAGTTCGAAGTTGCCGAAGCCCGACAGCTTGATGCTCTTGCCGTGTTCCAGCGATTCACGCAACGCGTCGAAGAACGCGTCCACGAATTCCTTCGCTTCGCGCTTGTTCAAGCCGACTTCCTCGAACAGACGCTCGGCCATTTCGGCCTTGGTCAACGCCATCTCGTATATCCCCCTGCCCGCACTGCCCTGCTGTTCGACAACACGAGGACCTGCAATAAAAGCTTCAACTGCGAATCCTCGCGCCACACTCGCGGCCCAGGGCCTCGAGCGCCTCGGCCACGACGGAGTCGGCCTCGGAGTCTGTTAGGGTGCGGGAAACTTCCTGCAAAATCAAGCCCATAGCGAGGCTCTTTGTACCGTTTTCTAGACCCGGGCCACGGTATTCGTCGAACAGCAGCACTTCCTGAAGGCGGCCGGCCAGGCTGCGCTCCAGGCAGGCGCGCAGGGCGCTCCAGGGCGTGGCCTCCGGGACCGCCAGGGCCAGGTCGCGGCGGACCGAGGGGAAACGCGAGATTTCCACCGCGCGCGGCAGCGCCCGGGCCACCAAGGGCTCGACGTCCAGCTCGAAGGCCAGCACCTCGCCTTCCAGGTCCAGCTCGCGCACCAGGCGCGGGTGCAGGTGGCCGATCCAGCCGATCTCGCGGCCTTCGCGCCAGATGCGCGCGCTGCGGCCGGGGTGGCCGAAGGCGTCTTCGGCAGGCCGGAACTCGGCCTGCGCGGCGGCCAGGCCCAGCAGGCCTTCGACCACGGCCTTGAGGTCGGCGAAGTCGACTTCGCGCGCCTTGCCGCTCCACTGTTCGGGCAGCGCCGCGCCCATCGCGATGGCGGCGACGCGCTGGGTTTCGCGCGGCGCGTCGGAAGTGGCATGGAAGACGCGGCCCAGTTCGAACAGGCGCACGCGCTGGTGCTGGCGCGCGCGATTGCGCTGCGCGGCGGCGGCGAGGCCCGGCAGCAGCGAGGTGCGCATCACCGCCAGTTCGGCGCTGAGCGGGTTGGCCAGGGCGACGGCGCCTTCGGACAGATTCCAGCGCTCGAGCATCGCGGCGTCGACGAAGGCGTAGTTGAGCGCCTCGACGAAGTCCTGCGCAATCAGCTGGCGACGCAGCGTGGCTTCCGCCACGCGGCCCTCGCCCGGCGCGGCCAGCGGGAATTCACCGGCCGGCACGCGCACGGGGATCGCCTCGTATCCGTGGATGCGCGCGATCTCCTCGATCAGGTCTTCCTCGATCGCGATGTCGAAGCGGCGCGTCGGCGGCGTCACCTGCCAGCCGTCGTCGTCCGGCTGCACGGACATGCCGAGTGCGCGCAGGATGCGCTCGACCTCGGCGTCGTCCACGCGGATGCCGAGCACGCGCGCCAGTCGCGCGCGGCGCAGGTGCACCGGCGCGGGCGACGGCAGGAACTGCGCGAGCGCGGTTTCGGTCATCGGGCCGGCCTGGCCGCCCATGATCTGCTGCACCAGCGCGGTCGCGCGTTCGATCGCGTAGCGCGGCAACTGCGGGTCCACGCCGCGCTCGAAGCGGTGCGCGGCGTCGGTGTGCATGCCCAGCTTGCGCGAACGGCCGGCGATGGCGCTGGGGATCCAGTGCGCGGCTTCGAGGAACACGCGCGTGGTGGCGTCGGTGACGCGCGTGTCCCAGCCGCCCATCACGCCGCCGAGCGCGACGGCGCGATCGGCGTCGGTGACCACGAGGAAACCGGGATCCAGCGTGACTTCGCGCTCATCCAGCAACTTGAGCGTCTCGCCTGCGCGCGCGTGGCGCACCACGATCGGGCCTTCGAGCTTGTCCGCATCGAAAGCGTGCAAAGGTTGGCCGAGCTCGAGCATCACGTAGTTGGTGACGTCCACGAGCGGGCTGATCGGCCGCAGGTCGGCGCGTCGCAGGCGCTCGGCCAACCACAGCGGCGTGCGCGCGGCGGGATCCAGGCCCTCGATCACGCGTCCGCAAAAACGCGGACAGTCGCCGCCGGCGGCGAGCTGCACGTCGAAGCTGGCCTTGCTCGCGACGGGCGCGTCCGGAATCTGGATGGCGTTGACTTGCGCGTTCATCGCCGCGGCGACGTCGAAGGCGATGCCGCGCACCGAGAAGCAGTCGGCGCGGTTGGGAGTCAGCTTGAGTTCGAGCGCCGTGTCCGGCAGCCCGAGGTAGGACGACAGGGCTGCGCCCACCGGCGCGTCGGCCGGCAGCTCCAGCAGGCCGGAAGCGTCGGCATCGATGCCGAGCTCCTTCGCCGAACAGAGCATGCCGAAGGACTCGACGCCGCGCAGCTTCGCCGCCTTGATGTCGACGCCGCCGGGCAGCTTCGCGCCCACGATGGCGAGCGGCGCCTTCAGCCCCGCGCGCGCATTCGGTGCGCCGCAGACGATCTGCACGCTGCCGCTGCCGGTATCGACCTGGCACACCTGCAGGCGCTCGGCGTCCGGGTGGCGCTCGGCGGAAACGATCTGCGCGACCACGACGCCTTCCAGCTTGCCGCCGATCGGCGTGGACTCCTCGACCTCGAGGCCGATGGCGGTCAGGCGCGCGGCGAGTTCCGCGCTGGAGGCATCGACCGCGACGTGTTCGCGCAGCCAGGATTCGGGGAATTTCATGGTTTTTAGGCGAACTGCTTCAGGAAGCGGAGGTCGTTGTCGAAGAAGCTGCGCAGGTCGTTGACGCCGTAGCGCAGCATGGTGAAGCGCTCGACGCCCAGGCCGAAGGCGAAGCCGGTGTAACGCTCGCTGTCGATGCCGCAGGCCTTGAGCACGTTCGGATGCACCATGCCGCAGCCGAGCACCTCCAGCCAGCGGGTGGAACCGTCCGGCTGCTGCCAGGCGATGTCCACCTCGGCGCTCGGTTCGGTGAAGGGGAAATAGCTGGGGCGGAAGCGCATCTCGAAATCGCGCTCGAAATACGCGCGCACGAATTCGCTCAGCGTGCCCTTGAGGTCGGCGAAGCTGGAGGTCTCGTCGACGAGCAGGCCTTCGACCTGGTGGAACATCGGCGTGTGCGTCTGGTCGGAGTCGCTGCGGTAGACCTTGCCGGCCGCGATCATGCGCAGCGGCGGCTTGTTCTGGTCCATGAAGCGCACCTGCACGCCGGAGGTGTGCGTGCGCAGCAGGCGGCCGTCGCCGAAGTAGAAGGTATCGTGCATCGCGCGCGCCGGGTGGTGCGGCGGGAAGTTCAGCGCCTCGAAGTTGTGGAAGTCGTCCTCGATCTCCGGACCGTCGGCGAGCTGGTAGCCCAGGCGCGCGAAGATGTCGACGATGCGCTCGAGCGACTTGGTCACCGGGTGTTGCGTGCCCAGGCCCAGGCCGCGGCCGGGCAGGCTGACGTCGATGCGCTCGGTGGCCAAGCGCAGCGCCAGCGCGAGTTCCTCCAGCACCTGCTTGCGCGCGCCCAGCGCGGTGGCCACCGCATCCTTGGCGACGTTGACGCGTTCGCCATAGGCCTTGCGCTCGGCCGGCGGCAGTGCGCCGAGTTGCTTGAGCTGGCCGGTGATGCTGCCCGACTTGCCGAGCAGGCCCACGCGCAGCGCGTCCAGCGCATCGAGGTCGTTGGCGGCCTCGATGTCGGCCAGGGCACGGTTGGTCAGTTGTTCGATCTCGCTCATGTCGCCCACTTTTTTTCTTTTGCGCAAAACAAAATGGGGAAGGACTTTCGCCCTTCCCCATCGTGCTGTGCTGGTGTGGGAGCGGTCTTCGACCGCGACCCATGCAGCTATTTGTTTACGCGGCGAGGGCGGACTTGGCCTGTTCGGCGATCTTTCCAAACGCAGCGATGTCGTGCACGGCGATGTCGGCCAGCGCCTTGCGGTCCAGCTTGATGCCGGCCTTCAGCAGGCCGTTCATGAAGCGGCTGTAGCTCATGCCGTACATGCGGGCGGCCGCATTGATGCGGACGATCCACAGCGAACGGAACTGGCGCTTGCGCTGCTTGCGGCCGATGTACGCGTACTGCGCGGCCTTCGTGACCGCCTGCTTGGCGACGCGATAGACCTTGCGACGGGCGGCGTAATAGCCCTTCGCGGCATGGAGGGTGCGCTTGTGGCGCGCACGGGCGGTGACACCACGCTTGACTCGTGCCATTTCTTATCTCCTCAGGCGTAGGGCAGCAGGCGGTCGATGCGACCGGCATCCTCGGCGCGGACATGATTGCCCTGGCGGAGGTTGCGCTTACGCTTCGTGGCCTTCTTGGTGAGGATGTGGCTGCGGTTCGCGTGGCCGCACTTGTACTTGCCGGAAGCGGTCTTCCGGAAGCGCTTGGCGGTAGCGCGGTTGGTCTTGATCTTGGGCATTGGAGAAATCCTGTCGTTTATTCGTACTGGCCAAGGCGGTGGCTTGCGCCACGCTTTCCGTCCTGCCCCTGCCGGCTTTAAGTCATTGATCTACAAGGGATCAATGCTGGTCCAAGTCCCTGACCGAAGTCAGGAACCGGCAATTATCCAGAAATTCAGTTACTTACGCAAGGTCGAAGAGAAAAATGGGGTCAGAGCCCTTATTCAGCTTCGGCGGTGGAACTGCCGAAGCTGAATAAGGGGTCTGACCCCCGCTCCGGACACCTGCCGCTTAGGGCTGTTTGCGCTTGGGCGCGACCATCATGATCATCTGGCGCCCTTCCAGGCGCGGGCGCTGCTCGATCACCACTTCGTCGGCCAGGTCCTTCTCGATGCGGGCCGCCATCTGCATGCCCAGTTCCTGGTGGGCCATCTCGCGGCCCTTGAAGCGGATGTTGACCTTGACCTTGTCGCCTTCCTCGAGGAAACGGCGCAGGTTGCGCAGCTTGATGTTGTAGTCGCCCTCGTCGGTCGTCGGGCGGAACTTCAGTTCCTTGATCTCGACGATCTTCTGCTTCTTCTTGGCCGCGTTGGCCTTCTTCTGGGCTTCGAACTTGAACTTGCCGTAGTCCATGATCCGGCACACCGGCGGATCCGCGGTGGGCTGGATTTCGACCAGGTCCAGGCCGGCCTCTTCGGCCATGGCCAATGCTTCGTCGCGCGACAACACGCCTACCATCTCGCCATCGGACCCAATCACGCGTACGCGCGGGACACGGATCTCGTTGTTCTTGCGGTTACCTTTTTCGGTGGCTGGCGTATTGATTCGCGGACTCCTCTACAGATGATTTTTTCCCGGCCGCTTCAGGCGGCCGGGGCGTTGGCTTCTTCGCGCAGGCGCGCGACGAAGGCCTCGGGCGTCATTGTGCCCAAATCCTCGCCGCTGCGGGAGCGTACGGCCACCAGGCCCTGCTCCCGTTCCCGGTCGCCGGCGACCAGAAGGTACGGCACCCTTTGCAGGGTGTGTTCGCGGATTTTATAGCCCACCTTCTCGTTGCGCAAATCCGAAGCAATCCGTACCCCTTGATTAGCAAGGGATTTCTGCACGGAAGCGACGTATTCCGACTGCGCGTCGGTGATGTTCATGACCACCGCCTGCACCGGGGCCAGCCAGGAGGGCATGTTCCCGGCGTGGGATTCGATGAGGATCCCGATGAACCGCTCCATGGAGCCGACGATGGCCCGGTGCAGCATCACCGGGTGCTGCTTGGCCGAATGCTCGTCCACGTACCAGGCGTCCAGGCGCTCGGGCATCATGAAATCGACCTGCATGGTGCCGACCTGCCAGCCGCGGCCGATCGAGTCGCGCATGTGGTACTCGATCTTCGGGCCGTAGAAGGCGCCCTCGCCCGGCAGTTCTTCCCAGGCCACGCCGCAGGCCGACAGCGCCGCGCGCAGCGCGTTCTCGGCCTTGTCCCAGGTCTCGTCCGAACCCAGCCGCTTCTCGGGGCGCAAGGCGATCTTCAGCGAGATCTCGCTGAAGCCGAACTTGGAGTACACGTCCATGGCCTGCTTGTGGAAGGCCGTGCATTCGGACTCGATCTGGTCGGGCCGGCAGAAGATGTGGCCGTCGTCCTGCGTGAAGCTGCGCACGCGCATGATCCCGTGCAGCGCGCCGGACGGCTCGTTGCGATGGCAGGAACCGAACTCGCCGTAGCGGATCGGCAGGTCGCGGTAGCTGTGCAGGCCATGGTTGTATACCTGCACGTGGCCCGGGCAATTCATCGGCTTGACCGCGTAGGTGCGCTTCTCCGACTCGGTGAAGAACATGTTCTCCTGGTAGTTGTCCCAGTGGCCCGAACGCTTCCACAGCGACACGTCCAGAATCTGCGGGCAGCGCACTTCCTGGTAGCCGGAGTCCTTGTAGACCTGGCGCATGTACTGCTCGACCACCTGCCACAGCGCCCAGCCCTTCGGGTGCCAGAACACCATGCCCGGCGCTTCCTCCTGCTGGTGGAACAGGTCGAGCGCCTTGCCGATCTTGCGGTGGTCGCGCTTTTCCGCTTCCTCGAGCTGGAACAGGTAGGCCTTGAGGTCCTTGTCGTTGAGCCAGGCGGTGCCGTAGATGCGCGAGAGCATCGCGTTGTCGGAATTGCCGCGCCAGTAGGCGCCGGCGACCTTCATCAGCTTGAAGGCGCGCAGCTTGTCCGTGCCCGGCACGTGCGGGCCGCGGCACAGGTCGGTGAATTCGCCCTGCGAGTACAGCGACAGCTCCTCGTTGGCCGGGATGGATTCGATGATCTCGGCCTTGTACTCCTCGCCCATGCCGCGGAAGAAGGCGACCGCGTCGTCGCGCGACTTCACGCTGCGCGAAACGGGGTGCGCTTCCTTGACGATCTTCGCCATCTCTTCTTCGATCTTCGCCAGGTCCTCGACGGTGAACTGCCGCTCGTAGGCAAAGTCGTAGTAGAAGCCGTTGTCGATCACCGGGCCGATCGTGACCTGCGCACCGGGGAACAGCCTCTGCACGGCTTGTGCAAGCAGGTGCGCGGTGGAGTGGCGCAGGATGTCCAGCGCGTCCGGATGCTTGTCGGTGACGATCTCCAGCTTCGCGTCGCGTTCGATGCGGTAGCTGGTGTCGACGAGCTTGCCGTCGACCTTGCCGGCAAGCGCGGCCTTGGCCAGGCCGGCGCCGATCGAGGCGGCGACTTCGCCGACCGTGACGGGATTTTCGAAGGGACGCTGGCTGCCGTCGGGAAGAGTGATGTTGACCATGGGGCTCAAAAGGTTTCGGGCAATAAAAAAGGACGCCAGGCGTCCTTTCGCGGGTGTCGCGGGACCTGGCTCGATCAGCGGTGGCGGAGGCTAGTGCTCATGTCGCACACGGCACGGCGGTTTCCCGGCGTTTCCTTGCAGCTGCGGATGCATGGAAAATAACCTTTCCGGGCCTGTTCCGTCAACGAAAGCACCCGTTTTCTGGCTAGACTCAAGCCCTTGCGCAATGCCGGGGGACGCATGGGCCGCAGCATCCACGACTTCGTCGACGATCCGCGCAACGCGGACATCCGCATCTGGATCAACGGCCAGCTCAAGCCCCGGGCGCAGGCCACCGTGTCGGTCTTCGACAGCGGCTTCGTGCTTGGCGACGGCGTCTGGGAGGGCCTGCGCGTGGAAGGCGGGCATCCGCTGTTCCTCGAGGCGCACCTGGACCGCCTGTTCGAGGGCGCCAAGGCGATCGCCATGGACATCGGCCTGGACCGCGCCGGGCTGGAACGCGCGATCCGCGAGACCCTCGCCGCCAACGACATGCACGAGGGCGTGCACGTGCGGCTGATGGTGACGCGGGGCGTGAAGCGCACGCCCTACCAGGATCCGCGCGTCACCATCGGACCGGCGACCATCGTGATCATCGCCGAGCACAAGCGCCCGCTGCCGGAGACGCTGGCGACCGGGCTGACCCTGTTCACGGTGCACGTGCGCCGCGGCTTCCCCGACGTGCAGGACCCGCGCCTCAACAGCCACAGCAAGCTCAACTGCATCACCGCCTGCATCCAGGCCAACCAGGCCGGCGTGGACGAGGCGCTGATGCTGGATCCGCACGGCTTCGTCGCCACCTGCAATTCCACGCACTTCTTCATCGTGCGCAAGGGCGAAGTGTGGACCTCGACCGGCGACTACTGCCTGCACGGCATCACGCGCGCGAACGTGCTGCGCGCCTGCCGCGAGGCGGGCATCCCCTGCTTCGAGAAGAACTTCAGCCTGACCGAGGTGTATTCGGCGGAGGAAGCCTTCTGCACGGGCACCTTCGGCGGCGTGGTGCCGGTGCGCATGATCGACGGGCGCACGATCGGCGAGGGCGTGCCCGGGCCGATGGTGGCGCAGCTGCAGAAGCTGTACCGCGCGCTGGTCGAGCGCGACCTCGCCTTCCGCGCCGGGAACCGCCTCGCGTGAGTGTTGCCGCCGAACCGCTCCGGATCGCGATGTGGAGCGGACCACGCAACATTTCCACCGCGATGATGCGCGCGTGGGAGAACCGCGGCGATTGCGCGGTCAGCGACGAGCCGCTGTATGCCGCCTACCTCGCCGCCACCGGCCTCGACCACCCCGCGCGCGAGGAAGTGATCGCGGCCGGGGAAAGCGATCCGGCGAAAGTGGTCGAGGCCCTGCTCGGCCCCGTGCCCGGCGCGCGTCCGCTCTGGTACCAGAAGCACATGAGCCACCACCTGCTTCCAGGCATGGCGCACGAGTGGATCCACGCGCTGGCGAACGTGCTGCTGATCCGCGATCCGGCCGAGGTCGTGGCGTCGTACGTGAAATCGCGCGCGACGGTGACGCCCGAGGACATCGGCCTGCCGCAACAGGCGCGGCTGTTCGACGAACTGGCCCAACGCAGCGGCGCCGCGCCGCCGGTGATCGACGCCGGCGATTTCCTGCGCGCGCCGGAAGCGCACCTGCGTGCGCTGTGCGCGCGGCTGGGGATTGCCTTCACCGGGCGCATGCTGTCCTGGCCCGCGGGTCCGCGCGACTCCGACGGCATCTGGGCGCCGCACTGGTACTCGGCGGTGTGGGCGTCGACCGGCTTCGAGCCCTGGCATGCGCGCGAAGTAAACCTGGAAGGCGAGGCCGCGCGCGTGGCCGAAGCCTGCCGGCCCGCCTACGAAAAGCTGCACGCATGGCGCCTGTTGGTAACCTGAAGCGCATGAACCTGACCTACCCCGAGATCTTCGCGCAGCGCGGCAACCGCTACCACGATGCGATGCTGCGCTTCCCGGGCGCGCGCAACGGCGAGTTCGAGCGCCTGTTCGACGCCTGCCCGGTCGCGCCCGGCGCGCGCGTGCTCGACCTGCCCGCCGGCGGCGGCTACCTCGCGCGTTTCCTGCCGGCCGACGCGACGCTGGTGAGCCTGGAACTGGCCGAAGGCTTCGGCGGCGGCGTGCAGGTGCACGATGCGCAGCGCACCTGGCCGCACGCACCCTTCGACCACGCCGTGTGCCTGGCCGCGCTGCACCACATCCCCGACCAGCCCAGCTTCATCCGCGGCCTGCTGTCGACGCTGCATCCCGGCGGCGTGCTGCACGTCGCCGACGTGGCCGGCGGCTCGCCGCTCACGCGCTTCCTGGATGGCTTCGTCGGCCGCTACAACATCACCGGCCACGAGGGCATGTACCTGCCCAGGGACGAAGCCTTCTTCGCCGCGATCGGGAAGCTTCGGCGCTTCGGCGAATTCGCCTGCCCGTGGCGCTTCGCCGACGAGGCGGCGATGCTGGATTTCTGCGGCTCGCTGTTCGGCCTGGTCGACTGCCCGCCGGCCGAACTGCGCGCGGCGCTGGTCGACCTGGTCGGCTTCGAGGCGGAGGACGGCGGCGTGCGCCTGGACTGGCGCCTGCTGTACGCCGACCTGGAGGCCTGAAATGAAGAAAGCCGCCCTTTCGAGGCGGCTTCCGGAGTTTCGGTGGTGGGCGATACAGGGTTCGAACCTGTGACCCCTACCATGTCAAGGTAGTGCTCTACCGCTGAGCTAATCGCCCGAAACGAACGCGCATTGTACCGGGGCGGGCCCGACCGGGCAAATCACTGGGCCGGGGCCGGGCATTCCTTGAGCTTCGCCACGTTCTTGTCCATCGCCTCCTGGTCGGCGGAGGTGGACGTCGCATCGGCCTTGAGAGCGCGCAGCAGGCCGTCGAGTTCGCGGCGCCAGGCGCAGATCTGCGCCGGCGAGGCCGGCGCGTCCACGCGGTCCTCCAGCGCCACCGCCAGGTCCCGGCGAGACCAGGCCTTGGTCGGCGATTCGCGCCAGCGCCGGCGCATCATCTGCAACTCGGCGTCGAAGTACGGCGTGGCCCTGGACGGTTCGCCGGCCAGCACGTGCACCACGCCGATGCGGTGGTTGGCGATGCCGACGTCGCGCTCGTGCTCGCGCTGGGTCGGGTCGAGCGCAAACAGCCTGCGCAACATGTCGAGCGCTACGCCGTAGTCGGCGAGCGCTTCGGGGTAGCGCTTCGTTTCCATGTAGGCGTCGCCGCGCTTGTTGCGCGCCATCGCCACGTTGCGCGCCGAGCGCTGGTCGGAAGGATCGGCGGCATAGGCGCGCTCGACCACGCGCAGCGATTCGGAAAAAGCGGCGAAGGCGAGGTCGTACTTCTCTTCCCAGCCGTAGATCTCGCCCTGCTTGTTCAGCGCGATGCTGTAGCCGTGCGCGCGCTCCAGCAATTCCGGGTTTGCGTCGTACATCGATTTGTACAGGGCGACCGCTTCGGAGATCGCGCGCTCGGCCTCGGGGTAGCGATCGAGCCAGGCGAGCGCGTCCGCCCTGCGCACCTGGCAGGTGCCCTTGGCATCGAGGGTATCGGTGTCGGTGTCGCGCGATGGCAGCACCAGCGCACAACCACGGTCGTAGCTTGCGAGCGAAAGCTCGAGCTTGCTGCTCCAGAAATAGACATCGCCCAGGTCGACGATGGCCGTGGCGAGGCGGCGGTCCATCTGCGCGGAGGGCCGGGCCTTGCGCATGTTCTCGAGCAAGGGGATCGCCTGCTCGAGATACTTCTGCGCGGTGGCCAGGTCGTCGTTCCAGTAATACCAGGAGCCCACGCTTTGCAGGGAAGCGGCGAGAACGTCCTGGACTTCGGGGTCGTCGGGCCGCGCCCGCTGCGCGCGCCGCGCGAGCGCCAGGGCGCGCTCGTACTGCCGCAACGCGCCGGGCGTGTCGCCGAGGTTCGGCAGGGCCGGGTTGCCGGCGATGTCGCCAAGCCGGCGCTCCGCGCGCGAGATATCAACCAGCAGCCCGGGTTCGTCCTGCGCGTCCTGCGCCACCTTGTCCAGGTAGGCCTTCGCCCGGGAAACGAGGTGTTTGCGCGCCTCGATGGTGCCCGGCACGTCGGATATGCGGTCCTGGAAATCGAACAGCACTTCGTTGACCAGCGCGCGCGACAGGTCGAAGCGCTTCTGCGCGATCGCGCGCTGGCGCTCCGCTTCCTGCTTCTGCACATAGGTGGCGTAGAGTCCGCCGGCGAGCGTGAGCAGCACCGCGGCGGCGGCGGCGAGCGCCAGCCAGTGCCGGCGCAGGAAGCGCGAGGCGCGGTAGCTGGCGCTGCCCTTGCGCGCCAGCACCGGCTCGTGCGCGCGGTAGCGGCCGATGTCCTCGATCAGCTCGCGCGCGCTGCCGTAGCGAAGGCCCGGCTCGCGGCGCAGGCACTTGAGCACGATGTCGTCGAGGTCGCCGTGCAGGCGGCGCGCGCGCTTGCGGCGCTCGAATTCCGGGATCGCGATGTTCTCCGCGACGACCTTGCTGGGCCTGGCCGGCTGCGTGGCCTGGATCGCCTGCAACTGGCCGAGCGCGCTGCTGGTGCCCGCGTGCGGCACGCGCCCGCTGAGCAGGCGGTAGAGCATCGCGCCCAGCGAATACACGTCCGAGGCGACGGTGACGGCGCCGCCCTCCATCTGCTCGGGACTGGCGTAGTGCAGCGTGTAGGCCTGGGTGGTGGTCTGTTGCGCGCGCTCCTCCGGCGTGTCCGCGACTTCCCTGGCGATGCCGAAGTCGAGCAGGCGGGTCTCGCCCCGCGCGGTCACCAGCACGTTCGCCGGCTTGATGTCGCGATGCACGATCAGCGCGCGATGCGCGCCGTCGATCGCCGAGCACACCTGCAGGAACAGGTCGAGCACGGTCTCGAGCGGCTTGCCCTCGCAGAACTGGTCGATCGGCGCGCCGTCGACGTATTCCATCACCAGGTAGGGGTGGCCGTCGGCGGTCTCGCCGCCGTCCAGCAGGCGCGCGATGTGCGGATGCTCCAGCCGCGCCAGCGCCTGGCGCTCGCGGCGGAACCATTCGCCGGCTTCGCGGCCGTGCAGGCCGGAGATGAACTTGATCGCGACCTGCTTGGAGAAGGCCTCGTCGGCGCGCTCGGCCAGCCAGACCTCGCCCATGCCGCCCTTGCCGATCAGGCGCAGCAGGCGATAGGCGCCGACGCGCGCGCCGGGCGAATGCACGCCCTCGCCCGCTCCCGGCGGCGTGGCTACTACCCGGGTCTGGTCATCGCTCATGCAACGGGAATACTACAGCGGGTTGGCGAGGCCGATTTCGCGCAGCTTCTGGATTTCGTCGCGCACCTTCGCGGCCTGCTCGAACTCCAGGTCGCGGGCGTGCTGGTACATCTGCGCCTCCAGCTGCTTGAGCCTGGCGGCGACCTGCCTGGGGTCCAGCTGGGCGTAGGCGGCCGCTTCCTCGGCCACGGCGCGGCCGCGGCGCGGCTTGCCCGGCTCGGGCGCGCCCCGCGCTCCCTCCATGATGTCCATGACCTCGCGCTGCACCGTGGTCGGGACGATGCCGTGCTCGAGGTTGTAGTCGATCTGGATCTGCCGGCGCCGGTCGGTCTCGGCGATCGCGACCTTCATCGAATCGGTCATGCGGTCGGCGTAGAGGATCGCCTTGCCGCGCAGGTTGCGCGCGCAGCGGCCGATGGTCTGGATCAGCGAGCCGGCCGAGCGCAGGAAGCCTTCCTTGTCGGCGTCCAGGATCGCCACCAGCGAGACCTCGGGCATGTCCAGGCCCTCGCGCAGCAGGTTGATGCCCACCAGTACGTCGAACTTGCCCAGGCGCAGGTCGCGGATGATCTCCACGCGCTCGACCGTCTCCACGTCCGAGTGCAGGTAGCGCACCTTGACGTTGTGCTCGGCCAGGTAATCGGTGAGGTTTTCGGCCATGCGCTTGGTCAGGGTGGTGACCAGCACGCGGTCGCCGATCTTCACCCGCTCGCCGATCTCCGACAGCAGGTCGTCGACCTGCGTGGCCACGGGCCTGATCTCGATCTGCGGATCCACCAGGCCGGTCGGGCGCACCAGCAGCTCCACCACCTGGTCGGGCGCCTTCTCCCGCTCGTACTTGCCCGGCGTGGCGCTGACGAAGATCGCGCGCGGCATGCGCCGCTCCCACTCCTCGAACTTCAGCGGGCGGTTGTCGAGCGCGCTGGGCAGGCGGAAGCCGAATTGCACCAGCGTCTCCTTGCGCGAGCGGTCGCCCTTGTACATGGCGCCCAGCTGCGGGATGGTCACGTGCGATTCGTCCACCACCAGCAGCGCGTCCGGCGGCAGGTAGTCGTACAGGCAGGGCGGCGGCTCGCCGGGCATGCGCCCGGTCAGGTGCCGGGAGTAGTTCTCGACGCCGCTGCAGAAGCCCACCTCGGCCATCATTTCGATGTCGAACTGTGTCCGTTGCTGCAGGCGCTGCGCCTCGACCAGCTTGTTCTCGCGGTAGAAGTATTCCAGCCGCTCCTTCAGCTCCGGCTTGATCGTCTCGATCGCATCGAGGATGGTGCGCCGCGTGGTGACGTAGTGCGACTTCGGGTAGATCGTGTAGCGCGGCACCTTGCGCATCACCTCGCCGGTCAGCGGGTCGAACACCGACAGGTTCTCGATCTCGCCGTCGAACAGCTCGATGCGCAGCGCTTCCATGTCGGACTCGGCCGGGTGCACGTCGATGACCTCGCCGCGCACGCGGTAGGTGGCGCGGCGCAGCTCGACGTCGTTGCGCGTGTACTGCATCTCGGTGAGGCGGCGGATCAGCTCGCGCTGGTCGATGCGCTCGCCGCGCACCATGTGCAGCACCATGCGGAAGTACTCGTTCGGGTCGCCGAGTCCGTAGATGCTCGAGACCGTCGCCACGATGATGGCGTCGCGGCGCTCGAGCAGGGCCTTGGTCGCCGACAGGCGCATCTGCTCGATGTGCTCGTTGATGCTCGAGTCCTTCTCGATGAAGGTGTCGGAGGCGACGACGTAGGCTTCCGGCTGGAAGTAGTCGTAGTAGCTGACGAAGTACTCGACCGCGTTGTGCGGGAAGAAGCTCTTGAACTCGCCGTACAGCTGCGCCGCCAGGGTCTTGTTCGGCGCCAGCACCAGCGTGGGCTTCTGCACCGCCTGGATGACGTTGGCGATGGTGTAGGTCTTGCCCGAGCCGGTCACGCCCAGCAGGACCTGCTGCGCGACGCCGGACTCGAAGCCGGCGACGAGCTTCTCGATCGCCTGCGGCTGGTCGCCGGTCGGTTCGAAGGGCGCTTCGAGCTGGAACAGCGTGCTGCGGCCAGGGTCGTTCACGTTCGGGCCCGAGGGGAAATATGCAAGTTTAGCCTTTGCACGCTGAAGGGATTTCCTACGAGCGAAGCGTGCCTTCGCCGATGGCCGGATCCCCGCTGGCTCCGCAATCTGGCCGCCCAGCAGCCAGGAGCCTGTCCATGCACCGAAACGCAGGATTCACCTTGATGGAAACCCTGGTCGCACTGGCGATCGCCGGGGTGTTGGCCACCGTGTCGGCACGCCTGATGCAGGACGCGGCGCTCGCTGGCCATGCCGCAGTCGAACGTACCGCGCTGGCCGAGACGCTGCTCGCATCCCTCAACCGGTCGACGATCACCGGCAGGAAGGTGGTGGTATGCGCAAGCGCCGACGGGAAAACCTGCGGCGGAGTGGACTGGTCGGGCGGCTGGATGGCCTTCGTCGATGACAGCGACGATCGCGAACATGACGAGGGAGAAGCCATGGTCCGCGTGCATCCGCGACTGATGCCCGGGATTCGCCTGCGCACGAGCGTGGGCCGCACGCGCATCGTTTTCCAGCCCTTCGGCGGGCTCAATGCCGGCACCAACGTCACTTTCACCTTCTGCGACGGACGCGGCGCCGGCAAGGCCAGCACCATCATCCTGGCGAACTCCGGCAACATGCGCACGGCGCCGGCAACGCCCGAGCAGGCCGAGGCCTGCCTGGGCGCGGGCTGAGCTTGCCTTACGGCCAGCAGCCGGCCGTCGTGGGGCTCTTCAAGCCGGTCTGGTCGATCGTCAGTGACGTTCCGCAGACCGTATCCTTGAGCTGCGATCCCTTCGGGCGAAGCTCGAGGCTGTAGGTGGTGGCCGACGGCGCGGCCGAGTAGCCACCTGGCGACGGTCCCTGCGTGCCGTTGTCGTAGAAGGTCATGACGTTGCCCTGGCAGGCCGGCAGGACTGGCGTGGCGCCAGCGGGGGTCTGGTCGTAGGCCATGTTGTTGGCGTAGAAGCGCTCCAGGAATTGCGACCTCTGCAGCAGGCAGGTTTGCGCCGCGGCGCGGTTGCTCTTGCGCGTGGCGTTGCCGTAGGAGTTGATGGCGATCGCCGCCAGGATCGCGACGATGGCCACGACGATCATCAACTCCAGCAACGTGAAGCCGCCCTGTGCGCCGGGGCTCGCGCCCCGGCTCGAACCTACGATCCTGCTTTCTGCCATTGCCATGTCAGTCCTTCTTTATCTCTCGCCACATGACGCGCCGCGCGCCAGGCCCCTGCGGGTTGACCGTCACCGAGCCGATGGTACCGGCCGAACCGCCGGCGATCAGCAGGGTGTCCACCATCGTCGGCAGCGTCGGCATGCCCAGGCCCAGGTCCACCGAGCCGATCGGCACGGTGGTGCCGCCGCTGGTCAGGGTGTCGTCGGAGAAGTTCGCCACGGTGCCGACGTAGGTGCCGTTGGCATTGAAGAACGCAGCGGCGGTGCTGGACCCGGAGAAGGCATCGAGCGCATTGATGTAGCCGGAGCCGGTCGCGTCGCAGGAGCCTGCCGACGGAGGGATGATGCTCGCCGTGAGCAGGACCGTGCCGTTGATGCGCGGGGCACTGACGATGCGTTCACCCTGCAGGGTCGGGATCGGCGGCTTGACCAGGTCGATGTACCAGCCGGTCTTGCCGGCGGCCAGGGTGTCGTTCGTCTCGAACCCGCGCACATCCCGGAACTGGTTGTCCGTGCCGGCAGGAACCTGGTTGGTGTCGCCGTCGCCGTCGGTGTCGATGCGGACCTGGCCGGTGATGATGATCGAGCGCTGCTGCAGGTTGCCATTGCCGCCCGAGGTGCGACCGGTCACCGCCGAGACGCCGTCATCGATGATGCCGTACATGGATTGCACGGTGGTCGTGGTCATGTCCGGCGATTCCAGGAACTTGCCGGTGCCGATGAAGATCCAGCGGTCTCCGCTGACCGGCTCGCGCGCGAGCGCCAGGCCCGCGGTGATCGGCTGGCGGACGTTGCTCGCGTCCCTGGCGACGTACAGCGGCGCGCCGAGCAGCGCGATCTTCCAGTTGGTGGCGTAGCTGGCGGTGGCGTCGGTCAGGTCGAACTTCCACAGGTTGCCGTTGAGGTCGCCCGCGTAGACGTAGTCCACCGTGCCGTTGCCGTCGTTGTCCCAGGCGCGCGGCGCGGACATGCCGATCGTGCCGGCACCGGTGTCGAACTTCTTGATCACGGCGCCGGTGGTGAGGTTGATGACGAAGAGCACCGCGTGGCCGTTGACGCTGTTGACGCCATTGGGAACGAGGACGGCCCTGGTGTTGCTGGGGTCGTTGAGCTTGACGATCACCGGCTCGCCGAGCACGTTGCCCATGTCGTTCTTGTCGGCGGTGCTGGCCCAGGACGCGGTCTCCCACAGCACGTTCGAGTTGGTGAACGAGCTCGGGTTCGTGACTTCCAGGCCGAACACGCCCTTGCCACCGCGGCCCAGCGCACCGACCAGGTAGTTGTGGGAGGGCGTCAGCGCGGTGCTGGACACGGCGACCTGGCCGTCCACGAAGTAGGTGTGCGGCACGGCGACCTTGCCGTATTCCGGATCGCTCAGGGTCGACAGGGCCGCGTAGTCGATGCCACCCGGCACGTAGGCGAACTTCTCGACGCCGGTCAGCGCATCGAAGGCATGCAGCATGCCGTCGTTGGCGCCGACGAACACCGTCTCCAGTTCCTTCACGTAGCTCGGCGTCGAATCGACGATGTCGCCCAGCACCGTCGGCAGCAGGACGTCGTTGCCGGACTGGCGGACCGAGATCTCGCGATCGCGCAGGGTGCCGCCATTGCGGGATTCCAGCGTCGTCGTGCCGGCGATGTAGGCGGCGTTGTTCGCGCCGCTGACCGCCGAGTTCGCACGGGCGCTCTGGTCCAGCGCGGTGATCTGCGCCGCGGTCGGGAACGCGGCGCCGGCGCTGCCATTCCAGGTGCGGATGGTGCGCGAGCCGGGAATCATCTGCGATGCCTGCCAGGTCGGCTCGGCGCCGATGCCCGCGGCGGACACCACATAGGCTGCGAGTTCGCCGGTCCAGCGCTGCGACAGGTAACGCGCCTGGAACACGCGCGTGTTCGCCTGGATGGACGTGCTGTTGGTGGCGACGTTGGACGCCGAACCGCGACGCGCGCCGATCAGCGCGAGCGCGTCGGAAAGCGCCTTGGCGAACGCGGCCGGGCTGGTGGCCGCGACGAAGCTGCCGTGGCCGTTGATGGAGGCGTGCCACAGATCGTCGATGTTGTACGGGCCGCCGTTGCCGCTGCCGTTGGCCGCGCTGTTGTCGAAGGGATTCGGCCAGTGCTTGCTGCCCGCGGTGAGGGCCGGCAGGTCGACCTCCGGATCCAGGGTGCCCAGCGCGCCCAGGGAAATACCGAAGGTCACCATGTGCTGCCAATAGGCGCTATCCACCGCCGAGGCCGGCACGTTGTTGATCATGCCCGCGTTGGTCTGCGCGAGGTCGTTCTTCCAGTAGTACATCGCCACGTCGGCCAGCGTGTTGGACCGGGTGCCCGCCGGGCTGGGGTTGTCCTTGTACGGGTTGGAGGGCAAGTACGTGAAACTGCCGCCATGGGTGTCGGTGATCGAGGGATTCTGCCAGGTGACGTCATCCGTACCCGAATTCGTCAGGGTGCTGTCGGCATCGCCGACACCGGAGGTGCCGTTGTTGCCGGTGAAGCCGCTGTCGCCGTTCCAGTAACCGTCGGTGGTGAGGATGGCGAAGCTCTGGCGGCAGCTCATCAGCTGGTTCGGCGCGGGCAACAGGGCCGGGCCCCAGGGGCCGGTGACGGTTTCGTCGGTGAAGTAGTGGCCGGTGCGAGCCAGCGCGCTGCGCAGCGGCGTGCCCTGGTCGGCGATGGCGCCGAACAGGCGCTTCCACCAGTCACTGCGGTTGTGGGAAGTGCCGTTGTCGCGGAACAGGCCGCCGTCCGAGCTCACCGGGATCGGGTAGCGCGGGGTCGTGCCGACGGTGCTGTCGATGTCCGAGGGCGGGTAGCGGTTCCAGATCGAGTCGAAGCCGACGCGCAGGCTGCTACCCAGCTTGCTGAAGGCCTCGGCGGCGCCGGCCTTGGCCGCCTTGGTGCGGGTGCGGTGGTAGGAATACCAGGTGGCGTAGTTGGTCTTTTCGTCCGCTTCGCTGCGGCCGGTGGGCGTCATCTGCGTGCACAGGCGCCAGCCATTCACGCCGGCGCCGGGATTCGAGCAGCCCTCGTCGAAGGAATAGGTGGCGGTAAGCGTTACGCCGGTGAAGCCGCTGGCCGCGTTGACGTTGGCGGCGCGAACACCGATGTAATAGGTGCCTGCGGTCGGATTGTTGATCGAGCAGGTTTCGTTGCTGTCGGTGTCGGAGCCCGGGCAGATGCCGGTGCCCGTCGTGGGCAAGGAATTCCTGCGGACATACAGGTTCGCATCCGCGTCGGCGCCGGCGATGGTGACCGTGAAGTTGGACGCGCCGCTGGGCACGTCCACGGTATAGGTGGAGGGCGCCGTGGTTCCCGTGGTGCCGCTCCACCAGGTGTTCTGCGCCGTCGTTCCGCCCAGCACCGTCGTGGGGATGGCGGTAATGTCGATGGTCTGGCCGGTGGCGCCGCTGCTCGCCCACTCGGAACGGATGATCTGGCCCGTGCTCAGGATCTGGTAGCGGTAGTACGACGCGGTCTGCGCCTCGTCCAGGTTTGCGGCCTTCGGGACATAGAAGGTCCTGGTGCTGCTGCTCAGGTCGATCTGGCCGCTGGAGTTGGTGCCGTCATCGACGTATTCCAGATCGGAATAGGCGTCGGTGTAGTCCGTACCGCCCGAAACGCGCACGAAGGTATTGGCCGTGGTGGCCTGGATCCACGGCAGGTAGGTGGTGTTCGGATTGTAGGACAGCGTGTTTCGCGTATACGCGAGGAGTGAAATATCGCTGGGAGAAACCGACGGCGGGTCATCGGGCAACTGGGTGAAATCCATCGACCCCGAGTCGTCGAGGATGAACATGATGTTGGCGGGCGGGTACGGCGTGCCCGACTGCAAAGGATCGGCGGGGAACGTCACCGCAGCGCCGGGCAACGCCAGCATCGTCGCCAGGAACCCGGCCATGACCGGCAGCATGCGGCGGCGGAAGCCGTTCGCAGCGGGTCGACGTGATTTGGTTTTGGCGTTCATGACGGTTTCCCTTCGTTGTTACGGCACGGCAAGATTGGATTGGAGGACGACTTCGGAGCGGCCGCTGCCGGCGCTGCGCGCGGTGATGCGGTAACGGCTTTCCCAGTCGGAACAGGCGGCGTCCGGCGACAGGTCGCCACTGGTGGTGCAGGTGGAGCCGGGGATGGAGTCCACCGCCATCACCTCGATGATGTATCGGGGCACGGCCGTGCCGGTCACGGCATTGGTCATGGCAGTCGCCGGCTTGGAAATGTTGTTCCAGGCGGTGTCATCCGGATCCACCACGCCGTTGCTGTCGGCATCGCGCCAGCGCTCGACGCCGGAGGCGGGCGCCGCGCACACGCCGGCGGCGGAGGTGCAGTTGATCGCCGGCTTGGTGGCGGCCACGGCTTCGCCTTCGCGCAACGCGGCTTCCACGGCCTGGAAACTGAGGCTGCGATCCTTTTCGCTGGTGCTCATCCACTGCTCGAGCAGCGTGCCGCGGATGCTGGCAAGCCCGAGCAGGATCAGGACCAGGAGCAGGATCAGCACGACGGCCAGCGCCGCGCCCTTCTGACTGGCGGGGGATGCGGAATATCGGCGCGTCATGGCAGGCGATTCCTCAGCGTAATGACATGCTCCACGGTGCGGGTCATCGGCGCTCCCTCGTTTCCGACCGGGTCCTTGCCGACGAGGGTCAGCGTGATCTTCATGGCCGACACCGCGCGCCAGTTGGCGGCGGTCAGGGTCGACTCGTCGTCGATGTAGGAATTGTTGCCGGCGACCAGGTACTGGACGTTCATGTCCTGCACCCCTTCGGCAATTTCGTCGAAGGTGGTGGCGTAGGTGCCGGCGGTGTTGATGACCCGGACCTGGTACAGCGAGCGGCCGCCAGGCTGATCGCAGGCAACGCGCCCGTTGCATCCGACGTACCAGCGGGTGGCGCGCCAGATGGCGATAACGGCGTTCATCGAGATCGCCGGAATCGGGACGCCGAGCCGGTCGTTGCCGTAGGAGCCGAGGTCGAGGATGCCGTCCACGTTGCCGGGCGATCCGCCGCCACCGGCGCCGCCGACGTGGTTGATGGTGTTGCCGCCGCTGAAGCTGGTGGCCTGGAAGAGCGTGCCGCCGTGGTAGTCGCAGACGACCAGCATGTCGTTGTTCTGCAGGCCGGTGACATTGTTGACCGGGATCGGGTTGCCGACGTTGGCGTTGGCGACGTCCGCGGAAACGACGACGTCGGTCGGATCGGCCGACTTGATCTCGAACGCGTCGGTTCCGGAGACGCGGTTGCCGGCGGAGGTGCCGATGACGGCGGTGCCGACCGGCGCGGTGAAGGCCGTGGTGGGGCCGTAGCCGCGCAGGCCGTTGTCCCAGTTGCTCCACCAGCGGCTGGTCGGCGCATTGAGGCCGTTCTGCATGGTGGTGGCCAGGCTGGAATCGCAGGGAATGCCGCCGGCGTCACGCAGGTCGCGCGACATCAGCTCGAAGGCAACCCGGCCGCTTTCCTGGATGCGCCCCATGTTCTCGGTCGAGGCGTAGGTCATCTTGTTGGTGGCGAACAGGGCGATCGCCGCGCCGGCGACGACCAGGCCCAGCACCATGGCGATCATCAGCTCGATCAGCGTCATGCCGAGCGAAGCGGCTTTTCCGGAGCGCATGGACATCGTCCTCATAGCCGCGACCTCGTGGCGAACATCTGCGTGCTGGATCCGCCGCTTACGCGCGAATCGTCCCACTGCACGGCGACGTCGCAATTCACGTCATTGCAGTTGATCACGACGCAGCTGTTCGACCCGAGGTCCGCCTGTACCTGGGTCATCCATTCGTAGCGTTCGTGCACCCACATGCTGGCTCCGTCGGCGGGCAAGGCGCAGGTCCAGTTCGTGGCTCCGGTGCCGCCCAGGCTGGTGCCGAAATGGCCCAGGTCGTAGCGGCCGATGCGGGCGTTCTCGCGGTCGGCGCGCATCCGGTCCAGGATGGCGTAGGCCTGCACCACGGCCTGGCTGCTCTGCATGGCGCTCTGGCTGCTGCGCAACGCGGCTGCCTGCATCGCGGCGACGCCGAAGATGCCGATGACCAGGATCAGGATGGCGACGAGCACTTCGATCATGCTCATGCCCGCCTGTGCTGCCGCTCCTCGATCGCGCCTGCCGTGTTTGCGTGGATGGACGCTGTTCATGTCGGGTCCCCCGGCGCGACGCAGGCCCCTGACACCGTGGCCCGGTTTACGGAAACGGTGCCGCCGTAGATGGTGACGTGGCGGATGTTTTCAGCCTTATTGGTGGCGATGCACATGTCCATGTTGGCCTTGATCAGCACGCCCGTAGTGGTGCGCGCCAGCCCGTCCGAGCGGAACACGATCTTCGTCCCGTTGACCAGGCCGGGACTGCCGATGACGCTCACCGCCGGATGCACGGTGGCGCGCCTCAATAGCGTATCGCCCGAGTTGAAGGCGCCGCTCTTGTCGACGTCGATGAACACGAGCCAGCCCTTGGCGGTGGTGGTGCCGTCCGCGGCGCAGGTCGGGCTGCCGGTGTCGGCATTCAGGCTGAGGCAGACCTCGGTGCGCTTGTTGTAGCGGATGGCATCGGCGCGGGCGGTCTGGATGGCCGCCACCATTTCGTTGGCGGCGCTGGTCAGGCGGTTGGAATTGACGATGGTCTTGAAGCTGGGGACCGCGATGATGAGGAGGATCGCCGCGATGGCGACCACCGTCATCAGTTCGACCAGGGTGAAGCCTGACTGGGCGTTGGCGGTTGGGGATTTGCAGGGCAAGGACATGCGCTCGGTACCCATATTGTCCGGAAGGATTCTTTCCGAACCCCCCCGGGGGCGCAACCGGCAGGCGCATGAACGGCGCCTCGCGCGGGACGAACGGTCCGCCGCCGGAAAGGGCGCCGGCCCGGCCGTTGCACCGCAACACCCTGCCAAGGCACAATACGCGCCCTGCCCGAATAGCTCAGCCGGTTAGAGCACTTGACTGTTAATCAGGGGGTCGTTGGTTCGAGTCCAACTTCGGGCGCCACTGATTTGCCGAATGCCCGCCATGCGCGGGCGTTTCCGTCTCTGGCGGGCCGAAATCAGGCCACGACGCGGTAGCAGGGGCGGTACTCGCCCACCATCTTCATGCGCCGCTGGTCCACGAAGGCGCGCAGCAGCGCGTCCAGGGCCTGCATGATGTCCGGGTCGCCATGGATCTCGAAGGGCCCGTGGCGTTCGATCTCGCGCATGCCCTCCTCCTTCACGTTGCCGGCGACGATGCCGGAGAAGGCCCGGCGCAGGTTCGCGGCCAGCGTGTGCGGCGGCTGGCCGCGGTGCAGGTCCAGCGCCGCCATCGCGGCGTGGTCGGGCTGGAAGGGGCGCTGGAATTCCGCCGGCACGCGCAGCGACCAGTTGAAGAAGAACGCGTCGCGCGAGGCCAGGCGCTGCTCGCGCACCTTCTTCATGCCCTTGACCATGGTCGAGGCCACCAGCGGGGCGTCGTCGACGATGATCCGGTACTTGGCGGTCGCCGCCTCGCCCAGGGTCAGGCGCAGGAAGTGGTCGATCTGCTCGAAATAGGCCGCCGACGACTTCGGCCCGGTCAGCACCAGCGGGAACTGCAGCGCGGCATTGTCCGGATGCATCATCAGGCCGAGCAGGTACAGGATTTCCTCGGCCGTGCCGACGCCGCCGGGAAACACGATGATGCCGTGGCCCAGCCGGACGAAGGCCTCCAGGCGCTTTTCGATGTCCGGCATGATCACCAGGTGGTTCACGATCGGATTCGGCGATTCCGCCGCGATGATCCCGGGCTCGGTGATGCCGATGTAGCGGTTGCCGCCGCGGCGCTGCTTGGCGTGCGCGATGGTCGCGCCCTTCATCGGGCCCTTCATCGCGCCCGGGCCGCAACCGGTGCAGATGTCCAGGCGGCGCAGGCCCAGTTCGTAGCCCACGCGCTTGGTGTACAGGTATTCCTCGCGTCCGATCGAGTGGCCGCCCCAGCACACCACCAGGTTCGGATCGACGTGCGGGCGCAGCACGCGCGCGTTGCGCAGGATCTCGAACACCGCGCCGGTGATGCCTTCGCTCGAACCCAGGTCGAACTTGCCGCTGTCGTTGATCTCGTTGGCGACGTAGGCGATGTCGCGCACCACCGCGTACAGCAGCTCGGCGACGCCGCGGATGATGTCGCCGTCGACGAAGGCGAGCGCGGGCGCCGCCTTCAGCTCGATCTTGATGCCGCGGTCCTGCTGCTGCACCTGGATGTCGAAATCGGGATAGCGCATCGCCGCCGCGCGCGGGTCGTCGGAATCGCTGCCGACGGTGAGCACGGCGAGCGCGCACTTGCGCAGGAGTTCGTGCAGGCCGCCGGCGGTGGCGTCGCGCAGGCGCGCGATCTCCGCGCGCGACAGCACGTCCAGGCCGCCGCGCGGCGAGATGCGGGCGTTGACGGTGGGCAGGGCCTGCGGGACGGGCTCGAGGACTTCGGTGATCAGCGCTTCCGTCGCGCTGTCGGCATTCATGGTGCTGGTCATGCCGCCACTTTATCACCAGCGCGCATGGCGAAAAAAAAGGGCCGGCGATTGCTCGCCGGCCCTTCGGTGCAGCAATCCCCTCGCGAGGATCAGAACTCGTACTTGAAGCCCAGCTGCAGCGCCCACTGCGACACGCCCTTGGTCAGGCCGTCGGCGTCGGTCGGCAGGCCCTGCGCGGTGGCCTGGCCGAACTCGGTGCCGCTGCGGTAGCCGTACACGTACTTGCCGGTCATGCCGGCCGGGCAGCCGACCTTGCAGATGCCGACCAGGGTGGCGACCGCTTCGTCGGCGTTGAAGCCGTAGTCGACGATCTCGCCCCAGTGCTTGTTCAGCAGGTTGCCGACGTTCTGGATGTCCACCCAGACCTGCGACTTGTGGCCTTCCATGAAGCCCGGGAGCTCCTGGGTGATGCGCACGTCGAAGGTGTTGGTCCACGCCGCGCGGAAACCGTTCTGCGGGGCGAAGGTACCGGCGAAGCCGGCCAGCTCGCGCTGCGGGTCGGCGTGCAGCCAGCTGTAGAACGCCGCTTCCATCGCCGGGTTCGCGGTGAACGCGCCGGTGGTGGCATTTAGCGAGCCGAACAGCACGTCGCCGTTGGGGACGTAGAACAGGTCGTTGAAGGTGCGGTTGTCGCCGTTCGCGTCGCCCGTGAAGATGTAGCTGTACGGACGGCCGGTGCGGCCTTCGTAGACCAGGCCGACGCGGGTCTGGTAGTCGCCGAAGAAGGCGTGCTTCCAGTCCACCGAGCTGGTGACGCGGTTCTTGATCTCGTAGCGCGAGGTGTGTTCTTCCGGCTCGTTGGCGTTGACGCTCAACTGGCCGCCGAAGCCCGAACCCGCGGTGGAGCTGGTCAGCGAACCGACTTCGGTCGCGTCGGTGTAGGTGTAGGCCAGGTTCCAGGCCCAGTCGCGGTCGTTCGCGAACGGACGGTTCAACGACAGCGTCAGCTGGCGGCTGTGGCCCAGGCCGGTGTTCTCCAGCTCGTACACGTCGCCGAAGGCGCTGTTGTTGTGGAAGCGCGCGCCGTTGCCGGTGCCGCCGAAGCGCAGGTTGCTACCCGGGTTCCAGTACAGCGTGCGGCCGTCCGGGCCCTTGAAGCCCGGGCCGACGTTGAGCGTCTTGTAGAACAGGCCGTCGTTGACCTGGCTCATCAGCACTTCCGCGGAGAACACGGTGTCCCAGAAGCCGGTCTCGGTGTCGAACGCGAGGTTGGCCTTGTACACGGACGGCAGCTCGAAGTCCGGCGAGATCACGTTGACGTTGCGGTTCGCGCTGAACGCCGGCGGGATCGTCGGGTTCAGGCCGTCGCCGATGGCCGGCGTGTTGAGGCAAGTGGCATTGCGGCCCGATTCCGCCGGGCCGGTGTAGGCGCAGTTGCGGTAGTTCGAGTACGCGATGTAGTTCAGGCCGGTGCTGTTGTAGGAGTTGCCCACCCACACGTTCGGGGCGTCGCCCTGGAACAGGCCGATGCCGCCACGCAGCTGCATCTGGTGCGCGCTGTCGAAGGTGTAGTTGAAGCCGAAGCGCGGCTGGATGAGGAAATCACCGCTGAAGGTGACCGTGTTGTCCAGGCCGAAGCCGCCGGTCCAGGCGCCCGCGACGTTGGTGGTCTGCGGCGCGGCGAAGGAGGCGTTGTAGTCCGGGTCCGGGGACGAGCTCGGCTTGTCGCCGCGCAGGCCCAGGGTCAGGGTCAGGTTGCTGTTGACGTACCAGGTGTCCTGCACGAACAGGCCGAGGTTCTTCTGGGTGTACTCGGCGGCGACGCCCGGGCCGTCGGCGGCCGGGTACTGCAGGTCGTAGTCGAAGAACACGCCGTTGGCGAAGTCGGTCAGGCCGTAGAAGCTGTAGTTGCCGTAGAAGTCCTGCAGGAAGAAGTTGTAGATGTCGTTGTCCTGGTACTCGGCGCCGAACTTGATGTCGTGGTCGCCGTTGGTCCAGGTGCCGGACGCGAACCAGTTCCAGGTCTTCGTCTTCAGCGCGTTGCCCATCGAGCTGCGCTCGGTGCCGATGCGGATGAAGTCGCCGGCGCTGGGGTTGTTGCCCGCGATGCCGTCGTCGAAGTAGATCTGCATCGTCGGCGCGGTGGTCGGGTTCTCGCGGATCGCCTCGTAGTCGCGGTAGGACACCTTCAGCTCGGTGCTGAAGTTCGGGGTCCAGTCGCTGAACAGCTGGCCGACGTAGCTCTCGACGGTCTTGTGGTGGTTGTACCAGTTCGAGCTCAGCGACAGCGTGCTGGCGCTGGAGGCTTCCGGACGCACGCGCGTCTGGTCGAGGTTGCTGTAGCGGAAGCTGAAGCGGTGGCTGTCGTTGATGTTCCAGTCGATCTTGGCCGCGTACTCTTCCAGCTCGGTGTCGCCGCCGGTCAGGCCGCCGGCGTCGAAGCCGTACTTGCTCTGGGCGATGTCGATCACCGACTGCACGTCGGCGGCGTCGAAGTCACCGCCGACGATCAGCGGGTTGGTGCCCAGGCTCTTGCCGCCGGCGGTGCCGACGTCGGTCTGCTTGAGCTTTTCGTAGTTGAGGAAGAAGAACAGGCTGTCCTTGACCAGCGGGCCGCCGAAGGTGAAGCCGTAGGTCTTTTCGCTGTTGAACTCGTCGAAGGGCAGGCCGGTCACGTCGATGGTCGAGCCGGCGACGCGCGCCGGGTAGTCGCCGGTCCAGTCGCTGTCGCGGAACATGCCGTAGACCGAGCCGTGGAACTCGTTGGTGCCCGACTTGGTGACCGCGTTGACGGTGGCGCCGGCGGCGCCGGCCATGGTCACGTCGTAGTTCGACAGGTTGATGTCGATCGCTTCGATCGCCTGCATCGACACCGGCTGGCGCTGGGTCGGCATGTTGTTGCCTTCCAGGCCGAAGGTGTCGGAAGCCGAGACGCCGTCGATGGTGATCTTGTTGAAGCGCGGGTTCATGCCGCCGGCGCTGATGTTGCCCGAGGCGCGGTCGGTGAACGCGACGCGCGGGTCGAGGCGCATGAAGTCCTGGATGTTGCCGTTGACCGAGGGCAGCGCCTTGATGGTCTGCTGGTCGATGCTGGTGCCGGTACCCATGCGGGTGGCGCTGAAGTCGGAGGAACCGGCCGCCGCGGTGACGGTGACGGTGCCGATCTTGGTGGCGTCGGCGGCGGAGGCGCCGAGCTGCGCGTTGACCTGGGTGGTCTGCGCGAGGTCGAGGTAGATGTTCTTCTCGGTGTCGGTGCCGGCCGGGGCGGTGACGCTGACGGTGTACGGGCCGCCGACGCGCAGGCCGCGCGAGACGTAACGACCGTTCGCGTCGGTGGTGACGTGGCTGACGGTGCCGGACTCGACGTGCGTGATCGTGACATCGGCGCCGGCGACGGGCTTGCCGCTGGCGTCGGTGACGAGGCCGCCGACGTTGGCGGAGGTGCTCTGCGCGAACGCGGGCGCGGTGGCGAGGGCGATGGACAGGCCGAGGGCGAGCTTCGAGAGCCGGACCCGATTGCGATTCGTCATGTTGAGAAGACCCTGAGTTTTTGGAGGACGAGGAAAGACCGCTTCCCCCCTGGGGCGCGGCTCTTGTTAGAAAACAAGATTTTAACAGTACCCCGGCCGGATTACACCCCGGTTACAACCGGGATTTCAGGGGGCCGTCTTGAGCCAGGCCGAGATTCCGTCCATGAGCATCTGCACGGAGATCGCCACCAGCAGCATGCCCATCAGCCGCTCGATGGCGACCAGGAAGGCCGTACCCAGCGCCTTGTAGAGGTAGGTGGCGGAAAAAAGGATGACCGCCGTCGCCCCCCAGGCCAGGGCGAGCGCCAGGCTCCAGTCGCCCATCCGGTCCGGCTGCTGGCTGCCCAGCAGCATCACCGAGGCCATGGCCGAGGGCCCGGCGATCATCGGGATCGCCATCGGCACGATGAAGGGCTCGGCCTCGGTCTCGCCGAACATGCCGCCGGGGCCGGGGAAGATCATCTTGATGCCGATCAGGAACAGCACGATGCCGCCGGCGATCGACACCGACTCCTGGCGCAGGTGCATGGCTTCGAGCACGTGGATGCCGCCCCACAGGAAGGCCATCAGCACGGCGAGCGCGATCAGCAGTTCGCGCAGCAGCACCAGCCGCCGGCGCTTCGGCGCCAGCGGCTTGAGCAGGCTGAGCACGATCGGGATGTTCCCGAGCGGATCCAGGATCAGGAACAGCAGGAAGGCGGCCGACAGCGTGGTCATGCCGTCGCGGGGACGTCGCGAAGCACTTCGCCGCGCCAGGCGATGCCCGCCGGCGACAGCAGGTGCACGCAGGCGTTGGCGGTGCGCGCCGGCATCGGCACGCGCGTGGCCGCTTCCTCGATGAAGGCGCGGCTGCGGATGTTGGTGTGCATCGGATTCGGCTGCAAGGCACTGACGCGAACGCTGCCGGCGTCGGTTTCGTCGTCGAGCATGCGCATCAGCCCGAGCATGCCGGCCTTGGCGATGCCGTACGCGCCCCAGTAGGCGCGGTTGACGCGCGCCGGGTCGTCCAGCACGAACACCACCGCGCTGTCCGGCTGCGCGCGCAGCGCCGGCAGGCAGGCCTGCGTGAGCAGCCAGGGCGCGCTGAGGTTGACGTGCATGTGGCGCACGAAATCCTCCGGCGGCGTGGTTTCCAGCGGGCGCAGGCCGGTGAACTCGGCGGCGCAGTGCAGGATGCCGTGCAGCCCGCCGAACTCGCCGACGATGCGCTCGGCCATCTGCTCATAGTCGGCCGGATCGGCGCCGGCGAGGTCGAGCGGATACAGCGCGGGCAGCGGCCCGATCGCCTTCACCGCGTCGTAGGCCTTGGACAGCTTCGGCACCTTGCGCCCGAGCAGCACGACCGTGGCGCCAGCCTGCGCGCAGGCTTTCGCCGCGGCCTCGCCCAGGCCGCCGTAGGCGCCGGTGACCAGGATCACTCGCCCCGCCAGCGCATCCGGCGCGGCGGGCGCGAAGGCCTCGCTGGCCGGGCTGGCATCGACATGGCTCATGCCGGCTTCTGGGCCTCCGCGACCATGCGCGCGAGCTCGCCACTCTCGAACAGGTCGACGGTGATGTCGCAGCCGCCGATGAATTCGCCGTTGATGAAAAGCTGCGGGAAGGTCGGCCAGTCCGAGAAGCGCGGCAGGTCGGCGCGGATCTCCGGGTCCTGCAGCACGTTGACCGCGTGGACCTCGGCGCCGACCTTCTTCAGCGCCTCGCTGGCGCGGCTGGAAAAGCCGCACATCGGGAACTGCGGCGTACCCTTCATGAAAAGCACGACCGGATGGCCTTCCACCTCGGCCTTGATGCGGTCGATCACGGCTGTCATTTCGTCTTGCTCCAGATGCATTTGGCGCGCCCGTGCGCGGGCACGCGTTCCGGCTAGAATTATAAGCCCTATGGCCGCATTGCCGGCCGCCCAACCCAGGAAGGAACCGCCATGGCCATCGAACTGCCCCCCCTGCCCTACGAGCGCACCGCGCTGGCGCCGCACATCTCCGCCGAGACGCTGGACTTCCACTACGGCAAGCACCACCAGACCTACGTCACCAACTTGAACAACATGATCAAGGGCACCGAGTTCGACTCGATGGACCTGGAGGCGATCATCAAGAAGGCGCAGGGCGGCATGTTCAACAACGCCGCGCAGGTGTGGAACCATACTTTCTACTGGAACTGCCTCAAGCCCGAAGGCGGCGGCGAGCCCTCCGGCAAGCTCGGCGACGCGATCGCCAAGACCTTCGGCAGCTTCGCGGCGTTCAAGGAAGAGTTCACCAAGACCGCGATCGGCACCTTCGGCTCCGGCTGGGCCTGGCTGGTGCAGCGCCCGGACGGCTCGCTCGGCCTGGTCAGCACCTCCAACGCCGGCACGCCGCTGACCGGCGCGGACAAGGCGCTGCTCACCTGCGACGTGTGGGAGCACGCCTACTACATCGATTACCGCAACGCGCGCCCGAAGTACCTGGAGGCCTTCTGGGCGCTCGTGAACTGGGACTTCGCCGCGTCGCAGATGGCGTAAACGCTTGCGCCTTCCGCTGCAACTCGCTACCGCCGCCGCGCTTTGCGCGGCGGTGGCGGCGATCGCGGGGCCACCCGTCCCCGTCGCGCACGTCGCCGGCGAACAAGCCTGCGACGTGCGCCTCAACGTGCACGACCCCGATCCGAAGGGCATGAACGTGCGCGTCGCGCCCGGCAAGCCGCCCGGCGCCGTCATCGCCGTGCTGAAACCCGATGGCGACTGGACGGAAGTGCACGCGGTCGCACAATCGGGCGAGTGGCTGCGCATCGACGGCGCCGAAACCGTAGACGACGACGCGCCGTCTGGAATGCGCAGCGTCTTCCGCGGCGTCGGCTGGGTGCACGTCTCCGGCCTCGGCGTCAGCGAGCTGATGACCGGCGAAGGCACCGTGCTGCGCGCCGCGCCGTCGGATGGCGCGAAGGCACTGAAGAAGATCGGCCCCGACGACGAGCCGAAGCGCACGCGCATCCTCGGCTGCAGCGGCAAGTTCATCCACGTCGACGCCGACGGCCTGAACGCCTGGACGCGCAACTACTGTACGAACGAACGCACCACCTGCAGCTGAAAAAAGTAGGGTCAGCTTCCTAATTTAGGTTCGCGCGAAGCTCGAACCTAAATTAGGAAGCTGACCCTACTTTTCCTCCGCGAGCCGTGACAGGACGGGCGCGACCTGGGCTTCGCGGCCCAAGGCCTTTCCTGCGCGCTCGAGCGCGTCCCGCAATTCGCTCGTGCTGTCGGCGCGGAAGGTGGCGTGGCCGACCTTGCGTCCGGGGCGCGCCGACTTGCCGTAGTCGTGCCAGTGGCCGCTGGCCTCGGCCAGCACCGGCGCCGCGGCCGGCAGTTCGCCGATCCAGTTGAGCATGCAGGCATGGCCGAGCATGCGCGTATCGCCGAGCGGCAGGCCGAGTACCGCCCGCAGGTGGTTTTCAAATTGCGAGGTCTCCGAGCCTTCGATGCTCCAGTGCCCGGAATTGTGCACGCGCGGCGCCATCTCGTTCGCCAGCAGCCGGCCCTCGCGCACGAACAACTCCAGCGCGAACACGCCCACGTACTCCAGCGCTTCGGCGACGCGGCGCGCGCAGGACACCGCGTCGGCGGCGAGCGCCGCGTCGGCGCGCGCCGGCGCCAGGCTCGCGGCGAGCACGCCCTGCTCGTGCCAGTTCTCGGTGAGCGGCCAGGTGCGGAACTCGCCGTCGCGGCCGCGCACCGCCACTACCGACAGTTCGCGTTCGAAGGGCACGAAGGCCTCGAGGATCAGGCCGACCGAAGGCGCCTGCGCGCCGAGCGCGGCCCAGGCCGCGTCGGCGTCGGCGAGCGTGCGGATGCGGAACTGGCCCTTGCCGTCGTAGCCCAGTCGTCGCGTCTTCAGGATCGCCGGCGCGCCCAGGCGCGCAAGCGCGGCGTCCAGGTCGGCGCGGCTGGCGATGTCGGCGAAGTCCGGCACGCCGATGCCGAGTTCGCGGAACAGCGACTTTTCCGCCAGCCGGTCCTGCGCGACGGCCAGCGCGCGCGGACTGGGGAACACGGGAATGCGTTCGGACAACCAGCGCGCGGATTCGGCCGGCACGTTCTCGAAATCGAAGGTGGCCACGTCGACCTGCGCGGCGAAGCTCGCCAGCGCGGATTCGTCGCGATAGTCGGCCTGCATGCTCGGCACGTACTGCGCGGCGCAGGCATCGGAGACGGTGTCGAGCACGAGGAAGCGCAGCCCCAGCGGCGCGCCGGAAAGCGCCAGCATGCGGGCCAGTTGCCCGCCGCCGAGAATGCCAACGGTGGTCACGTCGTCCTCGGGTCCGGGAACTCGAGCACCGCGTCGGTCTGTTCGCGGCGGAAGGCGTCGAGCGCCGCGGCGATGCGCTTGTCTCCCAGCGCGAGGATGCCTGCGGCGAACAGGCCGGCGTTGGCGGCGCCCGCGGCGCCGATCGCGAAGGTGGCCACCGGCACGCCCGCGGGCATCTGCACGATGGACAGCAGCGAGTCGAGGCCGTTGAGCGTCTTGCTCTGCACCGGCACGCCGAGCACGGGCACCGCGGTCTTCGCCGCGAGCATGCCCGGCAGGTGCGCCGCGCCGCCCGCGCCGGCGATGATCGCGCGCAGCCCGCGCGAAGCGGCGGAAGCGGCGTAATCGAACAGCTTGTCGGGCGTGCGGTGCGCGGACACGACCTGCACTTCGCAGGGCACGCCGAGCTGCTCCAGGCGCGCGACCGCGTGCTGCATCGTCTCCCAGTCGCTGCGGGACCCCATCACGACGCCGACCAGCGGCTGTACGAGGTTGCTCATGGCTTCGCCTGTTTGGCTCGGGAGCGTATTCTAGACGCCTTCTCCCGCCCCGCACACGCCACCATGGACCGGAAGCTGCTCGACATCCTCTGCTGCCCCGCCAGCAAGCAACCCCTGGCGGTGCTCAACAAGGCCGAGCTCAAGGCGCTCAACGAGGCGATCGCGGCCGGCAGCCTCAAGCGCGTCGACGGCAGCCCGCAGGCCGCGCCGGTGAAGGAAGGCCTGATCACCCGCGACCACCAGACCATCTACCGCGTCGAGGACGGCATCCCGGTGCTGCTCTCCGACGAGGGCATCGCCACCGCGCTGGTCCCCGGCTTCCCGCGCTGAACCATGGCTTCGCTACAGGCGCCGCCACCGGAACTGGTCCGCGCCGACGTCGCGCGCGCGCTGGCCGAGGACCACGGCGACGGTGACGTCACCTCGTCCCTGCTCGCCGACGAACCCGCCCGCGGCTACGTGGTCGCGAAGGAGGCGGCGGTGGTCGCCGGCCGCCCCTGGTTCGATGCCTGCTTCCTGGCGCTGGACCCGGGCGTGCGCCTGCACTGGCGCGTTGCCGAAGGCGAAGCGGTCGCCGCCGGCACGGTGGTGGTGGAATTCGAAGGCCGCACGCGCGCGCTGCTCGGCGCCGAGCGCTGCGCGCTGAACTTCCTGCAGACGCTCTCCGGCACCGCCACGCGCACGGCCGAGTTCGTCGCCGCGGTGCAGGGCACGCGAGCGCGCATCCTCGACACGCGCAAGACCCTGCCCGGGCTGCGCATCGCGCAGAAGTACGCGGTGCGCTGCGGTGGCGGCGACAACCACCGCATCGGCCTGTACGACGCAGTGATGCTGAAGGAAAACCACATCCATGCCGCCGGTTCGATCGCCGCGGCCGCGACGCGCGCGCGCGAGCTGCACCCGGCGCTGCCGCTGATCATCGAAGTGGAGAACCTGGACGAGCTGCGCCAGGCGCTAGCCACCGGCTGCACTCGCATCCTCATCGACGATTTCAGCTTCGAGGACATGCGCGAGGCGGTGCGCATCGCCGGCGGCCGCATCCCGCTGGAGGTTTCCGGCAGCGTTTCGCTCGAGCGCGTGCGCCAGATCGCCGAAGCCGGCGTCGACTGCATCTCGATCGGCGCGCTCACGAAACACGTGCGCGCGATCGACTATTCGATGCGCCTGGGTGCGGAAAAGAAAAAGGGGTCAGAGTAGTAATTATTGGGCCGGCTGCAGCGATCTGCGGAACCGGGTCCAATAATTACTACTCTGACCCCTTTTTCTTTTCTTATTTGCGCATCAGCAGCATGCCGACGATGCTGAGCAGCGCCAGCGCGACCAGCCCCATCGCGATCATCTGCAGCTTCGCGTTCGAGGCCATCGGCGACTTCGCCGGCACGGGGCCCGTCGCCGGATGCTCCTTGGTGGTGTTCGGGATTTCCATGCCCGGCGCCACCAGGATGAAGCGCACCGCGTCCAGGCGCAGTTCGTCGCCCGGGCCGAGGAAGCCGGTCTGCACGCGCTTGTTGTTGATGTAGGTGCCGTTGGACGAACCGAGGTCCTCGACCTGCAGGCCGTCCGGCGTCGGCTTCACCAGCGCGTGCCGGCGCGACATCTCGTCGGCGGGCACGGAGATGTCGCACTCGGGCGCGCGGCCGATCACGACCGGGCCGGCCACCGGGAAGACCTTGGAGAACACCGCGCCGGACACGCCGCGCAGCACGAACTTGGGGATGGCCATGCGCACGCGCGTGGCGCCGGTGTCCTCGCCCGCCTCGCCAAAGCCGCCACCGGCCTGCTTGGACTCCTCGACCACGGCGAACTTCGCCGTCACCGAACCGATGCCGACGGTATCGCCCGAGCGCAGCCCGAAGATGTCGAGCACCGGCTTGCCGTTGACCGTGACCGGGCCCGCGCCGGCGGGCACCTGCAGGTTGGCGCCGGCGCCGCTGATGTGGATGACGCAGTGGACGGGAAGGATGCCGGGACGGTTGAGGACCACGGCGTTGTCGATGTCCGAGCCGATCCGGTTGGGACCGGGGTTCAGGAACACCTGGCCATGCTCTCCGTTGGGAAACACCAGCTTCATTCTTCGCCCTCCTGCGAAAGAATCGGGGCGCCCCCGTGGGCGCCCGGTCACATATTAGCAGCGAGCGCGCACCGGCTTCACTTCACCACGCGCAGGTGGCCGCCGCGCTTGGGGCCGCCATCCTCCGGCGGCTCGGGCGCGTCGCCGGGCGAATCCTTGTCCTCGGGCAGCGCGCCGCCGTCTTCCGGCAGCATCATGCCCTGCCCGGTTTCCTGCGCGTAGATCGCCAGGATCGCCGGCAGCGGCACCACCACCGTGTGCGAGACGCCGCCGAAGCGCGCCTTGAAGCGGATCTCGCGGTTGCCCATGTCGAGCCCGGCGACCGCGCGCGCGGCGATGTTCAATACCACGCGCCCGTCCTTCACCGCCGCCTTCGGCACCTGCACGCCCTCGCAGCCGGCGTCCACCAGCAGGTGCGGGGTCATGTCGTTGTCGCCGATCCACTCGTACAGCGCCCGCAGCAGGTACGGGCGGTTGGAAGTCATCGAGGGCGCATCACTCACGCAGGCAGCTGCTCCCGCAGCATCTTCTCTTCCGGCGTCATGCTGCGCAGGAAGCCGGGATTGCGGAAGATGCGCTGGCCATAGTCCTCGATCAGCTTCGCTTCCTTGGGCAGCGCGATGCCCAGCGCCGGCAGCCGGTACACGATCGGCGCCACCGCGCAGTCGGCCAGGCTCATTTCCGGGTTGAGGAAGAAACGCGCGGCCTTGAACAGCGGCAGCGCGTTCAACATCAGTTCCTTCAGGCGCTTGCGCCCGGCCTCGGCCTGCGCCTTGTTGCCGGCCTGGATCGCCTGCACGTGCGGCACCCACTCCAGCTCCACGCGCAGCATCGCCAGGCGCAGGCGCGCGCGCGACAGCGGATCGACCGGCATCAGCGGCGGGTGTGGGTAGCGTTCGTCCAGGTATTCGCTCACCACCGAGGCGGCGTAGAGCACCAGGTCGCGGTCGACCAGCGTGGGCACCGAATGGTAGGGGTTGAGGTCCAGCAGGTCCTCGGGAGGATTGGCGGTGTCGACCGGGACCAGCTCGTAGCTCACGCCCTTGGCCGCCAGCACCAGCCGCACGCGGTGGCAGACCACGCAGTCGGGCGACGAGAAGAGCGTCAGGGCGTTACGGATGCGCGGGCTGGCAGCCATCATCGAAGGTCACCTCGAGGGGGACGTTGCGGCCCCCTGCCGCAGCTCGTCCACCGCTACCCTGCCCAAACGCCGGATTTTCCGCAAGGTGGGCGCCGGGCCACCAACGAAAACGGCCGGTTTGGGCCGGCCGTTCGGGGGCGTCCTGCCCTGGGGGGCGTCCTTAGTGGACGTCCCGCCAGTACTCGGACTTCAGCAGGTAGGCGATGAAGGTGAAGAAGGCCAGGAACAGCACCACCCACACGCCCAGCGACTCGCGCTCCATCGCCGCCGGCTCGCCCACGTAGGCCAGGAAGGCGCTGATGTCGCGCGCCGCCCGGTCGAACTCTTCCCGGCTCACCGAGCCCTTCTGGGCCTCGGGGATGGTGAAGCCGGTGATGCAGCCGCCCTGGTATTCGCCGTGCTCGCAGCCCTCGCCTTCGACCGGCTTGGTCAGCGCATGCTGCACGCCCTGCATCTCCCACAGCACGTTCGGCATGGTCGCGCCCGGGAACACGGTGTTGTTCCAGCCCAGGGGGCGCCCTTCGTCGACGTAGAAGGACTTGAGGTAGTTGTAGATCCAGTCCGCGCCCTGCTCCTTGGTGCGCGCCTCGACGCTCAGGTCCGGCGGCGCCTTGCCGATCCACTTGGCGGCGTCGTCGGCATTCATGCCGGTGGACATGGTCTCGCCGAGCTTGGCGCCCGAGAACACCAGGTTCTCCTGCATGTCCTTGTCGCTCAGGCCCAGGTCCTTCGCGGTGCGCGAGTATCGCTGGTAGTTGAGCGAGTGGCAGCCCGAGCAATAGTTCATGTACAGCGCGGCACCGTGCTGCAGCGAGGCCTTGTCGCGCAGGTCGATCTGCGCCGACGCCATCTCGCCCTCTTCCGAGGCGAAGGCCAGCAGCGGCGAGAGCGAAGCGGCCAGCGCGAGCGTGGCCAGGAGGGAAGCGCGGAACTTAGTCATGCATGGTCACCCGGTCCGGCACCGACTTGAAGGTACCCATCCGGCTCCAGATGGGCATGCTGATGAAGAAGGCGAAGTAGTACAGCGTCAGCAGGCGCGCCACCCAGGTCAGCGTCGGGCTGCCCGGGCGCGTGACGAAGTAACCCAGCAGGAAGAAGGACAGGCAGAACACCGCGATCAGCAGCTTGTGCAGCATCGGGCGGTAGCGGATCGATTTCACCGGGCTGCGGTCGAACCACGGCAGGCCGAACAGGATGATCACCGCCGCGCCCATCACGATCACGCCCCACACCTGCGTGCCCAGGAACGAGGGCACCGAGCGCAGCATCATGTAGAAGGGCATGAAGTACCACACCGGCTCCAGCGGGATGGGCGTGACCAGCGGGTTCGCCTTCACGAAGTTCGCCGGCTCCAGGAAGATGCCGAAGAAGTTCGGGATGAAGAACAGGATGAAGGCGCCGATGACCAGGAAGAAGCCGGCGCCGAACAGGTCCTTCACCGTGTAGTACGGGTGGAAGGCGATGCCGTCGAGCGGGATCTTGGTGACCGGGTCCTTCACCTTCTTGATGTCCACGCCGTCCGGGTTGTTCGAGCCCACCTCGTGCAGCGCGCCCAGGTGCAGCACGACCAGCAGCAGGATCACCAGCGGCAGCGCCACCACGTGCAGGGCGAAGAAGCGGTTCAGGGTCGCGTCGGCGATCAGGTAGTCGCCGCGGATCCACTCGGTCAGGCCGGTGCCGATGACCGGGATGGTGCCGAACAGGTTGATGATCACCTGCGCGCCCCAGTAGCTCATCTGGCCCCACGGCAGCACGTAGCCCATGAAGGCTTCGGCCATGAGCGTGAGCTTTCCAGCACAGTGGGATCCGAAGCTTGGAATTCACGTGACTTGAAGTCGCGGC